>ERZ507012.8-NODE-8-length-77156-cov-7.23321_pt1 | contig 77156 bp, 63 predicted proteins | sample MGYA00512878_ERZ507012 | MGnify/ENA metagenome assembly ERZ507012
CCTTATGCTTCCGACTATAAGCTGAAGGCTGGCGAGGTGTTCACGACACCTGAATTTATCTTTGCCATGAGCGACAACGGTATGGGCGAGGCTTCGCGCAACCTGCATAACTGGGCACGCCAGTATCAGGTGAACATGGGTATGGACGACCGCCTCACTCTTCTTAACAACTGGGAGAACACGGGTTTCGACTTTAACCAGCAGAGCCTTGCCGAGCTGATGAAGGACGCCAAGGATCTGGGCGTGGATATGTTCCTGCTCGACGACGGATGGTTTGCCAACAAGTATCCACGCAAGGACGACCATGCCGGACTCGGCGACTGGGAAGCTACTAAGAGCAAGCTGCCAGAGGGAATACCAGGATTGGTGAGAGACGCTAAGAAGGCAGGAGTGAAGTTTGGTATATGGATTGAGCCGGAGATGGTCAATCCCAAGAGCGAACTCTTCGAGAAGCATCCCGACTGGGTGATTATGCAGCCACAGCGCGACACATATTACTATCGCAACCAGCTGGTGCTCGACATCTCTAATCCAAAGGTGCAGGACTATGTGTTCGGCATCGTAGACCGCATAATGACCGAGAATCCCGACGTGGCTTACTTTAAGTGGGACTGCAACAGCGTCATCACGAACATCTACTCGCCCTACCACAAGCAGAACCAGGGCAACTTCTACATCGACCACGTGCGTGGCATCTACAATGTGCTTACACGCATTCACAAGAAGTATCCGAAGCTGCCGATGATGCTCTGCTCAGGCGGTGGCGGCAGAATGGACTACGAGATGCTGAAGTACTTCACCGAGTTCTGGTGCTCGGACGACACCGACCCGTACGAGCGTCTCTACATCCAGTGGAGCCTGTCGAAGTTCTTCCCTGCGAAGACAATGGGTTCGCATGTGACAAACTGGAACAAGAATACGTCCGTGAAGTTCCGCACTGACGTCTGCAGCTCATGCAAGCTTGGCTTCGACATCGACCTCAAGTCGCTCTCTGCTGACGACTATAAGTTTGTGCAGCAGGCAGTAAAGAACTACAACAGCATGAAGCCTATGATTCTGGAGGGCGACCAGTATCGCCTTGTGTCGCCCTACGAGGGCAGTCATTGCGCCATCAATTATGTCAGCAAGGACAAGCAGCGTGCGGTGCTCTTCGCCTACGACCTGCATCCTCGCTATAAGGAGCCGCAGCACAACGTGAAGCTGCAGGGTCTGGACGCCGGCAAGACATACACCGTAAAGGAGACCAATCTGATGCCGGGCAAGCAGTCGGAGCTGGAGTGCGACGGCAAGCAGTATAGCGGCGACTATCTGATGAAGGTGGGCCTTAACGTGTTTACTGCGCAGGACGGCACCAGCCATGTGCTGACGCTGGAGTAAGCATCGCATGCACAAAATGTAACGAGCCTTCGTACCAACAGGGACGAAGGCTCGTCTCGTTTGGGATAAAGCCTCGCATCAATTGGTAAGATCTGGCGAAAGCTGACGGTTTGATATGCATCTCAGCCGCCCAACTGGTAATAAATTCTGAATTTGAGGTATGGCTGTTATTTGGTAAAATGCTTAACTTTGCAGCGTGAAATTTTTTTTTGATAACCAAATAACAGCTATAAGATATGTATATAGAGAAGATAAAGACACCTGCCGACCTTAAGGGCATGGACATTGAGACACTTAACATTGTGGCTGACGAGACACGTCTGGCTGTACTCAATCGTGTCAGCAAGCATGGCGGACACGTGGGACCCAACCTTGGTTTCGTGGAGGCTACGGTGGCATTGCATTACGTCTTTGATGCACCGAAGGACAAGCTAGTGTTTGACGTCAGCCACCAGTGTTATCCGCATAAGGTGCTGACAGGACGTGCTGCCGGATTCCTCGGCAACGTGGACGACATGAACGCCATATATATCGGGATATTCGTCTCCGGCGGAGTGTCCTGAGTACGACAACTTTGAGGTGGGACATACCTCCACATCCATCAGCCTTGCCACGGGACTGCAGAAGGCACGCGACGTGAAGGGCACGAAGGAGAACATCATTGCCGTTATCGGCGACGGATCGTTGTCGGGCGGCGAGGCTTTCGAAGGACTTGACGAGGCGTCGGAGCTGGGCACGGGCATCATCATCGTGGTGAACGACAACGAGATGTCCATAGCCGAGAACCACGGAGGAATATACAAGAACCTTCGTGCGCTGCGCGAGAGCAACGGCATGTGCGAGCACAACTGGTTTAAGGCGTGGGGCTTCGACTATAAATACCTGGAGCAGGGCAACGACATCGCTAAGCTCATTGAGGTGTTCCGTAGCGTTAAGGACACTGACCGTCCGACCGTAGTGCATATCCATACGGAGAAGGGTCACGGTTATGCTCCCGCTGTGAAGAACAAGGAGGCATGGCATTGGGGACTGCCGTTCAATCTGGATGACGGTAGCCGTCCGGTTCGCAATGCAGACGGAACCATGCCGGAGGTGAAGCCGTGCGAGACATATCAGGACCTCTTCAGCGACTGGATGCTCCACGAGATGAAGCAGGACAAGACGCTCATAGCTGTGACAGCAGGAACGCCGACAGCAGCCGGCTTCACAGCCGACAAGCGCAAGGAGGCTGGCTCACAGCACATCGACATGGGCATAGCCGAGGAACAGGCTGTGGCTATGATTTCGGGAATGGCAAAGGGCGGACTTCACCCCGTCTGGTCTGTATACAGCACCTTCTTGCAGCGCACCTATGACCAGATAGCGCAGGACCTATGCATCAACAGCAATCCGGCTGTCATCAACGTAGTGGGCGGTGGTGTCAACTCGATGAACGACATCACGCACATTTGCCTCTTCGACATCCCGATGCTCTGCAGCATCCCGGGCCTCGTGTATCTGGCTCCGACCACCTGTGAGGAATACTTCGCCATGATGCGTTGGGCTATACTCCAGGACAGGAAGCCGATAGCCATCCGCATGCCGAGCAACGGCGTGGTGCACACGACGGAGACGGTGGACGAGGAATATGGCTATGAAGCCAAGTATAAGGTTATGCACAAGGGCTCTGAGGTGGCGATTATCGCAGCCGGATCGTTCTATCAGAAGGGCGAGAGCGTTATGCGACTGCTTGCCGACAAGGGCATAGACGCCACGCTCGTCAATCCTCGCTACCTGAACGAGGTGGATGCTGAGACGCTGGAAGCGCTGAAGGCAGACCATCAGCTGGTGGTGACGCTGGAGGACGGCAGCAAGGACGGCGGCTTCGGAGAGCGCATCGCTTCATATTACGGCACGTCGGACATGAAGGTGCTCGTGGGTGGAGTGAAGAAGGGACTGTATGACCGATACGACGTGGAGCAGTTGCTTTCGGACAACCGTCTGCTTGACGAGCAGATTGTGGAGGACGTAGCTCGAATTTTGAATTAGGAATTTTGAGTTAGGAGTTGAGAGAAGAAAAAGTTGAGAGTTGAGGGTTGAAAGTTGAAAGTTATGATTACCTTTGTCTGGAAAATTCATATATATGGCATTATCCAACATAGAGAAACATTATAACAAGCATCCTGAAGACCTTCGTTTGCAGCGCAGACACGGCATTGTGGAGTTTGAAACCACGATGCATCACTTGCGCCGCTTCATCCATCCCGACTCGTTCCTGCTCGACATCGGAGCAGGAACCGGTCGCTATACTTCTGCGCTCATGGCTGAAGGCTATAGGGTGAAGGCAGTGGAACTGGTGCGCCGCAACATCGAGGTGTTCCTCAAGCGTGAGCCGGGAGCCGACGTGGTGCAGGGCGACGCTCGCGACATGCCGTTCCTACCCACGGCAACGGCAGACGTGACGCTGCTGCTCGGTCCGCTCTATCATCTCATTGGCGATGAGGAAAAGCTCAAGGCGCTTAACGAGGCGAAGCGTGTGACCAAACCCGGCGGACTGATTTTCGTGGCTTATCTCATGAACGAATACAGCATCCTCTCGTATTGCTTCGACGAAGACCGCATAGGCGGACTGCTGGAGCGTGGAGCCGTGGACAAGAACTTCCACATACAGGCATCGGCAGACGAGCTGTACGACTATGTGCGCCTGGACGACATCAACCGTCTGGACGAAAGTGCAGGGCTGGAGCGCGTCACCATCTTCTCGCCCGACGGAGCGTCCGACTATATGCGCACCCGACTCAACCGCATGAGTGACGAGACGTTCGCACACTTCATAGAGTACCAGAAGATCATCTCGGAGCGTGCAGACCTGATAGGAGCCGGCAGTCATGTGGTGGACGTGGTCAGAGTTCCCTTATAATATATAATGTAGGCAGACAAGGCAATGAAGAAAGCAATAGTGATGGGAGCCACGTCCGGCATCGGTCTGGAGGTGGCGCGTCTCCTTGCGGAGCGAGGATATAAGGTTGGCGTGGCAGGACGACGTGTGGAGCGCCTTGCAGAGGCTGTGCGTAAGACGGACAGCATCGTGGCGTACCGTCAGATTGACGTTAACGACGAGGCGGCGCCTGAGCAGCTGAACGAACTGATAGCAGAACTTGGCGGCATCGACCTCTATTTTCATAGTTCGGGAATAGGGTGGGAGAACGTCGGGCTTGACGTAGAACGCGAGATGAAGACCGTCGAAACAAATGGCCTGGGCTTCACCCGTATGGTTACGGCGGCGTACAGATGGTTTGCGGACAACAACGTGAGAGGCCATATAGCCTGCATCACCTCCATTGCCCGCACGCGCGGACTGGGAGCAGCGCCGGCTTATTCTGCCACAAAGCGCTTCCAGTCGCATTATCTGGAGTGTCTTTCGCAGCAGTCGCGCATGCGCCGCCTCGGCATCCGCATCACCGACATCCGCCCCGGCTTCGTTGCCACCGACCTGATAGCCGGCAGCAACTTCCCATTACAGCTGTCAGCAGAACGCGTGGCAGACACCATCGTCAAGGCAGTGTTGCGAGGCAAGGAGACTGTAACAATAGACTGGCGCTACCGTCTGCTTGTTGCAGCATGGGCAATGATACCACGCTGGCTATGGACAAGGCTGCGGTTTGTGAAGTGAAGAATTCTTAAATCTAAATAATATGAAAAGAGTTTTATCAGATTTCTTATTGTTAACAGCATTCCTTACGCTATGCTTGACAGCTTCGGCAAAGCCGCGTTCTTTCAAGCAGGCGCAATCAATAGCAGAACGTCAAGCCCAAAAGCTTGGCATCGTAATTGACCAGTCGTCCTTAGCCAAAGCCCCAAGGCTGAACGGCGTAACCGACGACAACACGTCCAAACCTTACTTTGTCTTCCCCAACGGTGAGGAGAAAGGCTTTACTGTGGTTTCGGGTGACGACCGCTTCCCTGAAATCGTCGGCTACTCGGACCGAGGCACATATTCCGAAGACAAGTTGCCGGAAGGATATGTGGATTTCCTTCAGCAGTACAAGGAGATGGTGGAGGCAGTGGAGAAAGGCGACAATTCAGCCCTCAAGACCATAGCAGAAGCCAGACAGATGCGCACGGAAGACACCAAGAGCGCAGCGGTGGCACCCTTGCTTGGCAATATACAATGGGGGCAGGACGAACCTTTCAACAGAATGTGTCCTCTATATAACGGAAATTATCGTTCTGTGACTGGCTGTACAGCCACAACCATGGCTCAGGTTTTGGCATACTGGAAATATCCCGAGGTGCTAAAATCAGACATTGATTCGTATGATACACAAAAATATAATCTGCGGATTCCAACCATATATGCGGATGAACAAACGAATTATGACTGGGACAACATGCTCGACTCTTACAATGACGGCAACTATACTGACGAGCAGGCTGACGCTGTGGCAAAGCTTATGTATCATTGCGGTGCGGCGGTGCAGATGGATTATGGTTCGGTTTCGGGTTCATACTATGATATTTCCGCTTTGGCTAATAATTTCGGATATGATGCCGATCTTATGAAAAACCTTTATCGTTTCTCTTTTACCGTAAAGGAATGGAGCACAATAATAGACAATGAGCTTCTGAATAAGCGCCCTATACTTTATTCAGGAAGTTCGTCCAGTGGTGGTCATGCGTTTGTTTGTGACGGTGCGGACGGAAACGGACTTTATCATATTAATTGGGGATGGAACGGCTATCAAGACGGATATTTTGATATTACCATTCTCAATCCGGAAAAGGGAGGCACCGGTTCAGGTACGGCTGTTGATGGCTATAACCGTAACTGTCAGATGATTATCGGTATTCAGCCTGATAATGGCGTATACGACGAGCCGATTGTTAGTGTTCCAAGTATTTTTATCTATGTTATGTATAAGGGTAGTGGCACTAAAATTCTTAAAGGTACACGTGATGACGTTAATGGCAAGTTTAAGATTGCTTTAGATGATTACTTTACTAATATCACTAATAAGGATTTCAATGGATTTATTTCTTATGGAATAATGAATGAAGACGGTTCGTATACGCCGATAGCTGATGGTGTGGAAGTGAACTTTGCGGCTTCTGACGATGGCAGTTCGGGTTTCTATGGATATTTATTTGATGATATTGAATATGCTTTCCCCGTAGGAACCTACAACATATTCCCATTGTTTAGTGAGGACAGCGTGACATGGCGTAGATGTCCGGATTACCCTAATAGTGTTTATAGACAGCGAGTTGTTGAGGTAACTGATACAACATTGCAAGTGACAGAGACTCCGCTTACCGCTGAGATTAAAAATGTGGAAGAAGTGCTTGGCGATTTATATACCGATTTCACTATGAATTTGACAACCATCTCTCAAGTTGGCTTTGAAGGTTTTCTGGATGTGTATGCGTCGCCGACAGAGGATGGTAAAGGCAAACGAATAGGGTATTTGTATACTTCGGTCCTTGCCAATTCTTCAAAAGAGATTCCGTTCATGATGACAGTTCCTACGGGCTATGAGTATGTATGGGTGAAAGAGCATAGTAGCGGCAATATGATAAGCGGCATTCAGCACTTTGACGTCAATGAGTCTGTCGCTCCTTCTGTGTCGATTGTAAGTGTGGAGTCAAATGCAGAGCCTGGTCTTTACGAGACAGAAAAGGCTTATGATGATGGCAGGCTTGTGAAGATGCCAAAGACAAGAGAAGGCATAGCCAAGTTCAGATTCGGTCTGAAGAATGACGGTGGAAGAACCACGATAAACTATGCTGTATATGTCAAGAACACCGAAACAAATGAGGGCTATTATAGAATACATTATGATGTGAAGACTCCTGGTGACGGTCAGATCACTTATATAAACGATTCTATTTCAGCAAATCAATTAGATGGAAGATGTGCAGTTGCTACTGTCTGCACTCTTGGCAGTAACGGTTCGTACTATCTGATACCGACATCACTTCCGGAATGGACGCTTCCGTATGTTGACGACCCGGAAGGTGGTGTGACATATAATGGTTGCTACACAGCCGTCTATATCGGTGACAACGAAACTGGTGTCGGCGGTGTGGACGTAGAGAGCGGCATACATGTGATTGGCGGAAAGGGAGAGATTGTCCTGATGTCAGACAAGACATGCGTCATCCCCGTCTACTCAGCAGGAGGCATGAAGGTCTGCGAAGTGAATGTTACGGAGAATGCTGCGCAGCGTGTGGCTGTCAAGCCGGGATTATACATCGTGAAGAATCAGAAAGTGATTGTTCAGTAACGGAATGTAAGCATAAACAATAAGGTGCCACTTCGGGTAAGAAGACCCGGAGTGGCACCTTTGTCTTTATAAACAAACATGTTGTTTTGATGATTAGATGTTCAGGCTGACGTAAGCACGGTCGTCGAAGCTGGCGTTACCCTCCACTAATCCCTTGGTGGCAACGAAGTCAGTGATGTTCTGCGGGTCTGTGGCGAGATGTTTGGCAAGAGCCTCCTCGCTCTCACGCAGCGTGGGGAGCAGGGTGGGGTAGCCGTCGGAGGCAAGCACCACGGAATGAGCAGCCGTGATGATGCGGGTGCCAGGCATATAGATGGGCGTTCCGTCAATGACCGCATACTGACGGTTCTGACCTTCGAGCATAGCCTTAATCAGTTGAGGTTCAATGGTGCGTCGTGCCTCTTTAGGTGCCATGCCGTTCTTTATGAGCGTGGCACGCTGCATGGCAATCTCATGTTCGTAAGGCTTCGAGTTGTCATAGTATTTGCCGTCAATGATAGCTTGGCAGTCGCCCACCATCCACACTTCCTTCCTCCTCTCGCTATAGACAATGGCAGAAGCCGTGAGGCGTTCTTCAGGATGCTCCGCCATTCGCTCAGCGATGCCACGCCCTGCATATTCCTCCGCAATGCGATGCGTTATGCCTTGGCAGAAGTGGTCCATCGTAGAGTCAGCCGCCATCTGCCTGATATAGTCGCAGATAAGCAGCATAGCAAAGCGTCCGTTCTTCATTGAAGCGTCCAGTCGCAATGGCGTCTTGCTCGTGCTGCCGTCAATGACAGCAGCAAAGTGAGGCGTAATAACAATGCCGTCCTCACAGTCAGCAGCAGTATGCTTGCCGCAAATGAATTGTTCAGTTATGGTCATAGAGTCGTATTTTTCTATCGCGAAATTACTGTTATTTTCCTAAAACATAGGCAAAATCAAAGCGAAACTTTCCTAAAACATAGGCAAAACTGAGATTAAATCTTCCTAAAGCATAGGCAAGAGCTAAACCGCATCTTTTCCGTAAAGATGCAGTCCGTACACTGCATAATTCCGTTAAAAGATGCAGTGTATAGACAGCATCCCTTCGTTGTCCAGGCAAATTGTTCTATCAATTCAAAACTCCTAATTCCTAATTCGGACGGCATCTGCAGTCCATGCAAATATTGTACAAAGAGTAAAAACCTGTTACAAAATAAAAAATGATTATAGAGTTTTTGAGAGCCGTTTTTTATGGTTTATGTTGCACTTCTGACACCTTGATTTATCAATACAGCCTCTTTTGCACTCCAATAGTAACGCTATAAGAGTGCAAAAGAGGCTGTATTGCATGATAATAGAGGCTGTATTGGAGTGTAAAAGAGGCTCTATAGCAACCCAAAGACGCTTGTTTTGCTTCGTCATCCATTGCACACTTCTCTTCTTTGTAGCATAATCGTCTGTGCGTCAACATGCTATCGCTGCACGCTCATAACTCAAGAATTTCGCACCAATAATTTCTTAGTGCGCTGAACGAGGCGTATTGAGCGTTAGAAATGCAAATATTGTCTTGGCAGGAAGACAAGAAGAAAATTGCAGACGTTGAATTTCTTGGAGTAACACTCTCTGTCTTTATGGAATACTATACCTCTCGGCTTATTTTTTCTAACTATGAGGGTAAATTCAAAACTAATATAATTAGAAGAAAAGTCAAAAAGTAGGAGGTGCGGGCATTCCTGTTAATGCATATTTCATCATTTCATTAGTTTTGACACGCCCTCCTGCGTTAAATGCTCTTTATGAGCATAAAGAATGTAGAATAATCGTTCTTCCACACGTTTACACCTACACAATATCTCAATATGGTTTGTCAAAGTCGTTAGTGTCAGGATATTGGGCATTTGTCCAGTTTGTGATTGGACAAATTGTGCAGTTTCTGACTGCACAAATTTGTCTGTCATATATTTTCTTATAGTTGCAGCAAATGTTTCTGAAGAATATTCATCATAAAACATCACCATGTTATAGAGATTTCTCTTACTAAATCACTTGATGTCAGGGCGATTTGAGCGAATATACTCAGACAGTTGGGATACGACTTTACTTCCCCATCCCTCTCTTTTCAGTTTCTTTGAAACATAACCACCAACATACCATGCACAAAGTAGAGATTGTTCGTTGATAGTACGTGATGCTTTGTTCTTATGCTGAACTATGATATTCACTACTTCCGTAAATTCTTGCTCTTGGGTAGCGTTTGCCAAATCCTTATTAATGCTCATAATCCTTATTATGCTTCCTGTGGTTTATTGAATATAAAGCGGCAGATACGTTTGGCTGCTTTCTGATTTGCAGTTTCTATATCATCCTTGCCCCATTTGTCTGATGTATAAGAAGAAAGTGTAGATGCTATGCCAAATCGACTACCGACATAACCTTTCTTATCTTGTACAAGAGTACCTTTCTTTGTCTTAAACCAATCCATGCCAATATGCTTGTTGATATCTTCTTCAAGCAGAATTTTATTTCCAAGCAAGTTTACCATATCGTCAAATTCTTCCTTGGTCATTCCTGCATCATTACGAATCGCATCTATATTATGACCACTTGCGGGCATAATATGTTCAACGTTTACTCTATCGGGCGTGAAATCAAAAAGTAAACCATGTTCCTTTGCATAGATGTACTCATTTAGGTATACCAAGATATTTTTATCATATTCTTTGAGGTCGGCAATTACGTCTTCTTCTTTCCATGTAGCACAGATATGTGCATCAAAATCAGCTATGATAGCTTCTATCGGATATGATGGGTTTACTAATTTGAAGTTCTCGTTGAACAAGAATGTTTTGAAATAGCGTGAGGAGAAACCGAAATCACTTACTTCAAGAAGAGCAAACAGCCTAAGCATACATTCCATTATCGGTGTTACATCTTGCTTAGAAAGTTTATCTTCAGACACTCTGAATAGAAAAGATATGAGAAAGAGTTTGAAGTTCTCATTAAACTTCAATAGCAATTTGGTAATTGGATATCCTTGTATTGAATTCCAAATTTTCAAAATTCTGCTTAATTTATCACATATTTTCATCGGGTCATCTAATAAGGACGGATTTATCACAGTATAGTACTTTCTTACACCAGGTGTATTCAACTGTCCCTCTTCATATTCATGTTTGTCGGCACGGTTTATATACATAAACTGCTGAAGTACACTATCTATATCGACCACCTTCTTTTGTGCTAATTCATTTGCTTTTCGTATAATTGGCTCCCATATACTCTTGAAATCAACTCCATCAGGGGCGTTAGAGAATAGCTGGGCTGATATAATGTCGGCATCAGACAATGGCATACCTGTAGAGTTCAACGAATTGAACATTGTTATGGCCTGTTCAATCTGCCAGCTTTTAATCTCAATAATCTGGCACTTGTTCAAGAAGCCATTTGCCAACACATCCAAATTGGACTCTTGGTAGGTATGAAGTTTCTCGTAAAAAGATTTGAAGTTCCTAAAGAAATTTGTATACTTATTATCCTTTTGTTTTCGAGGAAATTTATATACAGCTTTCTCTGCGTCTGCAAAAGTCCGAGCTTCAATGATATTTATCAATTCATCCTTATATAATTCATTGATAGACACATTCTCCAAGATTTTTACGCCTTTGGCTTTGTTCCAATCCTTTTCTATGTCTATCTGTTTTCTTACATCTGCACGGTATAAAATCTCAAAGATGTAGTCTAAACTTTGTTGTAAACTTCTTTTCAATCCTGCCGCTTCCTCAGTGTCTGCCATTGAACTCAACACTTCTGTTATACGCAGGTGCATAGCTTTAAGCAAAAGCAAAAATGTAGTTGTTCTTTGTTGGCCATCTATCAGATTTAAATATCCGTCTTGTGAGCAATCAATAATGATAGTGCCGAAGAAATATGGATCTTCAGCATCTTGGGCTATGTATGCTTCTATATCTTGCCACAGTTTATCGCAATTCGTTGTGTTCCATGAATATGCTCTTTGGTATTCTGGAATACGAAATATCTCTGTTTTCCTTAGATAGACTCCAATAGTCTGGAGTTTGGGTTCTATTTCTTTAGCCATATGTATTTTATTGTTTTATGTAATATATGGCAAAGATAATCAAAGTACGTGAGAACACATTTATAAATATGTTGAAAAATACTATAAGCAAGAAAAAATGTTGGACAAATCATTTTTTTCTCCAGACTACCTTAAATTTCACGGTAGATGTCCCATAATTTGAAACAACTTTATGCTATCTTTGCAATTGAAAAAACAAAATTAAATGAAGACATCAGAACTCTTTAAAGAATACATTTGGCTTATTGATTTACTGAAAACATATGGTGGAATAACATTTGAGGAAATCAATGAGAAATGGGTACAGACCGAGATGAGCGGTGGTGTGGAGATGGCACGTTCTACATTCAATCGCCATAAGGATGCCATTGAGGATATCTTTGGTATATACATAGAATGTGACCGCTCTAATGGCTATGTCTATTATATAGGTAATGCAAAAGTTTTGGATGATGACACTATTCAGACATGGATGCTTTCAACTCTTAGTATAAGCAACAAGATACACGAGAATAAATCATTGTATGATAGAGTATTGTTTGAAAATGCACCTGAGAATGACTCTATATTTGATGGTCTGATAGAAGGAATGAGAAAGAGTTTGAAAATAGACATTGGTTATCAAAAATATGATATAGAAACAACTCCACATGTTATTATCGAGCCTTATTGCTTGAAGATGTTTCACCGACGTTGGTATGTGCTTGGACAGCTGTACAAGAAGATAAACGGAAGGGAAAAGTCAACCTTTTCTTTGTTCTCATTGGATAAAATTGTATCTTTGAAATTGTTGGAAGAGAAATTCATATTGCCAAAGGATTTTGACGTTGAGGCTTATTTTTCCAATTATTTCGGAGTGATTGTGTTTGACGGAACAAGGGCAGAAAGGGTTGTGTTAAGGGTATATGGCAATGAAGCTAAAGATATGAAATATCGTCCATTGCATCATAGTCAGAAATGCTTAAAGGAATGTGACAATAGTGTGGACTTTGAATACTTTCTGTGTCCAACTACTGATTTCCGTGATTATATCATTGGACGGGGAACCAGAATGAAGGTGATTTCACCAAAATGGCTTGCTTATGAGATTAGATACAAGCATATGGAAGCGGCAAAAGCCTATTCGGAAGATAAATAACGACTAATAATAATTTAAATAACACTGCTATGGAAGAAAATGTAAAGAAAGAGTTAGGTTCTGACGTGAACAGACGTAAGTTTGTTCTCGTCACCAATCCTAATGCCAAATTTGAAGACTATGGTTGGACAAAGGAATTTGTTGAAGATATGCTTTATATTGAGGCATATGAACCAGACAATGAATGGATGAGCGACCCTGAGATATTGAATAATCTTGGTATCGTGTTTTGTAATGGAATAGGGGCTGATATAGATATGGAACGTGCAATAAAGTATTATACAAAAGCAGCTGAATTTGGTGATGATTTGGCAAAGTCGAATCTTGCTGACATATATAGAAAAGGTACTAATGGTGTGATAAAAGATATGAAAAAAGCCTTTGAGTTATATCAGAGTTGTCATATCCCTTATGCCTATTATCGTGTTGGCGAAGCCTTGGAGTTTAGACGTGGAGTAGAGAAGGATGTAGAAAAGGCAAAGCAATATTATCGTGTAGCTTACAGAGAAGGACATCCTTTGGCAAGAAGAAAATTGCAGACGCTGAATTTCTTGGATTGATACCCTACTATTGTTGACATAGAGGATGTTATTGTTACAATTTACTACAGAATAATTTAGATGATACCAGACGATTATATTCCTTCTGTAAGTGAAGTTGAAAAATATCTTTCTTTATGGAATGAGTTGGATAATTATGTGAATCAAGAGAATGCTCTCGACAAATTGTTTTTTCTACTATGTAGAAATAATACAGATTTAAGCGATATTTTGATAAAATGCTCAACTCTAAATGATTTCTATAGTACAAACATCTATGATGTACATTCTGTTGCGAAGCATATATTTTCAATATCTATGATTGATAAAAGATTACAAAGTGGTGATCTCTCTTTGGTGGAAGATATTGCTAATGTCAAGGTTGGTAAAACTCAAGTAAGTAAATACTTCTTTTCATTTGCATCAAAATATTGTAGTCATCATCAGCCTATGAAATATGCAATATTTGATAAATATGTAGAGAAGGTATTGTTGTTCTTCCGAGGAAGAGACCGATTTTGTGAATTCAAGAATGTAGATTTGAAACGATACCACATCTTCATATCTGTTATTAAAAATTTTCAAGAGTTCTATGGACTTGAACAATACAATCTTAAGCAAATAGACAAATATTTATGGCGGCTTGGTAAGGCTTATATGTAGATATTGTGGGTATGGTAGTGTAAACAGATATGTGACACATTTCTGTTTACGCTACCTTTAGGTATTATTCAGCCAGCAAAAACTTATACACCGGCATGACCTCAATCTCCATGCCCAGTTCTGTGGAGGGAATTGTCTCTTCTTGGTCGTAAGTGATAATCATGCATTTTTTTGCATTAAGGAACTTTCCTACTTTCTGCAATGCTGAGATTTCTCTGTTGCGTGTAGCGTCTTCAGTCATGCGATAAGACACCTGAATGAGCAATCCGTCTTTAGGAACACAGAAATCCACTTCTACATTCTTGTTGTAATAATACAGTTCGTCGCCGTACATCTTATAAAGCTGTATGGCTACAAGATTCTCTAACAACTTGGTTTCTGGCTGAAACAGAAACAGATTTAAGATACCATTATCATAGAAATAATGTTTCTTTATGGTTTCGCGTTCAGTGATGGCGTCGGTGAAACAGCTGATACTGAATGTGAGAAATGATTCGTGAAGATAGTCGAGATAAGAAGCGATGGTCTCTCTTGCTATCTTCGTGCCGTCTCCTTGCAGGATGTTCTGCAGACGTTTTATGGCAGTAGGCTGCATCACGCTGTCTGCCAGTTTTCTTATAAGCAAGCGAAGGCTGTGTTCGTTTCTGACTCCCTTTCTTATTACGATGTCCGAATACAATATCTTCTGATACAGCGACTGGAGCCATGATTTCTTGTCTTGGATGTTGAATACTTCAGACAAACCACCATAGTAGAAATAATCTGAAAACAGTCTTAACACATCTGTCTTCATAGGCGACAGCTCCCAGAAGCGTGTAAGATGCAGCTGTTGATATTCCAGATATTCCTCAAAAGAGAAGGGATGGATTTCCTTGGTCATGTATCTTCCGCCCAATGTCGTGCTTATCTCGCGACTCAGCATGTGAGCATTGCTTCCGGTGATAAACACGCGATACTTCTCGTCCGCCAATCTGCGGGCGAAATGTTCCCATCCGTCTACGTTCTGAATCTCATCCAGAAAGATGATTGGCTGATGGCTGAACATTTCGCGATAAGCTTCAAGTATAAGATGCAGTTCTTCTTTGCAGATGTCCGTAATACGCTCATCCTCAAAATTGATAAACAAGATTTCTTCCAATGAATGTCCTTTAGCCACAAGATCCTGAATCTTCTGATAAAGCATATATGATTTGCCGGCACGACGAATGCCCACCAACACATAGTTTGCGTTCTCTTCCAAACTTATGTTGCGTCCCTGTAATCTTACTTTGCCCACAAATTCTTGTTGCCAAAGTATTATCTGCTTTATAACATTCTTGTCCATAATCTTTACATTTTAATTTGTTCCAAATGCAAAGATAGCATAAATAAACGACATAAACCGCATCTTTTCCGTTAAGATGCAGTCCGTACACTGCATAAATTGTTTAAAAGATGAAGTCTATACACTGCATAAATCGTCATAAAGATGCAGTGTATAGACTGCATCCTTTCAATTCTGATGTTTACGTTCGTCTTTAAGGAGTTCTGCATAATACCAAGCTTTGGTTTTTGCCAAGTTTCAACATATTGATATCTCCTATATGTCGCAAATGTAATTAATTCATTACATATAATCAAAGAAAAGTAATGTATTTGTGGTGTGGCGGCGATAGTGGCGGTTTTTGAGGAGAGTTTTTTAGCTTTTACGTTTCTAATTCAATTGTTTTTCGTAACTTTGTGATGGATTTATTTGTATTTAACGGATGAAATCCAGACATTGTGGTAAAATTAAAGCATTCGCTATTATTTCGCGTTTAGCCAAGAGCCTCGGAAACTCATTTGGAATAAAAAGCACGAATAATATGTGACAGGTGACTCGTATAGTTATCCCTGGAAATTTGATAAGCGATGCACACGCAATAGGCGTGGTGCATTCTTAGAAATTTCCGGGGTTCCAATCCGAGGCCACCCCGTGCTAAACGCGATAAGGATGGCATCACGCTTTTCTTATGTCTTGTCGTATACTGTCGCGTTTGCGGATTGATAGTTGGGTGCCAACTAATAACAACTATCAATTTTTATGGCAAACAGTACATTATCAAAAGCAAAGGCTGCCAAGAAAGACGAGTTCTATACTCAGTTCTATGACATTGAGGCCGAGATGGAGGCATATCTTGATTACAATCCGGATGTGTTTCGTGGAAAAACCGTGTTGCTGCCTTGTGACGACCCTGAATGGAGTAACTTTACAAAGTATTTTGCGCAGAACTTTGAGGAATTGGGTTTGAAGAAACTTATATCAACAAGTTATGCGCCTGATAGCAAAACGTATAAAGACGGTACGCAACTATCGTTGTTTGAAACGCAATCGCCGAAGTTCGACAAGGACAAAACAAAAACTCACGGAAAAATCTTTGTGCTTACAGAAGATACTACAGGCGATGGAGTTGTTGATCTTGATGATTTGCAGTGGGATTATCTTGAAGGTGATGGCGACTTTAGAAGTGATGAAGTAAAGAAACTGAGAGATGAAGCCGACATCATCATAACAAATCCTCCGTTTTCTTTGTTCAGAGTGTTTTTAGCTTGGATAGTTGAAGCTAAAAAGCAGTTTATCATTATCGGTAACATAAATTGTGTTACCTACAAGGAAGTATTTCCTTTAATTCAAAACAATAGTGTTTGGATGGGATGTACAATTCATAGTGGCGATAGGGAGTTTGAGGTGCCTGAAGGATATCCGCTTAAAGCTGCGGGGTGGCGTATTGATGAGAATGGGAAGAAGTATATACGTGTTAAAGGCGTTAGATGGTATACAAACATAGATCATGGACGCCGCCATCACCCACTCGAACTAATGACTATGGCTGATAATATAAAATACAGCAAGCATAAAGAGGTTAAAGGCAAACAATACAGTGTATATGATAACTTTAAAGCAATTGATGTGCCATATACAGATGCTATTCCGAAAGACTACGATGATATAATGGGTGTGCCTATTACATTCCTTGATAAATATTACCCCGAACAATTTGAAATTATCGGAATAACAAAGACATGGTTTGGCATGGCAAACAAAGTCTATCCGAAGCAAATACAAGTCAGTAAGACAGGCAAGAAGTCTGTTGTAACAAAACTTAATGATGGCGCTGCTATTGAGGTGGATGGACCTATTGAAGGTGATGTGTATTATATCGTAGATGGAAAATACTATACACAAGCGTATGCTCGAATCCTGATTCGTAAAAAAAGGTAAGTCCAAATACTCAACAAACTAATCACAATGAAAGTAGAATTAAAGAAATATACAATCAAAGAACTTTGCGAGGGTTTCACTTTTAGCCAGATTGACGGCAAGGGACTCTACGGATTGGCTGGAAAACTCACTATTCAGCCAGAATATCAGCGTAATTATCTCTATAGTGAGAAGAATGGAGTAAAGGAGGTTGCTGTTATCGACTCGTTGTTGAAAGAGTATCCTCTTGGTCTGCTTTATTTCAACCGTCGTGCCGATGGACAACTTGAAGTGCTTGATGGACAGCAGCGTATAACAAGTATCGGACGATTTCTTATAGGCAAGTTTTCTGTAATGTTTAATGGAAAGCCATACAAGTTTAAGCCTTTGCCAGTAGACAAACGACAGCTGATAGAGAATACAGAGTTGATAGCCTATATATGCGAAGGAACTGAGTCGGAGATAAAAGAATGGTTCAAGATTATAAACATGGGTGGTGTTCAGATTAATGCCCAAGAAACACGTAATGCCATATATTCAGGTCCGTTTGTTACGGCGGCACGCAAGGAATTCAGTAACAAAGAAGATTCACGTTTGCAGAAATGGGGCTGTTATATACATGGGTCGGCGAACAGACAGGAAATATTGGAAACAGCGCTTAAATGGGTGAGTCGCAATAATATTGAAGAATATATGCAGGAACATCGTTTGGATGATAATATTAACGAACTGCGTATGTATTTCAATGATGTGATTTCGTGGATAGAGCAAACTTTCGATGATGTGTATCCGAAGATGTGTGGGTTGGATTGGGGCGAACTATACGAGCGTTTCCATAACAATCCCTACGATCATGTAGATGTCTCGCGCAAGGTTGCAGAACTTTATAATGATGATCGGGTAAAGGATACTAAGAATGTATTTGAATATGTGCTTGGTGGTTGCAAAGATACAAAACTGTTGAACGTGAGAGTATTTGACGATATTACTAAACGACGTGTTTATGACCGACAGACTAAGAAAGCGAAGGAAGAAGGTGTTAGCAATTGTCCGCTTTGCGCTATAGGGCATGAAGCAAACAAGAATAGAATATGGAAATTGTCAGAGATGGATGCTGACCATGTAAAAGCCTGGAGTAATGGCGGACCGACAGACGAAAGTAATTGTCAGATGTTGTGCAAGACACATAATCGGGCAAAAGGTAATAGATAGGAACACCCATTGATTATTTATAGGATTTATTTCCAGTCACTGTTTACTCCTTTGCCTGCTTCTTCAGTCTCCGCTGCACCCAAAGGAATGCGGGGATAAGGAAGAGGTCTGCCATGCACCAGGCTACTGGGTCGCCTAAGCAGACACCGGTCCATGCCAGTGCGGGGACGAGCCAGAGGCTTACGCCGCAGCGGGCTATCATCTCCATTACGCCGCTCAGCATGGAGAGATTGCTGAAACCGAGACCCTGGATGGAATAGCGCAGGATGGTGAGTAAGCCGAGGGCAGGATAGAAGTAGTTGGCGATGCGCATGAACTGTGCTGCGCGACCCACCACTTCTGCCTCGCCGCTGTCAACGAAGAGACGCATCATCCAGTCGGCGAAGGGATAGATGAGGGCGAAGGTGAAGACAAAATAGATGAGCATCAGCGTTATGGCGTCCTTTACGCCCTTGGTGACACGGTCCATGCGACGTGCTCCGAGGTTCTGTCCGCAGTAGGTGGCCATTGCCACACCGATGTTCTCAAAGACGCAAGTGAAGAGATACTTTATTCGCATTGAGGCGGTGAATGCTGCCACGCACGTGGTACCGAGGGCATTGTTGGCGCTCTGGAGCATGATGATGCCGATGCCGGTGATGGAGAACTGCAGTCCCATTGGCACACCGTTGTTGAGCAGGATGCTCGTGCGCTTGTTGTCGAAGCGTCGCTCGTCGCCCTTCGGTATGAGCAACTGCATGTGCTTGCGGATATACCACAGGCACAATATTACGGAGAGCGCTTGCGACAACCATGTGGCTATGCCGGCTCCTGCCACGCCAAGTCCGCAACCGAGGATGAGCACCACGTCAAGCAGCACATTCACCACTGCCGATGTAATAAGGAAGTAGAAAGGCTGGCGCGAATTGCCGAGGGCGCGTATCTGGCCAGAGAAGAGATTGAATCCGAATGTCAGCGGTATGGCTGCGAACTGAAGCATAAGGAAGATGTAAGCATCGTGGAAGATGTCAGCGGGCGTGTTGACCATCTGCAGAATCCGACGGCAGAACATCAGCGAGAGAAGCGTCACCACCGTTGCCATAACTGCCGAAATGCGCACGGCATTAGCAACATAGAGGCGCATCTTGCTATAGTCTTTCGCACCGAACGACTGCGCCACGGGGATGGCGAATCCTGCGCAAGCTCCGTTGCAGAATCCCATAACGAGGAACATGATGGACGACGAGGCGCCCACGGCAGCCAGCGCTCCGACGCCAATCCAGCGTCCTACGATGGCAGCGTCAATAACGAGATACATCTGCTGGAGGATGTAGCCCAATATCAACGGCAGAGCAAACTTGGTGATCTGTCGTAACGGTGAGCCTACGGTCATGTCGCTTACTGAGGCTGTCTTGGCATGAGCCGCTGTCTGGTTCTGTTTTGTTTCTTCTGTTTCCATTTCGGTGCAAAGTTAGATATTTTGATGGAAATAGAAAAAAAATTGATAGTCCACCTTAATTTTCAGCCTCCATAATTCTTATAATAGATAAAGCATGTCGGAAAAGGGCATGAATAATACGAAAGATAACAATATATTAACAACTAAAAAACAAGAAGAATTATGAAAAGAGTATTCAATCTTTTGGTGGTGGACGAGAGTGGCAGCATGGAGATTATCCGCAAGCAGGCATTGATGGGCATCAACGAGACGCTTGAGACAATCCGCAAGATAGATAAGGCGCATAACGACCTGGAGCAGCGCGTGACGCTCATCACCTTCGACAGCACACACAAGAAGCTGTTCTATGACAACGTGGCAGCTGCGGACGCTCGCAGTCTTGGCGCACGCGATTATTGTCCGGGTGGAGCAACGCCGCTCTATGACGCCATTGGTATGGGCATCGCGAAGATTAACGCCCAGGCAACGGATGACGACAACGTCCTTGTGACCATAATCACGGACGGCGAGGAGAACTGCAGCGAGGAGTATAACCTTGGTATGATAAAGAATCTCATTGAGAAGCTGAAGAAGCAGGGATGGACATTCACCTTCATCGGTACCGACAATCTCGACGTGGAGGCAATGGCAACGGACATGGGCATAGACAATCACCTGATGTTCGAGGAGAACGAGGAGGGCACGAAGGAAATGTTCGCCCGTGAGAAAAAGTCGCGCATGCGCTATAGTGCTTGCGTGGCGTTGGGAGAAAGCATGCCGACGGGCGAATACTTCGACAAAGAATAGAGAAGGAGGTTAAAATGGAAGTTAATAGAAGTTAGGGCTTCGCCCGTAGTTAATAGAAGTTAGCGGACATATGTATAGCTTATTGTATTATAGACCGTTGTCCGTTAACTTCCATCCATCAAAGATGGATTAACTTCTTCATAACTTCCAGTAACTTCCGTTTAGCCCAACTCTTTTATTAATCCAGCTCCTTCCAGAAGCTTTCCGGCAGGCAGATGTTGCTGACATTGCAAGCCTCCTTGAAGAGTGGTGCGATGTCCTCTGGCTCGAAGCCGGCAATGCCGCAGCCGATTGGCGTTACGAGGAACGTCAGCTCGGGATGTTCCTTGGCGTAGGTGATAAAGTCGTCTACGTAGGGACGGATAGTTTCGGTGCCGCCCTGCATGGTTGGGATGGCATAGCTTCTGCCCTGCATGCCGACACCCTTACCCATTATGGCTCCGAAACGTCGATGAGCTACGCGGGCAGCGCCGCCGCCGTGCATTCCGGCAAGGTTGCTGCCAAATACAAACACTTCGTTTTCCTGTAAATCGTCAATCCAGTTGGGAGTGACACGTCCTTTCATGATGTCTTCCATATCAGTATGTATAAAGTTGCAATATTCGTACATAACATGTCCGAGATTCGGAGCCGAGCATTTGGGAGCTTCGCATTCCATGGACAGTCCGTATTCGTTTGTCACGTAATAGCGCTTGAAGTATGGCACCACCACGTCGTGCATCATGCGGTTATAGCGTTCGGTGACAGCAGGTTGGCTGATGCCGAGCTGCTGCGCGATCTCCTTTCCCTTAAATCCCTCCACGAAAAGCATCTGAAGGATGATGGAGTTCTTGCTGTCGCGTCCGTAGTAAGTGTGGCAAATCTCGTCGATGGTGTTGTGGAAATCTCCAGCAAACTCATCGTCCTGAACGTCGAAGTTGATGCGTGTGTTGCCCATGCGCTCCTCCAAGCTTTCCTTCCGTTGCTCCTTCTTCAGCCCCTTTAGCTTGTCGAGCACCAGGAAGCGGAACCCGTTGACCATCCATGTCTTGAGCGACATCAAAGCCTTGCGGTCCTCCAACTGACGGAAGTCATGCCGGCAGAGCGCGAGGTAATACTCATGGGCAAGCGAATAGAAGTCCATGCCAGGCTTGTACTGCAGATCATAACGTCGGTCGTATATGCAGTAAGCCACGCGGCAGTAGCCGTAGAAGTATTCCTTGACAATATGTTCGTTGGCGTTGCGGAAACCTTCGAGAATCTCGTCGTCGGTAAGTTGCGCAACATTCTTATCTGTTTTCTCCATAGTTGTTGTGGTTTCAGATTTTGTTTTGATGGTGTAAAGTTACGAACAATAAATAGTCGGGGCAAATATTCCGTCAGTTTTTCGGTATAGTGAAATATTATGCTTACCTTTGCTTTGCATTTATTATATAAATAGGTAAACATAAAAGAGACAATGCATACAAGAGAAGAAAAAATGAAGGCTTTCGGCAGACTGCTGGACGTTCTGGACGAGTTGCGCGAGAAATGTCCGTGGGACCGAAAGCAGACCAATGAGTCGTTGCGCCCCAACACCATAGAAGAGACATACGAGCTGTGTGACGCCCTCATGAAGGACGACCAGCCAAATATCTGCAAGGAGCTTGGCGACGTGCTGCTGCACGTATGCTTCTATGCCAAGATAGGACAGGAGAAGGAACAGTTCGACATTGCTGATGTCTGCAACAAGCTGGTGGACAAACTGATCTTCCGTCATCCGCACGTCTATCATCCTTCGCAGGTGGGCGCTCCAGATCCGAAGCCGCTGCCTTACGGTGAGAAGCCTGAGGAGCAGGACACGTCGGAGGAGGTGAAGACGGCACAGCAGGTTATAGAGAACTGGGAACAGATAAAGCTGCGTGAGAAGGACGGCAACAAGCGCGTGCTCTCAGGTGTGCCCGACGCTCTGCCGGCGCTCATCAAGGCTTACCGCATACAGGACAAGGCATGCAACGTGGGCTTCGACTGGGAAGACAAGGGCGACGTATGGGGAAAGGTTCGCGAGGAACTTGGCGAACTTGAGGCAGAGCTTAGACGTGAAGACCGCGAACGCTCAACGCAGGAGTTCGGCGACTTCCTCTTCTCGCTCATCAATGCCGGACGTCTGTATAAGATAAATCCCGACACAGCTCTTGAGAAGACCAATACGAAGTTTATACGCCGATTCAACTACATCGAAGAGCATAGCATACGCATGGGCAAACCATTGAAGGACATGACGCTCGGCGAAATGGACGAACTTTGGAACGAGGCAAAAGCTCAGGAGAAAAAGGAAGATTAACGAATAAAAAACAGATTAGTTATGAATAAGTTCAGATTGTTTATGATGGCAGCCGCCGTAGTGTTTCTTGCCGGTTGTAACGTCAAGAAGGAAAAGTCGCAGGCGGTCGTGGATGACGAAGACGTGGTGGCTGACTCTACAGTATACGGAGTTTGTGGTGAGGGCACGTCCATGCACTCGCTGGAACTCATAACCGATGCCGGCGACACCATCACGTATACCATATTGGACGCTGAGGCTGACTTGGACGGCGGACTGTCGTCTGGTCCGGTCACCACAGTAGTTGGTGGCATGATGAGCGGTGACAAGATGGCGGTGACAGGACATAAAGTGGAGGGCGAGATGCTCGCAGACCGTGTCATAAACGTCACCTCGCTGCTCGGTCACTGGACCAGCTTGGACAAGAATTTTGAGATAGAGGAGGGCGGAACCGTACGCTCGAATGTCAAGGCGGAGACCAATCCGTGGACATCATGGAAGATTCTTAACGGACAGCTGCTCCTTAACAGAGACACATTTGCCATTGACAACCTTGGAGCTGACTCGCTTGCTATAGAGAACGCACGCGGCATCTTCCTCTTCAAGCGTCAGAAATAATAAATCTTATGGAACCATTTAAAGTTCATATCCTTGGATGCGGCAGCGCCTTGCCAACATTGCGTCACAATCCGTCGTCGCAGGTGGTGGAGATACGTGAGAAGCAGTTTATGATAGACTGTGGTGAGGGTACGCAGACTCAGATGCGCCGATCACGAGTGGGATTCAACAAGGTGATGGCGATATTCATCAGTCACATACACGGCGACCACTGCTTCGGGCTTATCGGCATGCTCTCGTCCTTCGGACTGCTCGGACGTACCATGCCACTTTCCATCTATGGACCGAAGGAACTTGGCCCCATTCTTGACACGCTCCTCACCACTTTCTGCAACGATTTCGACTATGAGATAAAGTTTCATGCTGTCGACACTACGCGTCAGGAGGTGGTTTATGAGGACCGCAGTCTTACCGTCGAAACCATACCGCTAAAGCATCGCCTCCCATGTGCCGGATATCTGTTCCGCGAGAAACCGACATTGCCGCATATACGTCGCGACATGATTGACTTCTATCGTATACCGATATCGCAGATAAACAACATAAAGAACGGTGCTTCGTGGACCGACGAGGAAGGAAATCTGATTCCCAACAGTCGCCTCACACGTCCAGCCGACCCGCCACGCAGCTATGCCTATTGCAGCGACACGTGCTATCTGCCCGGTCTTGCCGACAGGCTGAAGGGCGTGACGTGCCTCTATCATGAGTCTACCTATGCCGATGAGGACGAAGACAAGGCGCAGAAGTATTTTCATTCCACGGCTCGACAGGCAGCTATGGTGGCACGGGATGCCGGCGTAGGACGCCTGTTGCTGGGTCACTACAGCTCGAAGTATAACACGGAAGACGTGCTCCTGCAGCAGGCTAAGGAGGTCTTTGCCGAATCTTCGCTAACAAGTGAGGGCATGGTGGTGACGCTGTAGGGAGTGATCAGCATGGAATAAACAAAAAGTAAGGAATAAAAAACGGAAAAGATTGTAATGGAAGATAACGTAAAAGAGAAAAATCAGCGTCTTCGTGTTACGCTCCTTGGTACGGGTACGTCGGGCGGCGTGCCTTCGTTGGGATGCCAGTGCGAGGTTTGTCGCAGCCAAGATCCGCGTGACAAGCGTATGCGCTGTGTGGCAATGGTGGAGTCGGAGAGTGGCACGCATGTGCTCATTGATTGCGGTCCGGACATCCGTCAGCAGCTTATGCCGCTACCTTTCAAGCCATTCGATGCTATTCTCCTAACGCACATCCATTATGATCATGTGGGTGGTATCGATGATCTGCGCCCATTCTCCGTTTTTGGTCCGATACGTCTGTATGGCGACGCCAAGACTTGCAGTCACGTGCGCAACATCATGCCATACTGTTTCGGCGACCATCTCTATCCCGGTGTGCCAAAGCTGGAGCTTCACACCCTAACGCCTCATGCACCGTTATGCGTGGGCGACTTGCAGATAATGCCCATTGAGGTGATGCACGGCAAGATGCCGATACTCGGTTTCCGCATCGGAAGTTTCGCCTATATCACGGATATGAAGACCATCGGCGACGGCGAATTGCCATATCTGGAAGGAGTGGAGACGCTCGTTGTGAATGCCTTGCGCTTCGAGAAAGAACATCATTCTCATCAACTCGTCGACGATGCCGTCCGTTTTGCGCGTCGCATAGGAGCCAAGCGCACCTATATAACGCACGTCTGTCATCACATCGGGCTTTACGAAGAGGCGTCAAAGCGAATGCCCGAAGGCGTAAGCTTGGCTTATGACGGAGAGGTGATAGAATGTTAGATGCTTACAATCGTAGGCATCTTTTGGGTGGGGAGTGTTATTTGCGCTTCTTTTTCTTTCCGAAGTTTCCGAAGAGGAAAGCACCTTCCTGGTATCTGCGGTATAGTTTCCAGCCCAACAAAGCGCCGTCGAAGACACCGGTGCCAAGGCTTACCATTCGTGCCAGTTTCTGAGCACGGTTGCGCGGCTCTTCCTCTTCCTTGTGGAACAGGTCGTTCCACTTAGACGCTATCGTCTCTTCATCTTTGTCAATCTTTTCGCGAAGCTGCTGTTTGTATGCCACGATATCGGAAAGAGAGCGAAACTCTCTCTTCGTCTTAGGGCTGGTGTCTGTATTCTGCATCTCTTATAAATTTGACTTGGAAGGATGAATGATTGTTCTTAAATGTGTTGTTACTCCTGCATAAGCAGGCTTGCCAGGAATCTGACAAGTGGTCTCTCTATCCATCTCTTTCTGAACACCACGAACAGCAAGAGCACTAAGAAATAGGCGCCAGCCACGCATGCGAATGCGGCTGCCATGCCCATTATGGGTTGCAGCGCGTAAACAGTGGCAAACGACAGATAGATGAGCGCAAGAAACAATAGGATAAGCAACAGCCCCACCATGATGAAGGCTGTCAGCAAGCGCACTATCTTATCAATTACATCGAGCTTCATATACTTAGTACGAAGCCCGATGTAATGCCTTATGGCCTCAATAAGCTGCGCTATGGTCTCTATGTTTTTGTCTGTCGAGAACATTTAGCCAGTGAATGAGGGATAATGATTTATGCGTTGTCGCCGTCAGTTGCGTCCTGGATGTCGTCCACGAGATCTTCCATCTCCTTACGGCTGACCTTGATGTTGTGCTTCTTGCAGAAGTCGTCAACAGCGTCACCAATCTTAGTGCGTGTCTCGCTACCCTTTTCGGGCGCCAAAAGAATACCTAATGCTGTACCGGCGATAGCACCGCCGAGGAATGCTCCAATGTAACCTAATGCTTTCATGTTGTTAATGTTTTAAAGTTATAGTAATATCTTATCTTTCTGAAAGCAAATATAGCAATTATATTTCAATTAGCAAAGGATCGTGCCTTTATTTTTTGTTAATTTGTATTTTATTTAATCTTTCGTCTTGTCAAAAACCTATAATTGTTGATTTAACAAACTTTATGTGGCGTTAGAGGTGATAATTATGATATATTTTGTAATTTCGCAACGTATTATAAATACATGTCAAGAACTAAATAAATATAAACCCAACAATAATCAAAACAGGAATATGAAGAAAAGTATGGTATTGTGCGCAGGCATCTGCGCAGTGTTGGCTTTTGCAAGTTGCTCAGGCTCTAAGGAAAGCGCATATAAGAAGGCATATCTCAAGGCTCAGGCAAAGCAGGAGCAGCCTGCTGAGCAGCCGGTACAGGAGGAGGCTCCTGTTGTGGCTCCGCTCGTGGAGAAACCTGCCAACGAGACAACTGTTATCGACAATACAGACAATGTGACTGTACGCACAGAGGACTTCCAGCTGATCAGCGGTCCCGGTCTTAGCAACTTCAGCGTTGTGGTAGGCTCGTTCGGCGTTAAGGCTAATGCAGAGGGACTCCAGAGCCGTCTGAACGGACAGGGCTTGCAGGGTCAGATTGTCTACAACTCAGAGCGCAATCTCTATCGCGTAGTGGCTACAACTTTCGCTACAAAGAGCGAGGCTGCTCAGTCACGCGACCAGTTGCGCGGACAGTTCCCCGACGCATGGCTTCTCTATAAGAAGTAAGACGTAAACACCTATATACATTATAATATAGTGGCACGCATACTTTCTATCGACTATGGAAAGAAGCGCACAGGTATAGCAGTCACCGATCCGCTCCAGATTGTTCCGGGCGGATTGGCGACCGTTTCTACGTGTGAGCTTATGAAGTTTCTCTGCGACTATGTGGAGCGCGAGGATGTGGAACGCATCGTCATCGGCGAACCGCGACAGCTCAATGGCGAGCCGAGCGAAAATCTGGCACGCGTAAAGCAGTTCGTGGCTACATGGCGCAAGCAGAAACCGCAGATACCAATAGAGTTCTTCGACGAGCGCTTCACGTCGGTATTGGCGCACAAGGCCATCATCGACAGCGGCATAGGACGTAAGGCACGTCAGAACAAAGCTTTGGTGGACGAGATAAGTGCCACCATTATTCTTCAAGACTACCTTCGTATGAAGGGACTGTGAGGCACGGTCATTGATTTAAATAACAGCCTATGGGCTTTAATGACAGTTGCCCCGCAGCATTTTTTTAGAACGAAACATGATTTTACCGATTTATACTTACGGCAACCCCGTACTGCGTAAGGAAGCACAGGACATTGACGCCAGCTATCCGGAACTGCAGACGCTTATTGCCAACATGTACGAGACACTTAAGGAGAGTGACGGCATCGGACTTGCCGCACCGCAGATTGGTCTCGACATCCGCCTTGTGATTATCGACCTCGACGTACTCAGCGAGGATTTGCCCGAATACAAGGACTATCGTCACGCATTCATCAATCCTTACATCCTCGAGTATGACGAAGACTCGAAGAAGGAAACGATGGAGGAGGGCTGTCTCTCACTGCCCGGCATCCACGAGAGCGTGACCAGACCTACACGCATCCACGTGAAGTATCTCGATGAGAACTTCCAGGAGCACGACGAGTGGGTGGAGGGTTACCTCGCACGCGTCATGCAGCACGAGTTTGACCATCTTGGGGGAAAGATGTTCATTGACCGCATCTCACCGATGCGCCGCCAGCTTATCCGCGGAAAGCTGAAGAACCTGCTGCTTGGAAAGTTCCGCTGCGCATACCGCACCCGCCTTCCAAGAAAGTAAGAATCCCCTGAATTACACGTAAAAGATTATTCATGAAGCATCTCATAGTCCTTATAATGATAGCCATGTTTGTGCCCCACAAGGCTGCGGCACAATTCAATACCGACCGGCTAATGGTGTCCGGAAGGAGCGCTCTCTATTATGAGGACTATGTGCTTTCCATACAGTATTTCAACCAGGTGCTCACGGCTAAGCCATATCTATATGAGCCTTGGTTTTTTCGTGGCCTTGCCAAGTATTATCTCGACGACTATTCTGGCGCCGAGAGCGACCTCTCACACGCCATCAGTTTGAATCCTTATATCGCCAACATGTATGAGTTGCGCGGTCTGTGCCGTATTCGCCAGAACAGCTATGCTGACGCCATCTGCGACTATGACCATTCACTGCGTCTTAATCCGCAGAACCAGGCGGCATGGTATAACCGTGCGCTCTGCCGTGTAGAGCAGAAAGACTATGCACAGGCACAGCTCGACCTTGACACTATAGTGGTGAAATGGAAGCAGTTTGCGAGTGCTTATTCGCTGAAGGCGCAGATTTATCTGGCTGAGAAGGATACCACAAGTGCCGACAAATGGCTCGACCGCAGTCTCGAAATCGACCCCTATGACGCGGAGGCATGGACACAGCGTGCCATGATAAGCCTCTCGCGAAGCAACTGGAAGGACGCCGACACTTTCCTCAGCAAGGCCATACACCTCAAGCCGAAGAACGTGGCGGCGTACGTCAACCGTGCACTTGCACGTTATAATCTCAACAATCTTCGAGGTACTATGTCTGATTATGATACAGCCATCGACCTCGACCCACAGAATTTTCTCGCACATTACAACCGTGGCCTTCTGCGTATGCAGCTTGGCGACGACAATCGTGCCATCACCGATTTTGACTTCGTCATACGCATGGAGCCGGACAATGTGCTTGCCATATTCAATCGTGCCATTCTTCTCGACAAGACAGGAAATCTCAGAGCTGCCATACGCGACTATACACGTATGATAGGGCAGTTTCCGAACTTCTGGACAGGTCTGTCGCGCCGTGCCAACTGCTATCGTAGACTTGGCATGACAGCTAAGGCGGAACTTGACGAATTCCGCATCCTGAAGGCTCAGATGAACAAGCACATCGGAGTGCAACCGCGTTGGAGCAATGCCAAGAAGCGCCAGATGCGCCGCAGAAGCGAAATCGATCCCGATAAATACAACCAGATGGTGGTGGCGGACAGCAATACGCCGGAGCGCGAGTATAAGAGCGACTACCGTGGACGTGTGCAGGACCGTGCCGCCAATCTTACAGCCCTTCCTATGTTTGCGCTCTCGAGCATGGCGCAGCGTGGAGATGTGCGAAATTACAATGCTTTCTCACAGGAAGTGGAGGCTTTCAACAGAAACGGCAAAGGTCGTGGCGTGACTATTTTTGTAAACTGCGCTCCGCATCAGCTCTCGGCTGACGCCACTCGCAAGACGTTTGCCTCGATAGATTCGCTGACCACTGCCATCAATAATGGACGCACTGGCAACGAGGCTACGGCTCTGCTTACGCGTGCTGTGTTGGAAAGTGTGGCGCAGAACTATGACGACGCCATCGCTGACCTTACGGCATGTCTCTCCGTTGATTCCGCTTCCGTGCTTGCCCTTTGGCAGCGTGCTTACTGTAAGATGATGAAGGGTGTGTTCGACGCATCGGCTTCGCTTCAGTCGTCTTCGCCGAAGAACAGCTTGACGGTTGGCGCAGGTGGCGCACATCTTACGTTTATGTCCGTGGTGGCAGACCTTACGGACGCCATCAAGCTCGACCACGACAACCAGTATCTCTATTATAACCGTGGCTGCGCCTACCTTTATAATAAGGACTATACGCTTGCCATCGACGACTTCACACGAGCCATCGCCATAGATCAGCGCCTTGCAGAGGCTTTCTATAATCGCGGCTTGGCACGTATCTCTGCCGGCAACAGACAGGAAGGCATCGCCGACCTTAGCAAGGCAGGCGAGCTGGGACTCTATGGCGCCTACAGCGTTATAAAGAAAGTATTGGCTGACGGAGGCAAGACAAAATAAACAAGACTATTAACATACATCGAAATAATAATACTTTAAACAGGCATTTTTATGAAGAGATTTTTTTACACTCCAACAGCCATTGAATGGTTGAAAGCTGCCGCATTCACAGCGGTAGTGCTTACTCCTGCCCTCGTTCAGGCGCAGGACGACCCTTCTGCACCTTCCAATCTCAAGGCAGTAGCTGATTATAATAAGGTGAAGCTGACATGGCAGCGTGACGTCGTTTCGGACACGCTCTATAAGCAGGGATTTGAGGAGGCTGGCTTCCCGCAGGATGGATGGTCACAGACCCGCACTAACACGTATGACAACCTCTTCTCATGGTTCTCTTTCCCGACGGAAGAGATTAAGGAGAATGTTGAGGGATGGGAGTCATGGATTCATTCCGGCGAACGCAGTGCAGCTTTGTTCTTTGATGATGCAGCGCCTCATACAGACGGTTCGTCGGCTGTGCAGAACGAATGGCTCGTAATGCCTGTCAAGGCAGGTGCCCGTTATGTTCAGTTCTATACTTACATAGACCCAAAGGTACTGACATGGGGCGAGGACGAAGGTTTCCCTGACCATTACTATGTGAAGGTCAGCCATGACGGAGGCAAGACATGGGAGGTTATTTGGGACGCCCGCTACGACAGCAACGGTTCGGACGGATGGCAGCTCGTGTCGCTTTATCTTGGCGACAACGCTGACGGTGAAGCCATTGTGGCTTTCCAGGCGCTCAGCGATACGGAGAATACAGAGTCAGGACTCTATCTCTCATGGGTAATTGATGATGTACGTCTGCTTGACGCGGGCACTACGCCTGCTGCCGATCCTGCGCACAGTCCGTCTGTTCGTCCGCTTGGCAACAGACCGACATACCGCAATTTCGTTCCTACAGGAAAGAAGGTGGCACGTCCTTACAAGCCAAGAAAGGCACCGGCACCAGCTGATTGCTACAATGTATATCTCGACAACAAGCGCATTGCCAAGAACCTTCACTCACTCACCTTCACTGATACGTCTGACAAGACAGCCGGCGTTCATCAGTATGCCGTACAGGCTGTGTCGTTGTCAGAGGATCTTACATCGCCGCTTGCAAAGATTGATGTTGAGATTAAGAAGGCTACGCTCAATCCTCCTTCTAATGTCCGCGTGACATACAAGCAGGACGAAGAGACCGGCAAGTATGACGTAGCGCTCACATGGGATGCTCCCGAAGGCGAGCGCAAGCCAATCTATTATAATGCTTATGCCAATGGAGCGTTGTTCGGAGGATGGCTGGAGGATACCAGCGTAGGCCAGACTGGTCTGTCAAAGGGTATTTATACGTACACGGTGACCGCCGTATATGAGAATCCGGATGGAGAGTCTGAGCCTGTTGGTGATATCGTTGCTCTCGGAACCCGCCCGACACCGTACAATCTCACAGCCGATCGCTCAGAGGACGGAACGCTTAATCTTGCTTGGACAGCTCCGAAACCTTCTGAGAATGCTGTGGAGAAATATGTAGTATTCAGAGGCAACGACAAGATTGGCGAAACTACAGCAACCACTCTCTCTGAGGCAAACGCACCGGAGGGAAGTTACGACTACAGCGTGAAGGCTCTTTATGCAGACGGATTCCTTTCCGTGCCGGCTACAATACAGGTGGAATATGGCAAAAAGCCTAATTACAGACTGCCGTTCGAGGAAAATTTTGACGGCGATATGAAGCCTGCCAACTGGACGGTTGAGAAGGTGGACGGAAGAATGAAGGACAACTATCTCTGGCGCTTCGATAACTGGTATGAGTTGCCGGTCAGTGGTGGCGGATTCAGCGGATGCTTTGCTTCCGTCAATGCTTCAGCCACAGGATTCCTTAATGTATTTACCACACTTGATACGCCGCCTCTCCTCCGCAACTCGGCAGACGGTCCTTACGTCACTCTTGAGTTCGATATGGACTATGCTATGAGCGGAAAGAAGTCGGAGGCTGGTGTCTACTATTCGTACAATGCAGAGGATTGGGGTGAGATTGACGGCAACCTTCAGGGCTATATCCCTGCAGAACTTGCGGATGGTGAGACTTGCAGACCGCAGCACAAGGCTTATGACGTGACGAAGTGCTTCGTTGATGACGTGACGCCGGTGTATTTTGCATGGAAGTATAACGCTAAGCAGGCATACCATCTCGCCATCGACAACGTCCGCATCTACAACTCTACGACCGTCGGCATTAATGGCATAACAGACAACAATGCTTCCACAAATGCCTCAGGTGCAGTATACAACCTTAACGGACAGCGTGTCGTGAACGCAAAGAAGGGCATGGCAAAGGGCGTATACGTACAGAACGGTAAGAAGTTTGTAGTAAAATAAACAGACTTTATTTTATATTTGAATATGATTAGAAAGACCATATCGAGAGTTCTCCTTCTTGTGGCGCTGTTTATGATCAGCATAGCCGTAAAAGCTGCGTCTGACAGTTATGTGCCTAAGAAGAGAGAGTTTCGCGGGGCTTGGATACAATGCGTAAACGGACAGTTCATCGGAATGTCCACACAGAAGATGCAGCAGACGCTTACCTATCAGCTCGACGAGCTGCAGAAGGACGGCGTCAACGCCATCTTCTTTCAGGTAAGAGCAGAGTGTGATGCGCTGTATAAGAGCGACATCGAACCGTGGAGCCGCTTCCTTACAGGACAGCAGGGAAAGGCTCCGTCGCCTTACTGGGATCCGCTGCAATGGATGATTGAGCAATGTCACAAGCGTGGCATGGAGCTGCATGCATGGATAAATCCGTATCGTGCCAAGACAAAGACCACGTCAGCTTTAGACCCAAAGCATGTGGCAATGAAGCATCCGGGATGGGTGTTCCCTTACGACGGACTCTTCATCCTCAATCCCGGACTGCCCGAGATCCGTGACTACATCTGCCGCGTAGTGGGCGATATCGTGGAGCGTTACGACGTTGACGGCATACACATGGACGACTATTTTTATCCTTATCCCGTCAAAGGACTTAACATTCCCGACGATAAGGAGTATGCTCTCTACAACAACGGCATACGCGACCGTGGCGACTGGCGACGCGACAACGTCAACGTCTTCATAAAGCAGGTGTCAGAGCACATACATGCACTGAAGCCTTGGGTGAAGTTCGGCGTATCGCCGTTCGGCATCTATCGCAACAAGCGTCCTGGTGTGGAGATTGGCAGCAACACCAACGGCACCCAGAACTATGACGACCTCTACGCAGACGTACTTCTTTGGGTGAACAACGGATGGGTGGACTATAATGTGCCGCAGATTTATTGGCAGATAGGTCATAAGGCAGCCGACTATAAGACGCTCATCGAATGGTGGAACCGTTATGCTTCTGCACGCCCGCTGTTTATCGGCGAAGATGTGGAGCGCACGGCTAAGTTTGCTGACGTGGACAATCCGAAAATCAATCAGATGCCGGCTAAGTTCGCTTTGCATTCCTGTCTTCCAAATGTTGACGGCACCGTTCTTTGGTATGCCAAGGCAGCTGTTGACAATGTAGGCAATTATGGAACCATGCTACGCCAGAAATACTGGAGTTATCCTGCTCTCCAGCCACGCATGCCGTTCATTGACGGTGGTGCACCGAAGAAGCCCAAGAAGCTCTCGCCGATATGGACCGCGGACGGACTCATCCTCTTCTGGACAAAGCCGAAGGGAAAGAAATGGAATGATGAGGTAAAGAAGTATGTGGTTTATCGTTTCTCGCCGAGCGAGAAGGTCAACATTGAGAATCCCGCAAGAATAGTGGCGATAACCTCAGACGAATTCATCAAGCTGCCTTTCGTAGACGGCAGTACACGCTACACTTACGTGGTGACCGCTCTCGACCGTCTCAGCAACGAGAGCAAGGGAGCGAAGAAGAAGATAAAGCTGTAAGCGCACGGCAGAAAAGTATAATAAACAATACGTCCTGCAAAGGTCAAAAGGTATCATAACGAGATGCCTTTGCCTTTGCAGGACGTTTTTTTATTCCTCCTTCATCAGCGAATCGAAGAAGGAGTCGAGGTCGGTGTCGAGACCTTCCATGAGGTCCTTGCCTATGATGATGGTGTCGTCGTCAGCGAGATACAGTTCGGCGATGCCTTCCTTCTCGTCGTTCTCAAGTACGAAGCTGTAAGGTTTGAGTATTCCGAGATTATCGAGAGTTTTCGACATTGAGGCGAATGTAGTGGTGAGGATGTCATGCACGCTTTCGTAGAAGTCCTCGTCGTTGTTTCCAATCCACTGTTCAACGACACAGCGTGTTATCTCCTTGTCGTCATCGTCGAACGCTACCATTTCGCCGCTTTCCTGCGAGACGCGCACGTGTATGTCAGTAACAAGTGACGTTTCTTCGTTAAGCGGAAATTTTTGGGCTATTTTCTTCAGAAAACGCTCAATCTGCTGTGTTGTCTGTTCAGAGGCTTTCATCATTTATGTTTTTTGATTGGTTTTTAGAATATTACTTTCAATTGCAAACTTACATAAAATCTTCCGATTAATAGCCTGTTTTCCTGAAAAATTTGATATTTACCTATAGCGTATCATGTAAAAAAACACTAATTTGTTTGTCTTAACCGATTTATAGTATTACTTTTGTATCATATTATAGCGCATTGGCGTTAATAATATAGTCATTTTACAATATTATAAACATTAATATAATAAAACTTGAGAAAATGAAACAGACAATCTTGGTTACGGGTGGTACCGGTTTTATCGGTTCACACACCACTGTAGAGCTTATCGAAGCTGGTTACAAGGTAGTGATTGTTGACGACCTCTCCAATTCGAAGATTGAGGTTCTTGACGGTATTGAGAAGATTACAGGCGTCCGTCCTGCTTTCGAGAAGGTGGACCTCCGTGACAAGGAAGCCACTGAGAACGTGTTCAAGAAATATCCTGAGATCGAGGGTATCATCCATTTCGCTGCATCCAAGGCTGTCGGCGAGAGTGTGCAGAAGCCGCTGCTCTACTATCGCAACAATATCGTTTCACTCGTAAATCTTCTGGAGCTTATGCCGCAGTACGGCGTAAAGGGCATCATCTTCTCTTCAAGCTGCACCGTATACGGTCAGCCGAAGCCTGAGAATCTCCCCGTTACTGAGGACTGTCCTCATCAGAAGGCCACATCTCCTTACGGCAACACTAAGGAGATAAACGAGCAGATCATTGCTGACTACATCCACAGCGGTGCTGCCATCAAGAGTGTCATCCTGCGCTATTTCAATCCAATCGGTGCTCATCCCTCTGCCGAAATCGGCGAACTTCCTAACGGAGTGCCCAACAACCTTATTCCCTACGTCACTCAGACCGCTATGGGCATCCGCAAGGAGCTGACCATCTTCGGCAATGACTATAACACACCTGACGGTACATGTATCCGCGACTACATCTATGTAGTTGACCTCGCAAAGGCTCACGTGGCTGCAATGCGTCGCGTGCTCGACGAGGAGACAGAGGCTGTGGAGTACTTCAACATCGGTACTGGTAACGGCAACTCTACACTGGAGATTGTTGAGACTTTCGAGAAGGCCACAGGCGTGAAGCTCAACTGGAAGTACGGTCCGCGTCGTGAGGGCGATATCGAGAAGATTTGGGGCAATGTAGACAAGGCTAATAAAGTGCTCGGCTGGAAGGCTGAGGCTAAGCTTGAGGATGTGCTCCGCTCTGCATGGAAGTGGCAGGAGAAGCTTCGCAAGGACGGAGTGATGTAATTCTGATACTTAAAAGACGTCCGAGACGTCAATGAGATAAAACTAAAAAAGGGAAGTCTGAGCCTTGCGGTTCGGACTTCCCTTTTTTAGTTATTGTTCTCTGTTATTACAGGTTCTTCATGATGTCGAGCAGGTGATCCCAAACCATCTGTACGGTCGGGATGTGCAGACGCTCGTCCGGTGTGTGAACGTCACGCAAAGTAGGACCGAACGAAACCATGTCGAGGTTAGGATAGCGCTCTGAGAACAGACCGCACTCCAGACCAGCGTGGATGCCCTTAACGATAGGTTCCTTGCCGAAGAGCTTCTTGTAAGACTCAACAGCCACCTTTGTGAGCTTGCTGTCCGGGTTCATCTTCCATGCGGGATAGCCGTCGCTCATCTTAACCTCAGCACCAGCCAGCTCAAACACAGCCTTGATTGTGTTGGTCTCGTTCTCGAGGTTGCTCATTACGTTAGAGCGCTGTGATGCCACGATGTTGATTTCGTTCTCAGAAGTGATTACGCTTGCCACGTTGTTGGATGTCTCCACCATCCATGCGAGAGCCTCGTCCTGGCACATTGCGAATACGCCGTTGTCGATGGCCTGCATGCAGCGGATAAAGCGTGTTGAGCAATCCTTGGCGATAACAGTCTCAGCATCTGTGCTCTCAAGACCGAACTCCATTGCTGTGTCAGTTACGTGGAACTCCTCTTCTACGTTAGCTGTGAAGATGTTCCAGTCTACGCGTACTGTCTCCTTCTCGTTAGCAGGAACTGCGAATACGATGATGCCGTCACGAGGAATGGCGTTGTGGAGCTTGCCAGAGTTGAACTGAGCCAGACGAAGGTCCATCTTGTCCTGCTCCTTGTAGAGGAAGCGAGAGAGAATCTTGATGGCGTTGGCGCGCTTCTTGTTGATGTCGTCGCCAGAGTGACCGCCCTTCAGACCCTTGATGGAAGCCTTGAGGAAGAAGTAGCCGGCAGGAGCCTCTTCGCGCTCGAAGGTGAACTTGGCGCTTGTGGTCTTGCCACCGGCGCAAGAGATGAAGATCTGCCCCTCGTCCTCAGAATCGAGGTTGATGAGCATGTCGCCCTTCATAAATCCTGCCTTCATGCCCATAGCACCAGTAAGGCTGGTCTCCTCGTCGCGTGTGAACACACACTCCAGCGGACCGTGTTCGATGTCGTCGCTGTCGAGGATGGCAAGCTCGATGGCACAACCGATGCCGTCGTCAGCACCGAGAGTGGTGCCCTTTGCTTTGAGCCACTCACCGTCTACGTAAGTCTGAATAGAGTCCTTGAAGAAGTCGATGTCTACGTCTACGAGTTTGTCGCACACCATGTCCATGTGGCTCTGGAGAATAAGCGTAGGCGCATTCTCGTGACCCTTAGTGGCGGGCTTGCGGATGATGACATTACCGGTCTCGTCGGTTACGGTCTCAAATCCGTGTTTCTTACCAAAGTCCTGTAAGTACTCAATCATGCGCTCCTCGTGCTTTGACGGGCGCGGAATTTTGTTGATTTCAGCAAACTGCTCGAACACGCGAGCAGGTTTCAATTCGCAATTACTCATTTTTCTTTAAATTTCTTTATGTTATAAGTACAATAATCTGAATTTTCGATAATTTATTTTGTCATGCGGCTGATTTGCATTACCTTTGCATTAGCTTCATGAGAGCGGAGAGAGAGCCGTTCCTTTTTTACAGAGGAATGTCTTTCCGTCTTTATCTTGTATTGATAATGCAAAGATAATGGAAAAGTGGAGACAAAACAAAATTAGTTGACTTATTTTAATTATTAAGTCATATTAGAAAGTTAAAAACGTTTAAGCGATGATAAAACTTCTTCTCTTGACATTATTAATAGTGGCAGTTTCTGTCGCTTTGTTGTCCGTGAAGGTGATAATCCGAAAGAACGGAAAGTTCTCTTCACAGCATGTCCATGACAATCCGGGACTGCGCAAGCAGGGCATCCACTGTGTGATGGATCAGGATCGTGAGGCACGCGAGAAGAACCGTGCATATTAGAAAAACAAGAAAACAATTATAAAAAAATGAACAAGAAAATCAGTTTCGGTACAATGGCGATTGCTGCTCTTGCAGCTTTCTCAATGTCGTCATGCGACAAGTCGAAGGCTCAGGTTGACGAGAAGCCCGCAGCAGAACAGCCCGCAGCCACACAGACAAAGATAGCATACGTAGAGGTGGACAGCATCATGTCTCAGTATAAGTTCTGCAAGGACTATTCGTTGATTCTTCAGAAGAAGGGACAGAACATCCAGAACACTCTCGCACAGAAGCAGCAGCAGCTCGAGGCAGCAGCAGCTAACTTCCAGCAGAAGGTACAGCAGAACGCTTACACACGTGAGCAGGCACAGGCCATCCAGTCTCAGCTCCAGAGACAGAACGCTGACCTCCAGTCGCTCAACCAGCGTCTGAGCGGTGAGTTCCAGCAGGAGACAGAGAGCTATAACAAAGCTCTTCGCGACTCTATCCAGCACTTCCTTGCCGTATACAACAAGGATAAGAAGTACACTCTCATCCTCTCTAAGGCAGGTGACAACATCCTCTATGCTGACAAGGCACACGATATCACCAACGAGGTTGTCGCTGGTCTGAACAAGGCTTACAAGCCCGCTGCCACAACAGAGAAGGCTAAGGACGCTAAGAAGAAGTAAGAGAAAGGTGGTTCCTTAATATATAAGAATATATAAGGGACAAATGAATAATTATGTTGAAGGCGTGTCGGAACGTATAGACTAATGTTTATATGTTCTGACACGCCTTCTTTTTTTAAGTAAGCCTGTCATTTCTTTTGCCCATACCATTTATTTTTGTAATTTTACAACCTAAACAAATGGTTATGACAAAGAAGGAATTATACGCTCGTGTGCTTTCGTACTTTCGCGAACTGCATCCCGAAGTTACCACTGAACTTGAGTTCGGCTCCGTGTTTCAGCTGCTTGTCGCTGTTGTGCTAAGCGCCCAATGCACGGACAAGCGCGTCAATATGGTTACGCCCGAACTGTTCGCTCATTATCCTGACGCACGCTCAATGGCTGAGGCTGACGAGGCAGAGATTTACGAATACATAAAGAGCGTCAGTTATCCAAATGCCAAGGCACGCCACCTTGTCGAATTGTCGCAAATGATAATGGCAGACTATGACGGAGAGGTGCCGGAAGATTTCGATAGTCTACTGCGTCTGCCTGGCGTAGGACGCAAGACAGCCAATGTGATGCAGGCTGTGGCTTTCGGACAGGCAGCTATGCCCGTCGACACGCATGTCTTCCGTGTAAGTCATCGTCTCGGACTCGTCCCCGCTTCTGCTGACACGCCTCTGAAGGTGGAGACCCAGCTAAAGAAGCACATTCCGGCTGACTGTCTGTCACGTGCCCATCATTGGTTGCTCCTGCATGGTCGTTATGTCTGCTCAAGCCGAAAGCCTCATTGCAAGGACTGTCCCTTCGACAGTTTCTGCCCTAAGCGACTTGAAGGATCGAAACTATAAGAATACCATAATAAAGATAACAGCTAATGATAACTAACGGACGTGTACAGCTTTGGCCCTTCCTGCGTGTGGCTTTGTTCTTTGTCGTGGGAGTGCTTATTGGCGACGCCTTGGACTGTCGCGTTCCTTCTTGTGTGTGGATGTGGACGTATGTGGCATTGCTTTCCGCGTTTGTCGCATCCTATTTCTTTTTGCGCAAGCATCCCATTTTTCAGACTGTTGTGCTTTTTATTATGGTGGTTGCAGGAGGTCTGTGGCGCACCACTTGTTTTCTTGAGGATTATAATGTCTCTTTCTCCAATGCCCCAGAGTCTTATGAGGCTGTCGTGGAAACCCAACCGGTGGAGAAAGAGCGTTCTGTAAAGTGTCAGCTTGCGGTGACGAAAGGAAGGCTTGCCGGGCACAGCATCATTGCCTTCTTTCCTAAAAAAGACTATCAGTATGAAGACGATGGCACGGGCGTGGATGCACGTCAGCTTGTCATCGGCGATGGTCTTGTGGTATGTTCGCGCCTGGAAAAGGCGGAGTGGGTTAGGAGAACGACTGATAAAGGACGTGACAGTCACTTCGATTACGGGCGTTGGCTGAAGGTGCATGACGTGATAGCCCGCACGTATGTCCCCTATGGCAGTTGCGCCCGCAAGGTGCTTAGTCTTAACAGTCTGTCAATGCCGAAACGCCTGTCCATCGTGCTCGACCGAGTTCGGCGTAAAGCCATGACCCACCTTGCCGCCTACGGGGTGAGTGATGACGCTTACGCCATAGTGGGAGCGATGACGTTGGGCGATAAGACAGCCCTTTCGGATGCTGCCCGCGAAACCTATTCAGTAGTGGGCGTATCGCACGTGCTCGCTCTTTCCGGTCTTCATCTCGGCATAATATTCATGCTTCTTGCCGCCATTCTCATCCCGTTCGGGTCGTCTATGGGTCGTCTCATAATCGGCAATCTCGTCCTTATTCTGTCCATTTGGGCTTATGCCTTGATGGTGGGCATGTCGTCCAGCATCGTACGTTCGGCTGTCATGTACACGTGTTTTGCCTTCTTCGGCTTGATGTCAGCCAAACCGCAGTCGCTCAATTCGTTGGGCATAGCGGTCGTGGTGCTTGTCCTTGGCAATCCGATGAGCCTTTGGGACGTAGGCTTTCAGATGTCGTTCCTTGCCGTCTTCGGCATCTTGGCGTTCAACGAGCGCTTCCATTACATCATCAAGCCGCGTTATCTTCAGAGTCATCGCATGGTGGACTGGATATGGACGATGTTCAAGGTGTCGATGGCTGCTCAGGTGATGGTAGCCCCCATCATCATTTATTATTTCGGGCGCTTCTCCTGTTATTTCCTTTTAGCCAACTACATAGCTATCCCTGCCGTCACGCTCATAGTCTATCTGTCGCTCGTTTTCTACATTATGGCGTTCGTCAGCCTGCCGTTCTTTCCGCGTCTGATAGCCTACGTGCTCGACCGTATTGTCGCCGTTCTCAATGCTTCGCTCGACTGGATAGCTACGATTCCGGGCGCCAGCATTGACAACATCAGCTTCAGCGGCACGCAACTCGTCCTTGTTTACGTGGCGATAACCCTCTTCTTCTGCCTCTCTTATTACCTTGAGGACATGTATCGCTCGGCTTATGGCTATAAGATAATGTAGGGGATATTATTATATAAGGTATAGACGTTGGCTATACGTTGAAATATTCCTCCAGTTCCTTCTCAGCGCCTCCGTCCTTATTGTCGAGGTCTTTGATGATGACGCCATGCTCTAGAAGTGTGATGCGTGTAGAGATGTCCGTCGTGTGCTGCAGGTTATGACTCGAAATAAGAATGGTAGCACCCTCCGTCTTGTTATATTCCACGAGCAGCTTCTTCAGATGGTTCTGACTGCTGGGGTCGAGGAAGTTGAACGGTTCGTCGAGGATGACGAGTTGCGGGCGTGTGAGCAATGCAGCCACGATGCCCACCTTCTGCTTGTTGCCGGCAGAGAAGTCGCGTATATACTTTTTCTGTCCCAATACCTCTCCGTTCATAAACATCTCGTATTGGGCTATTTCCTTGTGAACGTCCTCCTTCGACATGCCCGAAACCTTACCCACAAACTCCAGATATTCCTCCGCTGTAAGGAAGTCGATGAGGAAGCTGCTGTCAATGTACGATCCCGTGAAGGGCTTCCATTCCTCGCTCATGGCAGGATTGATATGTGTCGGTTCTGTGCCGTCCGTCATGTTCGGCGTAAGCATGACGCTTCCCTCGTCGGCATTCAGAAGGTCGAGAATGAGGCGGAAGAGCGTGGTTTTTCCCGCTCCGTTGTTTCCCACGAGTCCGAGAATCTCTCCATCATGGATGTCCGCCTTCTCTATGTCCACGGCTGTCTTGGTTCCGAACACCTTCTTAAGGTTTCTTATTTCTATTTTCATTTATTATCTCCTTATTATGTTTGCTTATTTCAAGCCAAGCTCTTCAGCTATGAACCTGCTCGTAAATCCCTTTCCTGACTTAGCCACTTCCTCCGGTGTGCCTTGCGCCACAAGCTGTCCGCCGCCTATTCCGCCTTCCGGACCTATGTCGATGATGTGGTCAGCCAGTTTTATGACGTCGAGGTTGTGCTCGATGATTACCACCGTATTGCCACGGTCGACGAGTTTCTGCACCACGTCCATGAGTATTCGGATGTCCTCGAAGTGCAGACCTGTGGTAGGCTCGTCCAGGATGAAGAGCGTCTTGCCCGTGTCGCGCTTGCTCAGTTCGGTGGCAAGCTTTACGCGCTGGCTCTCGCCGCCGGACAGCGTTGTGGAAGGTTGTCCGAGTTTGATGTATCCCAATCCCACGTCCTGAATGGTCTTTATCTTTTGCAGAATGGCGGGCACGTTCTCGAAGAACTCCACAGCCTGATTGATGGTCATGTCCAGCACGTCGGCTATGCTCTTGCCTTTATAGCGCACCTCCAGAGTCTCGCGGTTATATCGCTTGCCGTGGCAAACCTCACAGGGCACCATCACGTCCGGCAGAAAATTCATTTCTATCGTGCGATAACCGTTGCCCTTGCACGTCTCGCAGCGTCCTCCCTTCACGTTGAAGGAGAAGCGTCCCGGCTTATATCCGCGCACTTTGGCTTCCGGCAGACCCACGAAGAGCGATCGGATGTCGCTGAACACGCCCGTGTAGGTGGCAGGGTTTGATCGTGGCGTGCGTCCCAATGGCGACTGGTCGACGTTCACCACCTTATCTATATTGTCTATGCCTTCCACGCTGTCATACGCCATCGGCTTCTTCAGCGAACGATAGAAATGTTGTGAGAGGATGGGCTGGAGCGTTTCGTTAATGAGAGTAGACTTTCCCGAACCGCTGACACCCGTCACCACAATCAGTTCGCCAAGCGGGAAGCTGACGTCCACGTTCTTCAGGTTGTTGCCCTTGGCTCCGTGTATGGTTATGAATTTGCCGTTGCCCTTGCGTCTTTCCTTGGGCACGGCAATGGTGCGTACGCCGTTAAGATATTCGGCTGTTATGGTGTGCGTCTTGAGCATGTCCTTCGGTGTGCCCTGAAACACCACCTCGCCACCCTTGCGTCCTGCCATCGGACCGATGTCGATGATATAGTCGGCGCTGAGCATCATGTCCTTGTCATGCTCCACCACCACCACCGTATTGCCGATATCGCGAAGATCCTTCAATGAGCGTATAAGGCGTTCGTTGTCGCGCTGGTGCAGACCGATGCTCGGCTCGTCCAGAATGTAGAGCACGTTCACGAGTTGCGAACCTATCTGCGTGGCAAGTCTGATTCGTTGGCTCTCGCCTCCGGACAACGTGGCAGACTGTCTGTTGAGCGACAGATAGTCCAGTCCGACATCCAGCAGAAACTTTATGCGTGTGCGTATCTCCTTGAGTATCTCCGTAGCAATGGCTTTCTGGCGTTCGTCCAGATGCTTCTCCGCCTCGTCCAGCCAAGTCATGAGCGCCTTGATGTCCATGTTGGCAAGCTCTGAGATGTTCTTGTCCCAGACACGATAAGAGAGCGACTCCTTGTTGAGCCTCATGCCCTTACATTCCGGACACTGACATACGGCAAGAAACTGGTCTGCCCATTTCTGTCCGCTTGCCGTGTCATCGTTCTCCATCACGGAGCGCATATACTTTACCACGCCGTCGAACGTGGTGAAGTAGTCGGAAGAGGTGTGAACCAGTTCCTTGTCTATTTTGACAGGTTCAAGCGAACCATAGAGTATTTCGTCGAGCGTGTCCTCCGGAATGTCCTTCACGGGAGTCTTCAGCGTGCATTCCGCCTTCTCCAGTATGGCACCTATCTGCCAGAAAATCATCTGGTTCTTGTATTTTCCCAACGGCACAATGGCTCCCTGATATATGGATAAGGTGTCGTCCGGGATAACCTTCTTCATGTCAATCTCGTTGACGTATCCTAATCCCTTACACTTCGGGCAGGCACCTTCAGGCGAGTTGAATGAGAACATGTTAGGAGCCGGGTCGCGATAACTGAGACCAGTCGTCGGACACATAAGTCGCTTTGAGAAGTTCTTCGCCACACCCGAGTCCTTGTCCAGAATCATAATGAGTCCGTCGCCCTGCCTCATGGCAGTCTCAACGGTCTTTCTGAGTCTGTCTTCGAATCCCTTGCGCATCTGCATCTTGTCAATCACCACCTCAATGTTGTGGTTCTTGTATCGGTCAGTCTTCATGCCCTGCGTTATCTCCATAATCTCCCCGTCCACGCGGGCATAGAGATAACCCTTCCTCCGCAAGCTCTCGAAGAGTTCGCGGTAGTGTCCCTTACGTTGTCTTACGAGAGGAGAGAGGATGTAAATGCGTCGGTCGGCATAGTCGGTCTCAATCATGTCGATGATTTTCTCCTCCGTATACCTCACCATCTTCTCGCCGGTGGCATAGCTGTAAGCCGTACCCGCACGTGCGAAAAGCAGTCTGAGATAGTCATAAATCTCCGTTGTGGTGCCCACCGTGGACCGTGGATTGCGGTTGGTGGTCTTCTGTTCTATGCTGATTACAGGGCTGAGTCCGGTTATCTTGTCCACGTCCGGACGCTCCATGTCGCCGAGAAAGTTGCGTGCATACGCCGAGAACGTCTCGATGTATCGGCGCTGTCCTTCAGCGTAGATGGTGTCGAACGCCAATGACGACTTGCCCGAACCGCTAAGGCCCGTGATGACCGTAAGGCTGCCGCGCGGAATCTCCACGTCGATGTTCTTAAGGTTATGCACACGTGCGCCCCATACGTTTATTTTGCCCTCTTCCATGTCGTTGTTGCTCATATCTCTCATGTGTAAGATTTGATGTAGTGTGTCAGGGGCTTATTCGCCGCCCGTCGTTCCTGAAGTTTCCGTATAACCTCTAAGCAGGTTTACGTCTTTCTTGATGTTATATTTTCTTCCGTCAGCGCCCTTTGCCTTTACGAGCACAAAGTAGACGCCCTGCTTTACGTCCTTTCCGTTATACTTACCGTCCCATCCTCCGTCAGGGTCGGTCCATTCGTAGAGCTTCTGTCCCCAACGGTTGAAGATGTAGGCATGAAACTCCACCAGACTCTGATGTCCGCTCTTAGCCTTATATATGTCGTTGATGCCGTCGCCGTTCGGCGAGAAAGCGTTGGGCATGTCCAGCTTGCTCTCTGAAATAGATACGGTAATGGGCGTGTTCTCCGCCCAGTATTCCTCCGTGTAAGCCACCGTGTCGCCGGCGTTGGTGAACGTGGCGTACAGCACTATGCGGTGAGCGCCAGCCTCCGTGAACGTATATTCCGTGTCCTCCTCGTATCTGACAAGGTAGGGCGAGTCGTTTCCCTCCTTCGTGAATCTCCATTCGTAGTGTGCGCTCCATGCCCCGACGTTCTCCGCATTGGCAGCGAAGCGTACGGTGAGCGGAGCCGAACCTTGATAGCTCGTGCCCGTCTCTTCTCCTTCGGAGGTTATGAAAGTGGCTTGTGGGTCGATGGTGGGGATGTCGTCAGCCTTTACTTGCAGGAACGAGCAGGTAAGGGCGACAAGAAGTATTATGATGTGTTTCATATTCATGCCTGTTTGGTTATTATGCAAAGTTAATGAAAAATTTCTCAGAACAATATATTTTATGTACTTTTGCACAAAAATCAAGGTATACAAACTAAAATTCAGAACAATATGAGACGTCATCTCCGAATGCTATTATGCATGTGTGCCCTCGCGGTCGCCATGGTGTCAGGCGGTCAGAATGTGAAGTGGCAGGACCTTTACAAGGTGAAGAAGAAAGACACGATATACGGCATTGCCAAGAAATTCAATATCACCATAGAAGAACTTCAGAACGCCAATCCCGGCATGAAGAAGTCTGACTATGTGCTTAAGAAGGGCGACCAGCTCCTCATCCCGTTCCCCACGATGAGCAAGGTGAACACCCCGGCACAGACTCCTGAGACCTCTCGTCCTGCTACGCCGTCTGCGCCCGCTGCCGGCAAGAAGAAGGAAATGGGCGTGGTGCGTGTGGGCGTGATGCTCCCGCTTCACAATGTTGACGGCGACGGACAGCGCATGGTGGAGTATTATCGCGGCGTGCTGATGGCATGTGACAGCCTTAAGGCACAGGGTATCAAGACCAACGTGCAGGCATGGAACGTGCCCATCGATGCCAATGTGGCTACTACGCTCGCCGATCCTGCAGCCGCCAAGTGCGACATCATCTTCGGTCCGCTCTATACGCCGCAGGTGAAGCCCATAGCCGACTTCTGCCGCAAGAACGACATAAAGTTGGTCATCCCGTTCTCCATCAACGGTGGCGAGGTGGCTAAGAACGACCACATCTTCCAGGTATATCAGTCGCCGGAGCAGCTTACGGCTGTAGCCGTGAACGCATTCATGGAGCGTTTCTCTGACTCGCACGTGGTGGTCGTTGACTGTAACGACGCCACCAGCAACAAGGGCACCTTCACCACCAGCCTCCGCAAGCGTCTTCAGGAGAAGGGCATAACATGCAGCATCACCAACCTGAAATCGTCAGACCCGATGTTCGCCAAGGCGTTCAACACTACTAAGCGTAACGTGGTGGTGCTCAATACGGCACGTTCGCCGGAGCTTAACTCGGTGTTTGCCAAGCTTGACATCCTGAAGAAGTCGAGCCCCGCTATGCGCGTGTCGCTCTTTGGCTATACGGAATGGCTGATGTACACGAAGCCTTACACCGAATATTATCACAAGTACGACACATACATCCCCACATCCTTCTACTATAATCCCGTGGCACAGCGCACCAAGAACTTCGAGCGCACTTATCGCCAGTGGTTCAAGTCGGACATGCGTGAGGCTCTTCCCCGCTTTGCCATCACAGGTTATGACCAGGCACAGTTCTTCCTGCGTGGCATCAGCACGTACGGATCAGCCTTCAAGGGCACGAAGCAGCAGACCACGTACGCCCCCATGCAGACCCCGCTGAAGTTTATGCGCGTGTCTGACGGCGGCATGCAGAACGTATCGTTCATGCTCGTGCATTATCGCAACAACCGCAGCATAGAGTCGATAAGCTATTGATTCATAACAAACCATTAAGAATGAAAAGTCTTAAACACAGAATATGCGGTCTTGCCGCTGCCGTAGTCTTGCTCATGATGTCTCACGTCAGCGCAGACGCACAGATTGGCGACCACCGCAACGACCTCTCTGTCGGTGTGAATGCCGGCTATATAATAAGTAATGTGGGCTTTACGCCGAAGGTGACGCAGCAGGGACATGGTGGCATCACCATGGGATTGTCCATGCGCTATACGTGCGAGAAGTATTTCAGCACCATCTGCTCCATTGCGGCGGAGGTGAATTATGCCCGAATAGGATGGAAGGAGAACATCCTCACCTCCGACGACCAGCCTGTCATCAACGCCAAGACAGGACTGGCGGAGGCTTACCAGCGCGACCTCAACTACATCCAGGTGCCCATCTTCGCGCACCTCGCCTGGGGAAAGGAGCACAAGGGCATGCAGTTCTTCTTCAAGGCAGGTCCGCAGTTCGGCTATCTGCTTGGAGAGAAGACCGTCTCAAACTTCAACTTTGCCGACCGCAACCTCGCTGACCGCTCCAATCTGACATGCGCCCAGGACACGATGTCCGTAGAGAACAAGTTCGATTACGGCATTGCAGCCGGCTTAGGAATGGAGCTGGCGCTTCCGCGAGTAGGCCATTTCCTCCTCGAAGGCCGCTATTATTACGGTCTTGGCAACATCTACGGCGACTCAAAGCGCGACTATTTCGCCCGCTCCAACCACTCAAACATCGTAATAAAGCTTACGTATCTCTTCGATATCGTGAAGACAAAGTAAGCTCTTCGGTGGTTCTGCAGTATACGGTATTTGCATGGTATTAATCCGTTTCTATTAACAAGAAAATTTATTTTGCTGGCTCTATCCGTGGTGGTAGGGTAGATGCTGCGCTATATCAGAGATTCATACAGTATATCAACAAGACGGATGTTGTATTAAAACAAAAAAGTGCGCCGAGACCGTTGTTTGGTCTTGGCGCACTTTTTTCAGTTTATTGATTTTATCAATAGAATGGTTTAGCTAACCTTGTTGAGCTTCTTGATGATAGAGAAGATGAAGAGGGCTGATACGAGGCAGATGCCTGCGAGAACACCCCAAATGGTCACGAGGTTGAAGTTCTGACCCCACATGATGCCGGGAACCATTACCAGCTGGTTGCCGATGGCTGTTGCACCGAACCAGAGACCCATCATCAAACCTGCATACTTCGGAGGAGCCACCTTAGATACGAACGAGATGCCGATTGGAGAGAGGAGAAGCTCGGCGAATGTAAGGATGAGGTATGTAGAGATAAGGAGGTTTGCACTTACGCGCGGACCCTCTGTAGCTGCGTCGCCCTGTGTCAACGGAAGCTCAAGACCCATAGATCCTACAGCCATCCACACAAAACCAAGAGCTGCAACGAGCATACCAAGACCGATCTTCTCAGGAGATGTCGGCTCCTTGCCCTTCTTGTTAAGCCATGAGAACAATGCTACGCTGACCGGAGTAAGAGCTACTACATAGCAGGGGTTGAACTGCTGGAAGATAGGAGCCTTGATGTCAACGGCACCGTCAAGGTTGTTATACTTATAGAAAAGGAATGCGATGGCTGCAACGATGACGCCCAAAGCAATGCCCTTGCCTTTGCCAGTCTTGCTCTGTGCAAGGCTGAAGCTACCGTATACAACGAAGATGCAAGCAACGAGGTTGGTAACGTCGAATGCCATTGACTGCAGACCCTCAGATGTCTTCTGTGTGTAGTCGCGTGCAAACAATGTCAGAGTGTTACCGTTCTGATGGAATGCCATCCAGAAGAAGATAACCACTGCGAATACAAGGCACAGACAGATGATGCGCTCCTTAGTCTCTGCTGGAGAAAGCTCGTCAATTTCAGCTTTGTTGTCGTCTGCGTCCTTCTTCTTTGTTTCTCTTGCAAGGACATGCTTGTAGGTGAAACCGAAGGCGTAGTATATGGCGATACTTAGGATAAGCGAAGCGCAAGCTACTGCGAATGCGAAGTGATAAGAGTCTTCTACTGATACGTGTAAGTTGGCCTGAGCCCAGTCCATAATCTTAATGGCAGCAGTCGGAGCGAACATTGCACCGATGTTGATAGCCATGTAGAAGAGTGAGAAACCTGAATCGCGGTTGCTGGCAAACTGAGGCTCGTCATAGAGTCGACCAACCATAACCTGCAGATTACCCTTGAACAGACCTGTTCCTAAGGCAATAAGGATAAGAGACAGTCCCATAGCGGCAATGGCAACGGTGTCTTTGCCAAGAGGAAGCGAGAGGACAAGGTAGCCGATGAACATGATGAAGATACCGGTGGTAACCATCTTGCCGAAGCCAAACTTGTCAGCTGCGATACCGCCGATGATGGGGAGGAAATACACCATCATCAAGAAGGTAGAGTAAATTGTACTTGCAGTTCCTGTCTCGAAGCCGAAGTTGGCTTGCAGGTAGAGAAGGAAAACAGCCAACATCGTGTAGTAACCGAAGCGTTCGCCGGTGTTGGCAAGGGCTAACGCCCATAGACCTTTAGGTTGATTTTCGAACATAATAAATTATAGTTTTGAAGTGATTATTGTTTATTCATTCATGATTTTGTTGGTGGTATTATTAGGGTGTTATGTGTTTGTTATAGTATTTTCTAATTTCAGCAATACAAAATTAATAACAATAATTCTAAACACCAAAAAAGAGGATGAATAAAAGTATATAGATATATAAAAAACAATTATGGCACAGCTCTCAACGAGTTGTGCCATAACCGTATGTTTAACTTAAAAAACTTTTCATAAATAATGAAGATTCTCACGAGCCCTCATAGTTACCTGTTAAACAATCGTTCTAATTTACCTTAAACCTAATAACTAAAAACCTAAATCTATTACTACTAACCTAAACAATCTATTAACCTTTTGACGATGCAAAGGTATGAAGTTTTTGTTGTTTGCGAAAACAATAATGGCAAGTTTTCGCATTTTTATGCGTTTTATTGATATGGAACAAGTCGGAATGTGTGTATAATGCGCTTTTTTTGATTAATTTTGTATTGCAAACTGAAAGCATCGTTGTATGCTACATAAAAAGATGAAAACAAATAACATAATAATCAAATAAATGTATGCTCAGATCTACTTTTCGCAAACATCATAAGTGGTTCGGCATAGTCATGGGATTTTTCCTTATTGTGTTCTGCGTATCAGGCATTTTGCTCAATCATCGTCATGCCATAAGTGGCATAGACGTGAGCAGGGGCATGCTGCCGTCGCGATATGAGATTAAGCAATGGAACAGCGGACTGCTGCGTGGCACTTGCCGAATGGATGACGGAAGGGTGGCGGTGTATGGTTCGGCGGGTGTTTTCCTTACCGATACCGTGGCATCGTCGTTTGTAAGTATGAATGAAGGACTGCCACAAGGGGCTGATATGCGCCAGATGCGTGGCATGGCAGGAGTGAGTTATGGGGCAGGGCAGAAATCCTCGCATGAGTTTTTTGCCGTGTCGCAATATGGCCTTTACCGTACGGACGGGCGTCATCGTTGGCATTACGTGGCATTGCCGACAGGAGAAGAGGAGCGTCTGACTGACGTTACTTCACGTGGCGACACTCTTGTGGTGCTTAGCCGGTCGTACGCTTACGTGGCTACGGCTCCTTACATGACGTTCCGGAGAGTGGAGATTCCTGCACCGTCAGGCTATGACGGCAAGGTGTCGCTGTTTCGTACGGTGTGGCTGCTTCATAGTGGCGAGTTGTTTGGAACGATAGGCGTGATAATCGTAGACGTTATCTCCGTTATTCTTATTATAATATGTGTGACGGGTCTGGCGTTCTGGCTGACAGCGAAGATTTCGGTGAGGCAGAGCCTGAAGCGTCTGAAAGGACGGGCGCTGAAGACGCTTCTGTCTTGGCATGACATAATAGGAAGAAAGACCATATTCCTTACATTATTAATATGTGTGACAGGATGGATGCTTCGTCCGCCAATGATGATACCGCTTGCGCTCAGCCGTGTGCCAGCCGTACCCGGCACCATACAGCATAGCTGCAATGCCTGGAACGATCGTCTGCGCATGGTGCGCTATGATGAAGCGGCGGGAGACTGGATGGTTTCCACGTCAGAAGGATTCTTCTCGCTGGGCAATGACATACAGCATCCGGTTCCGCAGCAGATCTCCGAGGCACCGCCCGTAAGCGTTATGGGGCTGAATGTGTGGCAGAGAGAGAAGGAGGGCGGCAAGTGGCTGTGCGGTTCGTTCAGCGGTATGTTTGTATGGGACCGTCAGACATCTACGTCAACCGATTATTTCACGCATCAGTCTGCACCCAAGTCTGCCGGTGCGCCGTTCGGCAAGACGGCAGTGTCGGGATTTACTGACGACATCATTGTCGGAGGTAGGCATGACGGCATTGTTGTGGAATATGATAAGGGTACATCCTTGCTTCAGCAGCCATCGTGGATGGACAGGCTGCCGATGTCGTTATGGAATGTGGCGTTGGAGGCTCATAGCGGACGACTGTTTATCGGCAACATTGCCACGTATGTATTCGTGTTGGTGATGGGTATGGCTGCTGTATGGAGCCTGATAACAGGACTCAAGATTGGAAGAAAACCTAAGAAGAACAGCAAACGTAAATAAGTTATACAATAATATATACCTTAAACAATGAATATAATGCAGAAACTGTGTCTGTCCGGTGCTATCGGAATGTCCGTAGCTATGACCGCAATGGCGGACGACAATACTCGTGGTATTGGACGCTATCCGGGAAATCCGGCTGAGAATTTCGCTCCAGTGCTGCGTGAGACGGATGTCATTACGAACTTAGCGTTGCGCCGTCCAGTGCGTGCGTCATCATCGTTCGACTTCTGTCTGACTCCTCAACTTGTTACTGACGGCATTGTCAGCCGTTCTGCAGTGCCGACGCTTTTCGTCAGTACGCCTGACGGACTGTTGCCGCGTCTTGAGCGTGAGTGGGCGATTGACGGAGGAATGTATTCGCGCAATACTGTTTATGGCGCCGATACATATCTTAATTATGAGTGGACGGGTGCTTTGTTTCGAGCCGATAGTGTGCGCGTAAGACTTAACGTGGCTTACGACCCTAAGCTGGCGGACGGCAATTATGCCATTCGTGTATTGGCTTCGGACGGAACTGGCAAGGAGAGAAAGTGGCATGCAGTGGCAACCATGGATGGTCAGTCGCTGCCCGGCAAGCAATCGCGTTACGTGGAGCATTCGGATCCTAACAAGCAGACGGAACGCGAGATGCTTCCCACGCGTGATGTCGTGGTGACTTTGCCGGTGGACGGTGGCTTTAGTTTTAGTGGACTCCGCCTTCAGTTGACGATGAAAGGTGCAGCCCACTGGACGGTGTTCGAGTTTATGCCCTGCCTTGAGGGACGCTCGCTTACCTCGCAACTCCTCACAGCTGCCCGTTTCGGTAGCGCATGGATGAGTGACGGAGGAGGCAATCATTGGGTGGAGGTAGACCTCGGACGTACGCAACCCGTGGAAAGGGTGGAGCTGAACTGGATAGAGAAAGCGTTGGAAGGACGTGTGGAGATGAGCGACGACGGTAAGAACTGGACGGTTGTGGCTGCTCTGCCTGGTGGAAAGAACGCCGTGGACAAGATAAAGACAAAGGGAGCCAATGGACGTTATGTGCGTATAGGTATGACGCGTCCTACGTCTTCTGGCAGATATGTCCTTAGCGAGATGAATGTGATAGGACGTGGCGGATATGAGGTGGTGCCTCATGTGGCTGCCGGAATGGACGGCAACAGGCTGCCGCTTCATGGTGGCGACTGGCTTCTTAAGCGTGCCGAAGCAACGGACAAGGGAGAGAATATCTCTTCTTCCAAGATGGAAGGCGACGGATGGATTACGGCAACGGTACCGGGAACGGCACTTATGAGCTATGTGAACATCGGCGCTTTGCCCGACCCGAATGTGGCTGACAACCTGGAGAACGCCTCTGAATCATTCTTTAACAGCAACTTCTGGTATCGTCGTACGTTCTCCGTGCCTGAAAAGATGAAAGGCAAGCATGTCTTCTTGTGTTTTGACGGAATAAACTGGAAGGCTAATGTCTTCCTCAATGGCAAGCGTGTGAACCGTATTGAGGGCGCTTTCATGCGTTCGCGTACCGACATAACTGAGATGCTTCGTGAGGGAACCAATGTATTGGCGGTGGAGGTGATCAAGCCGGACAATATCGGAGGAACAAAGGAGAAGACGTATGCCACTACAGATATTAACGGAGGAATGCTTGGTGCAGACAACCCTACGTTCCATGCAAGTATAGGATGGGACTGGATTTCCTCTGTACGTGGTCGTGAGACGGGTATATGGAACGACGTATTTCTTTCTGCTGAGGGATCGGTAACGATTTCGGATCCGCTCGTTTCCACGTCATTGGCTTTGCCCGATACGGCTGCAACCATCACTCCGCGTGTCATTCTCACGAATAACGAGGCGCGTGCTATATCTGGAAAACTGCGTGGTTGGATTGGCGATATAGCGTTTGAGAAACGTGTGGATATGGCGCAGGGCGAGGAAAAGGAAGTGGTGTTCGCTCCTGAGGAATACGCCCAGTTGCGTGAACAGCGTATGCGCCTTTGGTGGCCGAACGGTTATGGCGAGCCGTATATGTATGATGCAGGCTATGAGTTTGTGCCTGATGGTGGCGAAAAGGTCAGAACAGACTATCGTGCAGGTATCAGACAGATGACTTATGAGGGCGCTGACAAGAAACTGCAGATGTGGATAAACGGTAAGCGCTTCGTGCCGCTTGGAGGCAACTGGGGCTTTAGCGAGCACAATCTTCTCTATCGTAAGCGCGAGTATGACATCACGGTTGGATATCACAGGCAGATGAACTTTAATATGATTCGCAACTGGGTGGGGCAGATCGGTGACGAGGAATTTTATGATGCTTGCGACCGTAACGGCATAATGGTATGGCAGGACTTCTGGCTTGCCAATCCTTGCGACGGACCCGACCCTGACGACAACGCTCTGTTTATGCATAATGCGTCAGACTTTACTCGTCGTATGCGTCGCCATCCCAGCATCGCTCTCTACTGTGGACGAAACGAGGGATATCCTCCTGCTGCACTGAATGCGTCGCTGAAGAAACTTGTGGACGATGCCAATCCTGGCATTCTCTACATCCCAAGTTCTGCTGATGAGGGAGTCAGCGGTCACGGTCCTTACTGGGCTGAACCGGCTAAGACTTACTTCTCCAAGCAGACCGGAAAGCTCCATACCGAGCGTGGCATGCCCAATGTGATGACATACGAGGGACTGGCGCGTACGTTCTCGCCTGAAGCTTTGTGGCCGCAGTCGGAAGAGTGGGGACGACACGACTTTACACAGCGTGGCGCACAGCGTGGTGCTACGTTTAATGCCATGATGGAGCGTGCGTTCGGCAAGCCGGCTGACGCACGTGAGTTTGGCAGCTTGGCACAATGGATTAATTATGACGGCTATCGTGCCATGTTCGAGTCGGGCGCAAAGTATCGTCAGGGATTGCTTATCTGGATGAGTCATTCGTGCTGGCCTTCGCTGGTATGGCAGTGTTACGACTACTGGCTGGAGCCTACAGCAGCTTTCTTCGCTTGTCGTAAGGCTTGCGAACCGCTTCATATTCAGTGGAATGCTCTTACACGTGACGTGGAGGTGGTGAACATTACGGCTGAGGCTCATAAGGATATGAAGGCGCGTCGTGACATTCTCGATGTCCGTGGACGTGTGGTTTCGTCTGTTGAGGCTTCGCTCTGCTGTGACGCTGACACAACGCTGACGCTTCCTTCGCTCCACGTAGACAGCCTTGCAGGTGGACAGCCGACTGACGTACGCTTCATAAGACTTGCGCTGGACGATGCTGAGGGTAGTCGTGTCTCTGATAATTTTTATGTCATAGGAAACGAGGAGGGCAATCTTATGCAGCTTCGCTCTCTGCAAAAGGTGAGTCTTAAGACTGATGTGGTGTGTGACGGAAACCGTTGTGACGTAACCATCGCCAACGAAACCGACACTCCTGCAATGATGATACGTCTGAATCTTAAGGCGGAAGACGGCGAGCAAGTGCTGCCCGTGTCGTACGAGGACAATTATTTCCATCTCATGCCGGGCGAAAAGCGCACAGTAAGAGTGGAATGGAGTCCGGCAGACACCCGTTCCTTGCCCACGTATGTGGAAATAACAGGATTTAATGTAAAATAATTGAGAGTTGAAAGTTTAGGGTTGAGAGTTATGATATGTTATATAGGTAATCATAACTCTCAACCCTAAACTTTCAACTCTCAACTAAAAAACGGCGGGCTGCACGTTTTACGGTGTCACGAAAACAAGAACCATATCAAGATCGAGAACCGCACGCACACCTTTTCAAAATCAAAATCATGCTCAGCCCGTCAAGGCTTCATAGCTATCTTTTATATATGCGGTGCCGCGTGCGAAATTTTTTGATTAAATTCTCTGTTTTCTGAATTCCTTATTTTAATTTTTAAATTTAAGAAGACACCGTGTATGGTGCATACGCCGAAGTTTCCCGACAAGCGTTCAGTCTTCGGTTACCCGCCGCCGTATGTTTGTTAAGGACCGGCTATAATCCTTATTCTTCCTTCCCAAGACCAGCCACAGTCTCGTAAATCTCGCGCAAGTCATTGGGAATGACAATCTTGAGGCGCGAAATGCGCTTCTGTTCCGTATCTTTATATACGGTGAAGTCTTTCTCAAGCTTCGCCATTTCCACGAGATAGTCGGCGTTCTTTATGTTATACTCGCCACGCTTACGCTCCTCGTCTTCACGCAGAGCCTCGTCAATGGAGTGGTTATATCCGTTAAGCTCTGCCTGAGCCTTGCGATATTCGCCTTGCAGAGCGAAGAAACATCCTTCCAGATCCTTCAGTTCCACGCTTGGTTCGTGGCGATAAAGCAAGGTGTCGCGTCCGCTACCGTCTATCTCAGCCTCCTGACACATTATCTTCATATATTCCTTACGTGCCTCAGAGAGGTGACCGTCAGGATGTATGAACTTGCCGAAAGCAGCTGCCTTGGCTTCCAAAGAGAGAATGCGTGCGCGGTCTTTCACGGAAAGCGTGGCTATCTGCTCCTCGCGTGTCATCAGCGTTTCCATAGAAGGCTGTTCTGGCATCTCTATTTTCTTCTCCTTGCAGTAGTCTTCCATTTCCATATCATGGAGGTCGGATAGCATCTTTGAGCGAAGTTTTATAGCCTCACGCAGCCATGCTATGAGCGAGTTGGCGAGTGAGATGCTGCGCAGTCTGTCTGCTATACCCTGCATCTGCTCTTTGTCCCATCCGTGCTGCACGCGTTGCTCCTTGTCGGAACCGATGATGGTGAGGTAGCTATTGAAGAACTCCACGTTCTCCAACTCTTGTGTCTGTGCCTGCACATACTCCTTGGCGAGGTTAGCGATGTGATTGGCGGACGTAGATGTCAGTCCGTTAGTGTCGAAAAAAGTCAAATCCTGTTCCATGTCGAAAAGTGTATTTGATGTGAATGTTTATCTTTGTTTAGGCTTTCTTTTTCATTCTCTCCTTGTCCAGCTCATGCGCCATAGCACGCTGCACCTCGAAGAATCCGCTAAGCATAGCCGTCATGTAGTTGTCGAGATTTGGAATCTCTGGTGTCAGCAATATCTGTCGCTTCGTATGCACCACCATACGGTTGTTGTCCGTGTCCATAGTGTAGAACAGAGTATGACCGCCGTATTGGAAGTTGATTTCGTTTATTATCTTTCTCACTCGTGACACCTCGTCAATGTCGTCCAGTTCTACGCTGCCCCACGAGAAGTCGTAGATGGTGGCAAGCAGGCAATCGTCCGAAACGATTATGCAGAAAGTCTCGCCCTGAAACTTGAATGCCAAGCGGTCGCTGCCTTCCTCCTCATCCTCTTCTGTCTTGCAGTTAAGGTCGTGTAAGATGGCTTTGCATAGCTCACGAGGCTTCATTCCTGCATAGGCTGCTGACGAGTTGTCAGCGTCTGATGTGTCGGTCTTGTTCGTACTATTGGTTATGTTGGCTGTCTTTAGCTTGTTCTTGTGTTGTAGTGAAAAATAGATAATTGCGATAGTTATAAGTACCGCTATTGCTGTTATTGTTATGTTGTATCCCATAGCTTCTGATTCATTAGAATGGTTCTGCTAATATATTGCAAATATAATGCTGATAATGCAAAGATACAAGTAAATATGAATAAGGACAAATATTTTTATGATATTTTAATGTATTGTCTTGATTGTTCAGAAACAAAGTAATAACTTTGCATAAAATAAATATCATGAACATACTACTTATTGACAATTACGACTCGTTCACATACAACCTTTCTCAATATCTCGAAGAGGAGGGCGGTGATGATGTGGAAGTTACTGTTTGGCGAAACGACCAGTTCGGACTTGACGACGTGGAGCGTTTCGACAAGATAGTTTTGTCTCCTGGTCCCGGTGTTCCAGATGAGGCCGGGCTTCTCAAAGCTGTCATCCGACGATATGCCCCGACGAAGCCAATCCTTGGCGTTTGCTTGGGCGAACAAGCGATAGGTGAAGTGTTTGGAGCAGAAATATATAATCTGAATACAGTTTTCCATGGCATACAGTCGAGCGTCCGAATAGTGGCCTCTGACTATATCTTTGATAATTTGTCAGACAGCATTAAGGTGGGGCGTTACCATTCGTGGGTGGTCGGTAAAGAGGACTTTCCTGCCGAATTGGAGGTGACAGCTGTTAGCGATGAGGGACAGGTTATGGCACTGAAGCATCGCCGTTATGATGTCCACGGCATACAGTTCCATCCTGAATCGATCCTTACCCCGGAGGGAAGGACCATCATCAGGAATTTCATAAACGGATGTTGCTGAGATTGAACTTATAAGCAGATGTTGTTTATGGCAATCTCTCGCTCACCCAACTCAATCATTGCATTTATCAGACTCACTTTCTCGGCTTTCATGAGTTGCTCCAAAGTTATGTCTGCCTCTCGCAGCTTACCTTCCTCAAGCAACTGTGCACGTTTGGTGCCCATAAGCAATGGTTGTTTGGGCGTTAGCCATACATCGCCGTCGTACACGGCGATGTTGGTGAACGAGGTGTCGGTCACCAGACCGTTCTTCACGATGATTATCTCGTCGCTGTCACCTTTCATACTGACCAGTCGGTTGAGGAATGTTCGGTCGGTGCTCTTGAATGAATAATCCACCGTGTCGTCCTTCACAACCTTTAATGAGCCGATAACGCGCATTGTGTAAGGAGCGTACTGCACATCCTCTATGCCTCCTTTGCCGTATACCACTCTCGCTTTATAGAAGTGCATATCAGCTGTGGGCGAAAGTATGTCATTGAGGTTCGGAACTGCTTGTCCTTTAAAGAAATGCCTGACGGTCCGTTCCATCCTTGCCTGATGACAGGAAAGGTTCATGGCCTTTCCGTCTTTTATCTTTATGGTTTCAACAAATTGCTGCGACATAATATATATATAATGTGTATTGTTGCTATGTAATCGGACATTTATTCTGTAATGGGAAGATAAACCTTCTGCAGCACTTCCTCATACTCCTTTCTGCATTGGCTTTGTGAGGTTATGCCGCCTCCAGCCTTGAATGCCATACCGTCCTTTTCCTGTTCCACAAAGCGTATCATCACGGCGGAATTGAGCGTTCCGTTCTCGTATATTCCCATCACGCCGGTATAGAAGCCTCGCTTGTAGGTTTCTGCCTCGTCAATAATCTGACAGGTCTTCTTCTTTGGAGCTCCCGTAATGCTACCAGCAGGCAGTTGCGCTGCGATGATGTCGCCGATGTGGTGTGTATAGTCGTCAGGCAGTTTGCCGCTAATCTCCGAACTTGTCTGCAGTATGTCGCCCTTATTGGTGTGGAGAACGTCAACATAACGGTATTTGTCCACTCTAACGTTGGACGCCACTCTGCTCAGGTCGTTGCGTATCAGGTCAACGATGGTGGCGTGTTCGGCTGCTTCCTTCTCGTCGTTCATAAGCTCTTTTTCCGCATTCGGCAATGAAGCGTCAATGGTGCCCTTCATCGGATAGGAGAAAATTCGTCCGTCTCTTATCTGAAGAAACTTCTCTGGAGAGAAACAAACGAAGTTGCCTATATTGTCGGCAAAGTCGTTCATCAGAAGCTTATACTTTCCTTTGGAACGGAGGAAGATTTCGTGAAGAGAGAGATTGCAGCGCACGGGCACTTTGCAAGTGAGATTGGCAAGATAACTATTGCCTGCCAACATGTTACGCTTCACTATATCGAAGCTCTTTTCGTATTCCTCATACTGTGGTGCGTCCACCTCCCATGTTATCTTGGACGTAAGCGGAGATGCGGTCTTTTCATTGATGTTAGTCTTGCCGTCGAAATCGTAGAGGCAATCTTCTGGATTTATGTCAGACAGTTTTCGGACGTACGCCTTCGTGCCGTCATAGCTGATGACGAAGAGAAACGGGTCGCCGGTACTGCCCAACTCGTTGATTTTCTTTATGATATCCTTATCCATACAGTTTGATTTGAAACCAATATCCCCATGGACTCAGACTGCACGCAGCAGCCGTCCATGGGGATTCTTCGGTTTGTTGTATTATATAAGTGTGTGAGATGCTTTACTTAGCGATAATCTCAAACACTTCCACGTTTCCTTCTATCTCTGCTTTCACAGCACCCTTTGTGAGAGTTGTGGTGAAGAACGAGTTGTCAATCTCAGTTGAAGAAAGCAGCTTGCCCTTCTTGTTATACTGGTTGAACTTCACGCCGCTGTTAGGCTTAACGTCGAGCAACATTGTGTAAGAAGTTTTGCCTGCCTCAACGCCGAACGTCAGCTTGCCCTCGCTCTTGAACGATGTGCACGGGTTCTTGTCGAAACCGAACATGGCAGCCTCTGTGTTTGTGGCGCTGACTGTGAAGGGAAGGCTTTCGGGAGTTGTGGGGTTGACCATAAACTCACGAACGGCTATCCAGCTCTTCTTGTCAGACTGCAACTTACGGATGCGCACATAGCGGGCGTCCACAGGCTCACCCTTCCAGTGTATGATGTATGTCTTCGCCAGTTCTCCGGTCAATGCCTTCCATGTCTTGCCATCGGCAGAAGCCTCAAGGATGGTGTTGTCGAAGTAGTCTACGTCGTCCACGGAGTTGCGTCCCTGCAGAATCTTCACCTCTCTAACCTTACGCACGGCTCCAAGGTCAGCACCAACCCAGTCGCCCGTCTCCTGGCTTCTTCCATTATGGTAGAAAGTGGTGGAGTCGTTGTCGAACATCAGCTTGTTCTGTGTTGTAGCGAGAGTGGGGTATGAGCCTACACCCTTGTAGAATGCCGGCACCTCACCTGTGAGATTCTTGAAGAATGCTGCTGACATGTCGTCCATGGCGTTCTCATAGAACGGCTGCAGAGCCATGGTGCCCGACTTGTGCTTCTCGTAAGCGGCACGGTCGTCCTGAGTCATGCGGTTGCGGATGTATCCGTTCCAGAACTTGGCGTTGTCGCCGCCACGGTATGTCTGCATCAGCTCGAGAGTCTGCTTGCCACGCTTGCCGAGCTTCTCAAACTCAACCAGCCAAGGCTTCAATTCGTTGAGAAGCAACTGGTTCTTACAGTCGCGCTCCATTGTTGACTTCGATTTCTCCACTCTGTCGAACTCAGCGTAAAGGTCGTCATAAGCCTTCTGTGAGAAGTCTGCGAGGCGGAATGTCTTTGTCTCCCACGATTCGTCGCGACGATATCCGGTTTCGGTGTCGCATGAGTGGATGGCGAAGGTGCGGTAAGCGTCATGTGCCTCAGGTGTGAGGTCAACAAGACCGCGCTCCCAGTTGTCGATGGCATTGTATGCTGCCACGTTCCAGTTATAGTCTGCCACGCCGTAGAGAGCCAGCTTCGATGCCTCTCCGTGCTCCATCGGGTTAGAGAGCACACCGCATGTCATCTTGTCCGTGATGTCATTCTCCAATCCGTAGGCAGGACCCTGCATAATGATGTGACGAGCATAGTCAGTAACGGGGAAGTTCCACCAGTAATATGCGGGGCGCTTGATGCGTGAGTCAACGAAGTCGAGAGTTTCCTTGGTAAGGTCAGAGCATACCACTGCACCTGTCCAGAAAACGTTGATGGACGGGTCGAGACGCTTGCCGTAGATGGCGAGCTGTCCGTCCTCCTTCGGGTTGGCCCAGAGCTGTGAGTAGTCTGTGGGGCAAACCACGAGCGGCGATACGTCACCCTTAGCCTGCACAAACTCCTTGTTAAGACGATTCAGAAGGTCCACCTGCTTGTTCGAGTCGGTTCCTTCTCCCTCGATGTCGTCAAAGTGGATGGCGAATGAACGTACGCCGAGGTCGTACATATCGTTGAACTTGTTTACGAGGTTCTGATAGTCCTCCTCGTTCCACTTAATGTCCTTGCCCGGATGGATGGCCCATACGAAGTCAACGCGGTTGCGGCGGCATGCCTCCACCAGTTCGTGGATGTTACGTGCCTGGTCGGCAGGGTAGGGCTTGCGCCAGTTGGGCGAGCTGTGGTAAGGATCGTCCTTCGGTCCGTACACGTATTCGTTCAGCTTGTTGCGTCCATAATAGTCGATGAGCGACAGACGCACCTGATGCGACCAGGGTGTACCGTAGAATCCCTCCACTACGCCACGCAGGGGCAGGTCGGGATAGTCGTTGCAGGTGAGGTAAGGCAGGTGCATCTTGCCCTCCGCAGCCGGAGAAGCCAGAATCTGCTTCATGGTCTGGATGGCATAGAAGGCACCACGCTCGTCATAGCCCACGATGTTTATGCCCTTGCCATTGACGGTGAGGAGATAAGCTCCTGACACCATTTTCTTCAAGCCTGCTTTCTTTGCCTGTTTCTCACCGAAGTCGATGGTAAGGCGAAAGCCCTTCTTGTACTGCTTCAGGAAAGCCAGGTCGTCAGCGAAGCGCTTCTGCTTGTCCTGAATGTTCAGTCCGTTTTCAAAAGAGATCCAGTTCTGGCGGTTGATGTCTAAGTTGTGCGGTGTGGGGTTTACGACGATGCCCTGGTGGTCGAGCTTCTTTCCCGGCACCACGTTCACGTCCTGTTTCTCACCGCGTTGCGATGTCAGGTCGAAAGCCTCTTCCTGTGCCATAGCGGAGGTTCCGCAGGCAACAGCAAACAAGGCTGAAAGCAAATACTTGTTGTTAATCATTCTTATTGTTTTGTTTTAGTAAAAATCGTTTAAGGATTTTGTTGCCGGTCCGGCGCTATGCTGTCCTTCTTAGAACTTCACGTCGAACTCTACGTCTATCATGTTATAGTCGGGCTTGGCGAGGCTACGGTCGTTGATGCGTGCATATTCTGCACCTATCATTATAGACTTGCCAATCCAGTAGTTGGCGCCAATTTCGTACTGTGTTCTGGATGTACCCCATTCAGCGCGTGGACGATAGAGATCGTAGCGAGCCTTGGCATACAGCTTCTTGCTGATGACCGGGGCAATCATAAGAGCATAGAAACCGTCTGCCTGATCGCCAGCTGCGTAGTTGACGTTACAGTCGGTCTCCTTGCCGCTTGTCAATGTCTTCGTGAAGCCATGACCCTGGCTGTGGATATATTCAGAGCGTACTGTCCAGTCGTTGGCCGCATACTCCGCACTGAAGGCATAGCGGTTCTTCGAGAGCGATCGCACGCCACTCCGTGTCTTCACGCTGCCGTCCTCGTTCTTCACCACGTTGTGGTTGGCGTCGGTCACGTTCCATGTTCCCTTGCGGGCTGACGAACCTGTCCATCCGAACGCACCGATGCGCAGTCCCTTAACGGGTGACACCCAGATGCCACCGATGACATCCTTGCGCTGGTCGACGTCCTTGTGGTTGGTGCCCTGTCCGTTGAACACGCCCACCTGATAATGCAGGAGGTTGCGTCCGGCTGCGTTTTTGATAAGGTCGCCCTGAATCTGCACACCTATGTCGCGTCCGTTGCTGGCATGCTCGCCTGTGCGGTCGCTGAATCCTGCCAGCTTGCTGACGTTCTGCGAGTAGCCCATAAAGCCCTGTGTGATGGGGTGCATGGGGTTCTCGAAGGTGAATGGGCGCTTAAACTGTCCCGCCTTTATCTTGAAAGCCTCATACTTCTGCCATTCTGCGAAGGCGTCCACCATGCGCGGCGACGATCCGAGGTCTGAGGTATTGCCGTTCGCCTGGAGCTGCACCTTCCAGTAGAAGTCTTTCATCAGTCTGCCTTCAAGTGCCATACGCACCATACGTATATTGAAGGAATTGCTTTCCTTTGAGTCTTGGCCGGTGTATTGATACTGCGACATCACGTAACCGCTGAACTTTATGTCGCTAAGGACAGACAGCTTGGGTGTGTTTTCCTGTGCCGACGCACTTGTAAGAGCGAGGGCAGCAAGTGCGAGAGATGCAATTTTTTTCATTATTAGAGTATTTAAATTATTGGTTTGTCATTATGCTCTTTCCTCAAGCAACACCACATTCTCTACGTGTGGCGTATGAGGGAACATGTCCACCGGCTGCACGGCTGCCACCTTGTAGTCCGTATCGAGAGCCTGCAGGTCTCTTGCCTGAGTGGCAGGGTTGCAGCTTACGTATACGATGCGCTTCGGGTGGGCACGCAGTATGGTGTCAATAACGTCGGAGTGCATTCCGGCGCGTGGAGGGTCGGTGATGATGACGTCAGGTCTGCCGTGCTCTTTGATAAACTCGTCGTTGAGAATGTCCTTCATGTCGCCGGCGTAGAACTTGGTGTTCTGGATGTTGTTCACCTGCGAGTTCACCTTGGCGTCCTCAATGGCTTCCGGCACATACTCGATGCCTACCACCTGACGAGCCTGACGTGCCACGAAGTTGGCGATGGTTCCGGTTCCTGTGTAGAGGTCGTACACCAGCTCGTTGCCTGTCAGTCCTGCAAATTCACGAGCCACAGAGTAGAGGTGGTAAGCCTGCTCAGTGTTGGTCTGATAGAAGCTCTTCGGACCGACCTTGAAGCGGAGGTTCTCCATTGTCTCGTAAATGTGGTCGTTGCCCTTGAACAGAGACAGGTCGAGGTCGCCGAACGTGTCGTTACACTTCTGGTTGTCCACATACATAAGGGATGTTATCTCAGGGAACTTGTCAGCGATGTGCTGCAACAGGCCGTGAGCACGCTCCTCGTCGCCCTCCTCGTCATAATGGAACTGGATAAGAACCATCCACTCTCCTGTGTTGGAGTTACGAATCATTATGTCGCGCAGCAGACCGTGCTGCTGTCTGAGGTCGAAGAAGGTCATGCCAGTGGAGAAGGCATAGTCGCGTATGGCATTGCGAATCTTATTGTGCAGGTCGTCCATCAGCCAGCACTTCTCAATGGGCAGAATCTTGTCGAAGGCTCCGGTGATGTGAAATCCGATGCCGTTCATATTGTCGAACGTAGTACCCTCGGCTATCTGCTCGCGTGTCAGCCAGCGCTTGTTGCAGCAGCCGAACTCCAGCTTGTTGCGGTATTCCTTAGTATGCACAGATCCCATGATGGGGCGGAACTCCGGCAGTTCTATCTTGCCGATGCGTGTCAGCTGGTCGTGCACCTGCTTCTGCTTGGCTTTGAGCTGCTCCTCGTAGGGCAGATTCTGCCACTTGCATCCTCCGCAGACACCGAAATGCTGGCACATCGGTTCTTCGCGTACTTCACTCTTCTTGATGAATCGTATAACCTCCGCCTCGCAGTAGCTGTGCTTCTTCTTGCGCACTTGCAGGTCCACTACGTCGCCCGGCACAGTGAAAGGAACGAAGACCACCATGTCGTTTACATGCGCCAAAGATTTGCCTTCGGCAGCCACCGCTTCAATGGTCACGTTCTCAAGTATAGGTAGGGGTTTCTTTTTTCTTGACATTATAATATGGATATTTTGCTTTGTTTAAAATGCAAAATTAGGCAATTTTATTGAATTGTGACACCCTTTTAATCTAAAACTTTGGTTTTTAGACATGAAGATATGGTTTTTAGACAAGAAGACATGAAGACATGTTTGTCCTATCAATTCAAAATTCCTAATTCGGACGGCGTCCGCCGTCCGCCATGCAAATATCGTACAAAGAGTAAAAACTTGTTACAAAATAAAAATTGATTATAGAGTTTTAGATTGCTGTTTTTATGGTGTTTTGCTGCGAAAACAGCACCCACGCTTAACGACAAAGCCTCTTTTACACTCCGATAGTGCCACTATTAGAGCGCAAAAGAGGCTTTGTTGTATTACAATAGTGACTGTATTGGAGTGTAAAAGTGGCTCTATAGCAGAAAAAAGAGGCTCGTTTGCGAGTCTTATTTCATAATGCTTCGTCCAGAAACTGCATAACACGCTGTGTATAAACGTGTTGTCTCCAAACGCTCAAAACTCAAGAATTTCGCACCAAAGATTTTGTTGTGCGCTGAACGAGGAGTATTGAGCATTAGAAATGCAAATATTGTCAGGCAAACTAACCGCCAAACAGGAATTTATCAGTGAGATTGTTTGCTGTGGTAGGCAGGGTGTTTGCAATTGCTATAATTAGTTGTTGTATCCTGGATTCTGTTCCCAGTTGGTATTCTCTTTGAGGATATCGTCGGGGACGGGCAGGATGCGGCATGTCTTGTCGAAGCGTGCGTCCGGATTGCTGTGTTTGTGGAATCCGTATTCGCTCTCGAACGTGCCGAAGCGTATCATGTCGTTGCGGCGCCAGTTCTCGTCGAAGAATTCGCGACCGCGTTCGTCGAGGATTTCCTGAAGCGAAGGATTGTGGTCGAGCAGGGGAGCATGCACGTAACTGCGAATCTGATTGAAGAGCGACTGTGGCGTATCGCCGTTGGTGGCGGTGGCTCCGCGTTTTATAGCCTCTGCCTTTGTGAGGATGATGTCGGCGAAGCGGAAGATAGGCACGTCGTTACTCTGATAGCGGTTGTATGCGCTATACTCATTTGGGTTAGGATAGAACTTGATGGAGCGATAGCCCTGACGCCATCCGTCCGGCGTAGCACCACAGTTGAGCGTAGCCAGTCCGCCTTCTTGCAGGGTTATGGTCTTTGTAAGTTCCAGCTGAGTGCCTTTATATATGTAAGGCTGGTCAGTCTCCTCGCCGGTTATGGCGTCGTGTATGAACACCTTTCCTTTGAGTACGGCATCGTTGCGGTCGTCGTCTTCAAGACAGAACAGGTCAGCAAATTCGGGGTTCATGGCACAGATGCCGGCGCACGACTTGCCCATCTTTCCTCCGTAATAGCCCTGCGTGTCGCCGTCGTCAATGCGGCGGAATGCGCGGTAGCGACCGTAGAGCAAGCCCAGTGCGCTTACCTTGTCGTAAGGCATGGCGTAGATGAAGTCCTTTATCTGCGGACCGTTGTCAAACATAAACTTCTTGCGGTACGGGTCGTTCAGATTGAACAGACCGCTGCCGATGATGTCGTCGCAGTACTTCACGCATTCGTCCAGCTTGCTGTTCTTTGTTGTGGCAACGTCATACTTGGTAACGTCGCCACAGGTATACACTCCCCAGTTTATATACAGCTTGACGAGCAGCGCCTCAGCCATCCATTTGTTCGGCTTGCCGTAGGTGGAAGCGTCGTTCTTGTCCGAGAGGTCTGGCAGGCATTCCTTCACCTCTTTCTCTATAAACTCAGCCACCTCCTTACGTGGGCTGCGCACCACAGCCTCATTGTCAGCGGGCAGATGGTCCAGCACGGGCACGTCGCCATAGCTGTCCATAAGTATGAAGTGATAGAAGGCGCGCATCAGGCGGGCAGGAGCTGCCACCTTTGGAGTCTCCTTAAATTCTTCTATAATCTTGTTACACTTTGTGATGCCGCTTGCCAGGTCGGTCCAATAGCTTGCAGGATCGTCGCCTGACATGAAGTTATGGATGGAGGGATGGATGTTCTCGCCCTTGTCAAAGTAGTCTGTGCCGAACGACACGCCCGTAGCCTCGTCAGAAGAGAATGTCTGCACGCGGTTATAGTTGTTGCCGAGTGCCTGACGGAACGAGTAGTAGACGTCCGACATCTTGCCCTCTATGGCAACCGGATCATTGGGATATTCCGTGTATTTTGATTTCACGTCCACGTCCAGGTCGGTGCAACTGGCTGTAATGCCGAGCACTGCCGCAGCCAATGTCATTTTTATTATATTCTTCATTGCCTTGTTTCGTTAATACCGTTTATATGCTTTTGTCGTTTAGAAGTTCACCTTCATGCCCACCATGAACGTGCGTGTACGGGGATAATAGTTGTTTCGCCATACAATGCCCGGTGTCAGTCCGCCGAGGTTAACTTCAGGGTCGGTGCCCTTAAAGCTTGTCAGCGTAAAGACGTTGTTGCATGTAGCATAGACAGAGAGATTGTTCACCCAGTCGCCAATCTTGCCGAATCTGTATGTCAGCGTCATTGATGAGAGGCGCAGGTAACTGCCGTTCTCGATGTAACGGTCTGACGGTTTCTGCGAGTTGACGTCGCCGTAGCGTTGTTCGGTAAGTGCCTCGGCGAAGACGTTCTTGCCCTGGCTCAGCATTGTGATGGCGTTGCCCTGCGCACGCAGTCCGTTGAACACCTTATTGCCGAACACTCCCTGGAAGAACATGTTGAGCGACCAGTTATTGTAGGTCAGCGTGTTGTTCCATCCGAGCGTGAGCTTCGGCTGTGCGCTTCCCACCTTTGTGCGGTCCTTGTCCTGTGGGTCGATGGTGGTCTCGCCGGTGCGCTCGCCTGTATTGGCGTCATGCACGTAGTATTGTGATGTGCCGTTCTCGTCATATCCAGCCCATTCGTAGGTGTAGAACTGACCAATCGGACATCCTTCCATGAGTCGCTGCACGTACACACCGTGGTTGCCGCTGAGCTCAGGTGACGCCTCGTCGATGTATTTTACGGAATATGTGGCGTTGGAGAGCTTCTCCACCACGTTCTTGTTGTGCGAGAGATTGAGAGTGGTGCTCCATTCGAATGCCTTCGTCTTTACGGGGATGGCATTGATGGTTATCTCCACGCCCTTGTTGCTGATGTCGCCCACGTTGGCAGTCATCAGTCCGTAAGGATAGCGGTTGGTCGACACAGGATAGTCGTATATAAGGTCGCTTGTGCGCTTGTCGTAGTATTCGATGGTACCCGAGAGGCGGTTGTTGAGCACGCTGAAGTCCAGTCCGACATTGAACATTCCCGTGCGTTCCCACTTAAGGTCAGGGTTGGCGTTGCTGAGTGCTCCCAGCGTGTGCTTCTGAGAGGTCTGACCGTTGGCGTCGGTGTACGAGAACCATCCCGACGTACCGTAAGTACGGATGGCTGTGTAGGCATCGAAGCCCTGCGAATTGCCGCTCACTCCGTAGCCCACGCGAAGCTTGAGGTCGTTGAATACGTTGAGGTTCTTCACGAAGTTCTCCTCGCAAAGGCGCCATGCTGCTGATACGGAAGGGAATGTGCCCCAACGGTTGTTCTTGCCGAAGGCTGACGAACCGTCGCGACGTACTGTGGCTTGAAGGTTATACTTCGAGTTGAAAGAATAGTTAAGTCTGCCGAAGAACGATATCATACGCAGCGTCGATTCTGCTCCGCTCTCCACGGCGTCCATGCCGTCGATGCTGTTGGCGTATGACAGGTTATACCATTTCAGGTTGTCGTTATAGAAGTCTTTTACTGTAAGTCCGAATCCGTCATTGTTGTTGTTCTCCTCCCATGAGTAGCCGAGCATCATGCCCAGTCGGTGCATCTTGGCTATGGTGGTGTCGTAGTTGCCATAAAGCTCGAAGACACTCTTGTTGTTCTGATATGTGTTGCGTGTGGCTTGTCCGTTAGTGTTCACTATCTGCGACTTGGTGGAGTGATATTGGCTGTATGTGTTCTGGTCAGCCATGTACGAGTAGTTGGCGCTCAGCGTCAGCCCGTCTATGATTCTGAGGTCAGCCTTACCCGTTATCTGCATTCTTTTGTAGACGTTCTTCTGCGTGTCCTCATTGATCATTGATACGGGGTTGAAGTAGTTGGTCACGGACGTAGATCCGAACCAGCTGCCGTCCGCGTTTCTGACAGGCTGCAGCGGCGAGTAATAGACCATGGCGTCCGTCACGCTCATGCCCTTTATGCCGTTCACCACACCCTCTGCTGTGGTCTGGTTGGCGTTAATGCCGAGTGCCAGCGTGAGGTGGTCCTTGAGCACCCTCGACTGTGCCATGGCACGAGCGCCGAAGGTCTTGTTGTCCGTATTGCGTATGATGCCCTGTCGGTCAACGTAGTTGAGGCTGACGTTATAGTTCGATCTGTCGTTGCCTCCGCTCACCGCAAGGTTGTGGCTGTGCGAGATGCCAGTACGCTCCACCTGCTTCTGCCAGTCAGTATTGGCTCCCTCGTCGCTGGGCAGCGTGAAGTTGTTGGCTTTGGCGTAGTTTCGGAGGTCGTCGGCAGTAGCCAGCTTTATGTCCTTAGCCACATTGTCTATAGCCACATATCCGTTGTAGCTGACATGTGCCGAGCCGCGCTTGCCTTTCTTCGTGGTGACGATAATCACGCCGTTGGCTGCCTTCGATCCGTAGATGGCTGTGGCTGTGGCGTCGCGCAGCACGTCAATGCTCTCAATGTCGTCAGCGGCGACGAGTGAGAGGTCAACGCCTGGAATGCCGTCCACTATATAATAAGGTTGCATGGCATCGCCTTCGCGCAATGTGGATGCACCGCGAAGTATGACCGATGAATTTGGTTCGTTAGGGTTGCTGCTTGTCGTTACCGTAAGACCGGGCACCTTGCCTTGCAGCATCTCGGCAGGTGTGGTGAATACGCCTTTGTTGAGGTCGTCCGAATTGACAGTCGTTATTGACGAGGTTATGTCCTTGCGTTGCATACGACCGTAGCCTACGACCACCACTTCCTTAAGCTGATGGTCGTCTTCCTTAAGTTCTATGCTGACATCCTTTGCCGCCTTTACGAAGGTGCGCTCGTAGCCGATGTACGATACGGACATCATGGCTCCGCGCCTCACGTTCGACAAAGTGAAATTGCCTTCCACGTCGGTAATGGTCTTGAGACTGGTGCCGTCCACGGCTACCGTTGCTCCGATAATGGCGTCGCCTTTCTCGTCCACCACTTTTCCGTTAACTTGCATCAGATCTTTTACTGTTTCCAAGACGTCCGTCTTAGTGGCTGCTGCTGGCAAACAGTTGAGTGTGCCGCCTGTCAGCATTAGCATAAACAGTGCTTGTTTGCTAAAATCCATTCTTAAAACTTTATGGTTATCAATTGTTTCGGATGCAAAGATAGACATTTTTTATTACAATTATGTTACATCACCGTGATATAATGTTTCATTATTGATGCAAAAGATGGTCTTTTGTTTCACAATACTGCCGCTTTCGGACGACTTTTTGTCCCGAATTAAACGTTAATGCCATTAATATTCACTAACTTTGCAATATGCATAAATAAAATGTTGAATGAAATGTATCCACTATGAGAATATTACACGACTGGATTTCTATGGCTTTTTGTATATGCGGCATAATAACCTATCATGCAAATGTCAAATGGTTGTCCCCCGTAACATGGAGCCTTTATGGCTTGTATTTTATTAGCACTATAGTTATGATCAACTCTCGCAGAAAGGAAATGGGAAGTATGAAGCTTGCATTGAGAAAAACAATATGTGATATATGCATAGTGTTTAGTCCCGTTGTCCTTTATGTCGGTTGGTTGATAAAAGACTTGATATGATTAAGGGTGTGTCAGACTCATGTTTGTGAGTCATGACACACCCTCAATCTTTTTTCTTCTTATATTGTTCTTGAATGTCTTGTTACTTTACGCCAAGCTCTGCTATTCCTATCTGCTCGCCATCCTTTACCATGCGGTCAGCGCTCAGCTTGAGGAAGCGGGTGGTGGTGGCGGGGAAGGTGACGGTCTGAAGGATGGGGTTGTTCTGGATGTTCGAGAACTCGTCAGACTTCAGCGTCTTTATGACATTGCCCTTGGCGTCACATGCCGAAATGGTGTAGGAATGGATGAGGCCGCTGTGAGCGTCGCTCTGGTCGGGGAGATAGAGCAATTGTGACACCTCTGTGTTCTTGCCGAGGTCGATGATCAGTTCCTTAGAGGTGGTGAAGAGCACGGTCTGTGGGTCGCGGTCGGTGGCCTTAGTCTGCTCAGCCTCGCTGATGCCTACGAGCGAGAACGGCAGCGACTTGATGGCTTCTGACGTGGGGCTCCATGTCAGCTGTGCGTCGTCGCCTCCGAAGAACACGCCCACATTGTTGAGGCAGATGGGTCCGCGTGAGTCGAGGATGCGCACACGCACGCCCTTGGTCTCTACGGTGAGGAAGCGGAGGAGGCGCTTGTATCCGATGGTGGTGGTCTCCTCGTTCTGGCTTACCGGCTTCCATTGCTTGCCGTCAAGATATTCCACCACGAACTTCTTTACGCGCTGTCCGAGGGGGATATACTCCTGCAGCATGATGCGGTTGATCTTCTGCGGCTTCTTGAAGGAGAATGTGATGTCAGCTGTGGTCACTCCGTCGGCTGTTGCCCAGTATGTGTCCCACGAATTGTCGGTGAGAGCCTTTGCCGCAAACTCTGTTCCGCGCTCGTTGCTTACCTTCGGCTTCATGCCTGCCACGAGGTTATGAGAGAGCTCGCGCTCTATGATCTTGTGGAAACGTACGGCGTTGGCTGAGTCGACGGGATGGATGAGGCCGTCACGGTCAACGGGGAAGTTGAGCAGGAGAGTGGCGTTGTGTCCCACGCTGCGATAGTAGAGGTCGACCAGCTGGTCAGGCGACTTCACCTTTCCGTCTTCCTCGGGATGATAGAACCATCCCGGACGGATGGATACGTCGCATTCTGCCGGTGTCCACTGATTGCCGTCGGCATGTCCGTACTGCAGTTCTTTGTACTTCGGGTAGCCGGGATATACCTCGCCCTTGCGTAGGAAAGCCCAGTTGGTTTCGCCGGCGAATCCCTTCTCGTTACCCACCCATCTGCATCCGGGTCCGCCGTCGCCGAAGACCACTGCTTGTGGCTGTATGCTGTCCAGAATCTCGAAGATGCGCGGATAGTTGTAGTAGTTCTTGCGGTCAATGGTGCGTGAGTCGCAAGCGCCGCCGTAATAGCCGTCGCCACCGTTGGCTCCGTCAAACCAGACTTCGAAGACGTCGCCGTAATTGGTGAGCAGGTCGCGGAGCTGAGCGTAGAAGTAGGGCAGATAGCCGGGTTTGGCATAGTCGGCACGTGAGCGGTCCCACGGCGAGAGATAGACGGCGAACTTCAGTCCGTACTTCTTGCAGGCTTCTGAAAGTTCGCGTACGATGTTGCCCTTGCCGTTCTTATAGGGTGATTGGCTTATATTATAGTCGTTGCCTTCGAACGGCCACAGGCAGAATCCGTCGTGGTGCTTGGCTGTGAGGATTACGCCCTTCATGCCCGAAGCCACGAGTGTGCGTGCCCACTGCTCGCAGTCGAGGCGTGTGGGATTGAATGTCTTGGGGTCTGAGTCGCCATATCCCCATTCGCGGTCGTTGAAGGTGTTGAGACCGAAGTGGATGAAGGCGTATGTCTCCATCTTCTGCCAGTCAATCTGTTTCTGCTCAGGAAGAGGGAGAATGGGAACTGGCGCAGCCGTATGCTTCTGCGCATTGGCTGTAAGAGAAGTGGCTGCGGCGATGGCAAATGCTGCAGCAATGATACTGTTTTTTTTGATTTGTGTCATGATTCGTGTTTGTATGTTTGCAAAATTAATCAAAAAATCCCGGCAAAACCAATTTTCTGATTGGTTTTTGCCGGGATTAGCATTGTATATAAGAATAATGTCATGCGTAGCTATGCATGCCGCCAAGGACATAGTTGACACCGAAGTATGTCATGAGGATGGTGAGGAATGCCAAGAGCATGAACACGTGGAACGTCACGGGACGTCTGAGAACGGGCAGCGTCTTGGGATGCAGGGCGGCTGCATATACCATGAACGTGATAAGCGCCCATACCTCCTTGGGGTCCCATCCCCAGTATTCGCCCCACGAGACGTTTGCCCAGATGGCTCCGACGAAGATGCCGATGCCGAGTGTGGTGGCAGCAGGATAGAGGAAAAGGAGCGAAAGACTCTGCAGGGCTGCCATCTGACGGGTGGCGTCGCGGTTTATCAGCTTCACGGTCAGGGCTGTTATGGCATTGATGAACGTCAGGGACAGGAGCGCGAAGCCCATCATGATGATGCTGACGTGGATGCTCAGCAGGGGCGAATTGAGCACAGGCATGACGTGCGTTATCTGCGGGTCCATCTGGCTGATGTAGCTTACGAGCAGGAAGAAACCCGACATGATGAAGCCGCATGTGAGCATGATGGGGAAGCGGAAGCTGAGCAGGAGGCTGAGCAGCATGACCGTCCATGCCACGAAGAGCATCGTCTCATAGCCGTTGGCCATAGGGATGGTGCCGCTAATGGTCCAGCGCAGATACTCACAGTAGGTGAGTGAGACGAAGGCAGCTGCCATGACAGTTCGTGAGAAGCGTCTTACGATGATGTCGGAGCGTCTGCGTTTTGTGGCGCGCGGGTCGTGGTTGCTCTCAAGGCGGCATTGGCGGCAGATGCGCGTCACGGTGTAGAGGAACGAGAGGACGCCCATCGTGAGGCACAGGACGAAGAGGATGGTGGCGAAGGGAATGCTGTTGTATGTCCGTTCCGCTGTGGTCTGCTTCTCTGACGGAATGGAAGCGGCGCCGTTCTTGATCTGCAATGCCTGCATCTTGTCAAGCGTATGGCAGATGCTGTCCTGGCGGTTGGCTTCTGCATAGTCGTAGAGCAGGGTGAAGACGTACTGTATGTAGCTCCGCTCTTTATAGTCGAGGGACGACGGCAGGTCGGCTGTGGGTGCGTACCAAGCCGTCTTTCCATTGTCAGACTTTATGGGGAATATCTTTAGGAGGGTGCCGCGACGGAGGTCCATTACCAGCTGTATGCGCTCGTCAAGGGCGGACGCCTGAGTATGGAACTTGTCCTTATTGCCCTCGTAATACTCCTTGACGTACGGACCGAGCGTGTATCCGCCCATATCCTTATCGAAGAAGAACCCTGCCGAAACGTAGTCGGGCAGCTGGAGTGTCTGCTTCAGATCGCCACTCTTCACCTTTATTATAGGCTCATTCATCCATTCTTCTCCCCAGAATATCCATCCCGTGAGCACCTGCTCGGCTGTCAGTCCTTTGTAGGATCGTGCTCCGTAGAGTTTCTTGGTGAAGTCGATGGCGAAGGTCTGCATGGGGCAGATGCGGTTGTTGTGGAGGATGAACAGCTCGCCGAACTTCTCTGCTGTCTTTTCGGGCAGGGCGTGGGGCGTATGGTCTGCAGCAGAGGCGGTGCTACCGAAGAACGTAGCTACAGCCATGACTGTGAGGAGCGCTCCCTTGCGGAGATGCTCGCTTCGGAGCAGGGCGCGGTAAGCTCCGCGCGGATCGAAGAGCATGAGGATGAGGGAAAGGAAAAGTAGGGCATAGCCGGTGTAGGTGACGGGGATGCCGAAGGGGTCAGAATTGGTGGCGAGTGAGACGCCCCGTTCGTCGCTGTCGTACGAAGCCTGATAGAGGCGCATGTCGCCGCAAGTGAATATACGGTTCATCGATACCTGTCCTTGCACGGTCTGTCCGTCCTTCGTGATGCTGAACTGCGACACGTAGTCCTCCACGGCGTCCGTGCCGGGATGATACTGTATGCTGAACTTATTGAGGCGTATCTGGAACGGCAGGCTCTCGCTGCTTGCGTTCGTGCCGTCAGTAAAGACGGTGTAGCGGTCGGTGGTCTCGCCGAGGCGCAGATGGATGATGCCCCGTTCGGCGCTTATGTGGGTGAGGAACGCTCCTGCGAGAATCACGAGGAACGAGAGATGGAGCGTGATGCCCGTCCACGACTTCGTGCGGTTTCGGAGGAAATAGACGGTGGCAGTGGCAGCTAACAATGCCCATACGAGCGCGAACCACCACGTGCCGTAAATGTGTGCCGATACAAATTCAGAGCCTTGGTATTTCTCTATTACTGTGGCGGCACCCATACACACCACAGCGATGGTATAGAGCGAAAACACAAGTTTTTTTATTGTTCGTGTCATTTTTATATTGTATTTAATGTTTTGTTAGATGTATGCTTAATGCAAAGTTATCCATATTTGTTTGATTCGCCTACATTCTTTACTGCGTTTTTTATGCTATATAGTGTGTTTTACCTAAAATTAGGTATGTATATTAATGTGTAAATAGGAGCGAATCAATAAAAATGAAAGTTTTTTGATAAAAGTATGAATTTTTCTTCAAAAACATTTGGCGGAATTATTTATTATGTCTACCTTTGCAACCGCAAATAAGGAACAACACTTTGGTACCTTGGCCGATCGGTTAGGTAACGGTCTGCAAAACCGTGTAGAGCAGTTCGACTCTGCTAGGTACCTCGAAAGAAAAAGCTGAATCTCAGAATTGAGGTTCAGCTTTTTCGTTATTGGCTATCTTGTATAAAAGTGGCGGAGACCAGAGACCGATATTCGGCAGGAACAAGGATTAAGACCGGGTCTGTGGGACTTTTGCGTTTGCGAGTCCCACAATAAGTCCCACAAACGCATCCTAACGACCCTCAAAACCTCCTAATAACGGATCAAATAATATTGTTGTGTTTTTAACAATCTGCATTTCTTATGCAAACAACTGTTTTACCCTATAAAGATAGAACTTCAGATCATTCACTCCTCTGAATTCAGCCCTGAATGTTTTTAGCTTGCAGTTAAACGATTCGGCACTGGCGTTAGTTCTTTTGTCATTGAAGAAATTCAGTATTCTGTCATAATGGTTTTGAAACGTTTTGATGACTGTATTAAACTCTTCACAGTTCCATTGCTCAACCTGATTAAACCATAATGCGAGTTTGGGTCGTGCCACGTCCTTGTTATCGTAATCCGAATATATCTTACCCAATCTTAAAGCAAGATAATAAAACTCTTTCATGTCCGGAAATCTACTGAATAGAACCTTGGCTCTTTCTGCTTGTGATTCGGTCCAGTCATTCGGCTTTCTTACAAGCAACCTGCTGCATCTTACCATAAGCTGCTTAAGAGTGTCTCCACAGCTTAATATTTCAGGCTTGTATTCAAGTCCTTTCTCCTTGTACAAAGCACGCATGCGATTATCCTCCGCAATCACTTCCCAACGGTGCTTTATACGTAAGTCCTGAAGAGCATCATACATAAGTTTCTGCACATGGAATCGGTCTACGATCTGCTCTGCATTGGGAAAACACTTACGTACTATCTTATACATAGAGTTTGACATGTCCATAGTAACAGACTTGACCATTGCACGTTTGCCGGCAGGAAGACGCTGTAACTTCTTGATTATAAAGTCTGATTTCACACCCTTTACCATTGCAACCAGCGTACCCTTCCTACCGTGCCCGTCCTTATTGGTCACAATTGTGTACAATTCTCCATTGCTCAGTGAAGACTCGTCTATGGCAAGATGTTCGCCGAGATTGCAGGCATAAAGCGTAAACTCCTCTGAATGTTTTTTCTGATTCCAGGAGTGAAATTCGCTCAGATGGTTCTTGTAGTAGTCATTTAGGACATTTGCCTTCAAATGCGTAAACTCTGCAACGCTCTTGATGCTCACTGCATGGGTATCAAGGTAATTCTTTTAAAAAAGCTCCGAACTCAGCGGTAATTCTGGTTCCTGATGCAACAAGATTCCAATCGCGACTGTAGCTCTTGCCGGTAGACTTGTCAAGCCATCTGCGTCGCTTTATTTTGAAATACATGGTATGGTCACGGACGGGAAAGTCTGTAACTGTTATTAGCTTGTGGAAACCATTGGAAATTAAAGGAAGGTCTTGTAAGTTTTCAGGCACAATATCTTTCTCAACTAAGACCAACATAAAATAATCTCCCATGTTGGAAGCTTCTGTTATGTCGAAATAGTCAAGGAGTCCTGCGGGAAGAAACAAGGACAATACGGACTTGTAATCTATGGGCTGAGTTCTATTCATGACGCAAAGATAAACAATAATATTGGATTGTTAAAAACACAACAATATTATTTGATCCGTTTTTCCATTGTTTACGCAGAAATCAAAAAAACAGCGGCCTACGCCGAAGCGTAAGTCGCTGTAATAGAAGCGTGGACCAGCCTGGGCTTGAACCAGGGACCTCCAGATTATGAGTCTG
>ERZ507012.37-NODE-37-length-42749-cov-18.3125_pt1 | contig 42749 bp, 26 predicted proteins | sample MGYA00512878_ERZ507012 | MGnify/ENA metagenome assembly ERZ507012
AGCTCACTTGCGCCGATGGTACTGCAATGCAATGCGGGAGAGTAGGTAGCCGCCTCCTTTTATCAAGAGCCTCAGATTTCGAAAGATTTCTGAGGCTTTTTTGTGTTCATGCAGTTCTGCTTTCTTATCGCCCAGCTTTTTCCCACAGCTAGATGGGCGCAGCTCCTTTTACCTTTTTACCCTTTTACTTTTTTACCTTTATATATTTTCTCTGTATTCTCATAGTCTACACTTTCATTTTCTCTCAAAAATGATGGTGAATCTTCTGGAGTGATCTTTATGTATAAAATGTTAATAAATTGTAGGGTTTACATTTATAAAATCAGCAAAATTACGTACTAAAATGTTTCTTTCCACCAAAAAGTTGCGAAAATTCCCCCCCCCATTCATTTTTTTTATTACCTTTGCCCCCCAGATAATGCGAACTATCATGTAAACGGTTAATTTTTATAATTACCTATTTATATAGTAAAAGCGAAAAAAAATAGAATAAATTAAACTCTTTAATAGATGGTGAAACGATTGATTTTAGCTACAGTGTTACTCTTATTTGTATCGCTAGCTAATTATGCGCAAAACACGGGAGTCAAGTCCAACCTCTTATATTGGGCTACAACAACTCCTAATCTCGGTGTCGAGACTGCCTTAGGCAAGAAGCATACCGCTCAGGTATTCTTTGGCTTCAATCCTTGGAAACAGTCCGGTGGCGACCAGTCAAGCCTTCGTCATTGGCTTTTGCAACCAGAATACCGTTACTGGTTCTGCCAGAGCTTCAATGGCTGGTTCTTGGGTGTTCATGCCATGGGCGGACAGTTTAATGCAGGAGGAGTGAAGTTACCCCTTGGCATTTTCAAATCTCTACGCGACCATCGCTATGAAGGATGGTATGTAGGTGGTGGTGTGACCGCTGGTTATCAATGGCCTCTTTCCAAGCACTGGAACCTGGAAACCTCTGTAGGTTTCGGATATGATTATATCCAGTACGACAAGTTCAAGTGCGGTGCCTGTGGCGAGAAGGAGAAGTCATCTCATGACAACTACGTGGGTCCTACCAAGGCAGCCATTTCTCTTATTTATATGTTGTAACTCATTAAATATAATCTATGAGTATGAAAGATTTTAAGAACTACATATTATTATTCAGCTCTCTTTTGATGGCTATGCCTCTTGCAGCCCAGGATTGCAAGAGTCTCAAGTTGGCTGCCGATAAGATTCAGGTATCTAATGTACAGATGTCTCATCATAATGACCTGGTTACGGTTGCGATGGATCTGAATCTCGATTCCCTGGATCTCCCTACCAACAACCAGCTTGTCTATACTCCGATGATCAAGCATAAAGGTGAGCTGCTCAAGATGCCGGAGATTGTTATCAACGGCAGAAGACAGCAGATTATGTATGACCGTGGAGTAGGGAAGAAACAGTTGCAGCTTTCACCTCAGGCTTTGGTGGTGAAGCGAGACAACAAGAAGCAGCAGACCGTGAAGTATCTTGCCTCCGTTCCTCTCTCTTCTAAGGAAAGAAATTACGATTTGGATATTCATGAAGACCTCTGCGGTTGTGGAGATCTGCAGGATGGCAACGATTTCACGGTTTCTCGCCGTCGCCAGCCGGTAGCTTCTTTCGTCCGTCCGGAGGTAGAGGCAATCAAGGTCCGTCATCTGGATAAGCGCGCTTATATCGATTTCCCGGTAGACCGCATCGAGCTGCATCCTGATTACCGCCGTAATCCGGAACAGTTGGATAGCATTATCCGCACCATCAATGCATTGAAGGAAGACAGGAACCTCGAAGTGAGCGGCATCAACATTCATGGTTATGCATCACCTGAGAGTCCTTACACCCATAATGATTATCTGGCAAAGAACCGTGCCAAAACGCTGACCGAATATGTGCGCCGGATGGTGAAGTTGCCAAACAACCTCTTCACGGTTTCTTCTACTCCGGAGGATTGGGATGGTCTGATAGCTTATATTAAAGGTAGCAACCTGGAGCATAAGGATGCCATTCTGGCGATTATTGCCGATAAGAGTCTGAATCCGGATGCCCGCGAGTTGAAGATTAAGAAGCAGTATCCTTCAGAGTATCGCTTTATGCTCGACACCTGGTATCCAGCCCTCCGCCATTCCGACTACCACATTACTTATAAGGTGAAACCTTTCGATGTGGAAGAGGCAAAGGAGATTATCAAGACCAAGCCACAGCAGTTGAGCCAGGAGGAGATGTTCATGGTAGCCCAGACTTACGAGCCAGGCAGCAAGGAGTTTAATGAAGTGATGGAGATCGCCGTCCGCATGTTCCCAGAGAATGAGACAGCGAATCTGAATGCAGCCATAACCCGCTTGAATGCCGGTGATGCAGATAATGCGAAACAATATCTCGACAAGGCTGGAACCAGTGCCGATGCCCAGAATGCCCGAGGAGTCTATGAGATGCTGAAGGGCAACGAGAAGCAAGCTCGTTATTATCTGGAGCAGGCAGCCAAGGCAGGTGTTGCTTCTGCAAAAGAAAATTTACAGAATCTATAAAGTTATGCATACTGTCTGTTTAGGACAATATAGCTATTCCTTAGAGCCAGGGTACTGCCCTGGCCTGGGACAGGCTCCTAGCTCAGGCATATCTTTTCTAAGTATAAATATAGAAAGAAACTCAAATATAACGTATTAGATGAATTGTAAACCAAATATATAAAAATGTAATACAATTAGATTTTTAAGAGCGTTTATAAGTAAAGAAATAATTATTAATAACAACTATAATAACTTACAAGATGAAGAAAACTTTATTATTTTCCGTTGCATTGGCGGGGCTGATGCTCGGTTCTTGTTCAAGTAGTGATGATCTGAATGGTGGTGGAAGTGCTCCTATTAAGCAGGATGGTAATGGCTATGTAGCATTTACAATTAATTTGCCTACTCAGCCAAGTACACGTACCGGTAGTTTTAACGATGATTTCAAGGATGGTATGGCAAATGAGTATGCAGTTAAGGATGCTACACTCCTTTTGTTCCAGGGTGCAACAGAATCAACAGCAACTTTTGTGGGTGCTTACAAATTGAGTACCGAACCTTGGACCAAACCTGCTGGTGATCAAAACATCACAACCACTTCCAAGAAGATTGTAAAAAAGATTGACAAGTCAGGTACTGACATGAAAGCTCTTGTTGTATTGAACAGCAATGGAGTTTTCACAGTAGATGAAGCTGCAAATTCCTTGAAATTAAATGGCAGTGCTACTGATTTTGCTGGAACTTATGAAAAATTTGTTAAGTCGGCTAGTGCCACATCGAGTGCAAACTTGACAAAGACAGGTTTCTATATGGCAAATGCTCCTTTGTGTAGTAAAAAGGGTGATGATTCAGACCCTGCAACTGGTACAGTTTCAACTTTGACGGACTTAACTGGTAAAATCTATGATACAGAGGCTGAAGCATTAGCAGGTGCGGCTGCTCAGGTTTATGTAGAGCGTGCTGTAGCTAAGGTAACAGTTAACAAGGGTACAGTAACAGAGGCTACTACAAGTACATCTACATCTGTCCCATTTGATGTATTAGGCTGGGCTATTGATAACTTTAACAAAACGACTTATTTGGTTCGTAACACAGAAGATTTTGACTCATGGAAGAGTTTCTCTTCTAAAGGACTAACACCTTCTAAATATCGCTTTGTTGGTGCAGCTCCTGTAGCAACAGATTTGTATCGTACTTATTTCGCTAAGGATGTTAATTATGATACCGATTTCTCTGCAGGTATTTTGGAGCGTGCAACAAATTTCGTAAATACTTATGGTGAAACAAATCCACAGTATTGCTTCGAAAACACTTTTGATGTACCTCACCAGAATGAGAACTTGACAACTCTTGTAACAATCAAGGCTAAGTTGAATAGTGGCAATGATTTCTATATTGTAGGAGGTGATCAGATCAAACTCTATACAAAAACAGAGTTAGATAAACTGGTAAAAGAAAAGTTCTTGAATACTGAAGCTACATGGGTTACAGAAAATGCTAAGGATGCTTCAACAAAAATTGGTGAAGATGACCTTACTTTGACTTATGATAAAGATGAAGCAGGTGTAATCCACTTGAAAGAAGTTACAGTAGATCCAGCTAAGTTAAAGGCAACTCCTGCTCCATTACCAGCTACTTATGTTAAAGATGTAGATGCTGCTGTGGGTTCTATGGTTTATTACAAGAATGGTGTTTCATATTATACAGTACGTATCAAGCACTTTGGTGATGACTTGACTCCTTGGAAAAAGAATGAACTAGGTGTTAAAGCTGGTAAAGTTTACCCAACAGCAAATCAGGCAGAAAACTGGTTAGGTCGTTATGGCGTTCTCCGTAACAACTGGTATGATATCACCGTTCAGGGTGTTAAGGGATTAGGTTCTGCTACCGTTCCTGAGTTGACCGGTACTACCGATGATGAACTTGATTCTTACATTGCTGTTCAGATTAACGTCCTCTCTTGGGCTAAGCGTACACAGAATGCTACTTTGCACTAAGATGTAAGTATGATAAAAGATAAAATATAGAAAATAATAATTGATTAGCGATATGATAGCGCAGAAGATAAATAAATGGTTAAAGGGTGTCATGGCAGCAGCCATGACCCTGACCGTCGCGACCTCATGCCACGATATGTGGCACCAGGATTACAGCGATTGTCCTAATGGTGTATATGTGAAGTTTAAGTATGATTATAACCTCCAGCGTGCCGACATGTTCAACGACCATGTTGGACAGGTAACGCTGTATGTATTCGACGAGAACGGAAACTATATAACCCAACAGACCGAGACGAATTCTGCGCTATCATCGCCTCTCAAAGACCCAAATTATGTGATGCACGTCGAGAACCTGCAGCCAGGTAAATATCAGTTCCTTGCCCTTGCCGGACAGAATGCTTATGCCGACCAGTTAACTTCAGGCCGTGCCAAGTTCGTTCGTACCGCTCCATCGGCCACAGGAGATAAGATGCAGACACTGGAAGTGAATCTCGACCATGAAAATAGGGGAGAGTATGATGAGGTTGTCAACAACAGCCTTCCTCTCGATACCCTCTGGCATGGTAAACTGTTGGAGGCAGTAGAGGTATCATCCTCAAAACCTTCTTATGCAACCATCCCTCTGGTGCGTGATACCAAGAAGATCAACGTAGCGCTTCGTGACCTTGACTCTCCACAGGATATGGATGTCAACGACTACACGATGACCATCGAAGACCATAATGCCCGCATCCTTTGGGACAATTCTCTCGATGAGAGCCATAAACTCATTTATACCCCTCATGCTACATGGAATACAGTAGATGAGGACGAGCAGGGCAAGATAGCCCATGCTGACTTTATGACTTCCCGCATTCTGAAACACGAAGATTACAACCTGGATGGCCGACTCCTGATTAAGAGTAAGGAGACCGGAAATACAGTAGTCAATGTAGATTTGCCTGAACTCTTAAGTATTCTTCGCACCAGCGAGGAGTACAGTTACAGTGCACAGGAATTCCTAGACCGTGCCTACGATTACAAACTTCAGTTCTTTATCCAGGGTGGCAAGTTTAAGTATTGCCGTATCACCATCAGTGTGAATGCGTTGAGTTGGAGTAAACGATTCCAACCAGAAGAACTCCATTAACATGTCCTACCCGGCTTTCTGTAAGCCGATATAAAAAGAAAATGTGTATGTTTAAGATGAAGAAAATAACCCTCTCATTGCTAGCCCTTTTGCTGGTGATGTCGTTCGCATCCTGTGCGAGTGACACTACTAGTGATTTGCCTCTGCCAAGCAAAGATATGAAGGCATATCTGCAGGTAAAGGTAACGGTGGAAGGTAGTGGAGATACACGAGCGAGTAGGGCAACTGCAGGACCCAAAGGAGGTGAAGATGGAGATGGAAGAGAACCAGGAACCAATCATGAAAATGATGTCAATTCTCTTGCAGTCTTACTATATAAATCTGATAAAGAGGACATAGCGGAAGCTGATGCAAAAATAGATTATGTATATACTTTTACCGGTTTAAAGTCATCATCATCTACTGGTGGTGTAACTTATACTACTGGTCCACGAGAAATTGATCCAGTTATTGTTGGTAAAAGCTATCATGTTTTGGTTATCGCCAATGCTGGTGATATGACTTCCAAATGTATAGGAATGAATATAAGCGAAATCAGAGATATGCAAATGGATAAGGTTTGCACCCGCAATGATGGTATCGCCAATTTCACTGATTTTGTCATGTCATCAAAGACAGATGCAAAGATTGATTTCTCCGGAAAATCTGGTAGTGGAACTGGAACCGAGTCAGATCCATATATGGTAGATGTAAACATCGAGCGCCTGGCTGCCCGTATCGACATCATTCCAAATGCTACTTATGTTGATACAGATAAAGGTTATTATTATAACGTAATGGATGGTACGAATGTAATAGGTGGTTTTAAGCTCGAATCTGTTACTCCTACCAATGTTATGACATCAGGAGAATACCTGATAAAGCGAGTTTCTTCAGATAAAGATGTATCTTCTGTTACTTATTTCGGAGAGGAAAAAATGGATGCTACTACTAAGGCTTCTACTAATTATGTGGTTTGCCCTTGGACAAAGGATCGTACAGGTCTTACTCTCGCAGAAGCCGAAGGTCCTACATCTTTATATAATGTAAAGGAGACAACTTCTACCAGTACAACAGATCCAAGTTATATCCTCGATTATGTGATGGAGAATACAACCACCGATAACGCCGAGGCTAATTCTACAGGCCTTATCTTTAAAGGCAAGTATTATGAGTCTTCCGAATGGGATGCAGCCACGAAGCAGCCTAAGGCTGGTTTTGCTGGAGCAGAAAAGGAATATACCTATACGCTCCGTCATAGCGACCCTTCAGGAAGTGGAACCACCGCTGACCCGATGCATTTTGGTGTTGTCCGCAACAACATCTATCAGGTAAAGGTAGAAGGTGTTGAAGGAAAGTCTAAAGGTATCAAGTTGACCATACATGTAGTCCCTTGGGCACATTACGACCATGGGGAAGTAATATATTAAACTCTAAGATTAATTTACAAAGTATAACTAAAATGAGAAAACATATAATGAAATATATGGCTTGCCTGGTGATGCTGCTTCTGACTTTTGCAGCATGTTCGCCAGATAGTGATGCTTCTGATCCGGGAAGTATCACCAACAAGACATATACTCTCCATTTTAATCTGTCTCCAGTATCAGGAAGTTCTGCTTCTTCCCGTGCAGAAACCTATACTGCAGGAAGTCCCAATACATGGGAGGACGGTTCTAAAGAAGAGAACATGAAGAGTTGGACAGTTGTCTTTGTAAAGTCGTCTGATGGAACGGTAGCGAAAGTTGTCAAGCAGCCATCCGTAGCAGAAGGCAAAGATATGGAAGATGATGTAACTGTTACCGGATTGGAAGCAGGAACTTATTCGGTCTATTCTTTTGCCAATATATCAGATGCAGAACTCGGTACAATTACGGAGGGTTCTCCTTCTCCTGACTTCGATTCCAAATCATTTGCTGTCAATGGTAATGATATGGATATTACAGCGAATGGTATTCCTATGAGCAACAAGCAGACAGTAACTATCGGCTCTGACGGCCAACCGGATGTCAAGGATTTATATGTAGTAAGAATGCTATCCAAGATTACTCTCAAGTTCCGCAACATGACAGGTCAAGATATTACTGTAAATAATGTGAGTATCAGTGATATTACAAGCAATCCTGCTACAGGAACAGAAAATGTCAAGTTGCTTCCTGCAACGCCAGTTTCATCTGAGAATGTTGCCCAAACGCCAAATTTGATAGAGAATACTAAAAGAGATGATTTTACACATACTATTACATCTGGTTTGACAATAACCAAGAACACAACCGATTATGATACAGATAACAGCCGTTCGGTTTCTTTCTATGTCAACGAGAGTCAAGCCGGCAATGCTTATCCTTACTTTGTAGTAACGCTCGAAACGAACGTTGGTTCACAGAGATATTTCATGTATACCGACTGGAATCAGATAGCCCGCAACGACCATCATGTCTTAAAGTTGGCACTGAGTGATTATAAGCTTCGACTCAAGGTAGAGGACTTTGGATCTATCGGTTCGGCTCCGTCATTGAAAGATGACGGCAAACAGCTCAATCTCACTTTCCATGATTTAGAGGAGTTCCATATCGTTCCTTCTGTTACGAAGTATAGTGATCCAACTGGTGCAGAAGTATCTTTCACTGATCTCAAATGGATGAAACTTTCAGAACCAGAGACGGATGCAGAGACGAAAGCTTTCTCTACTATACCAAAGATAGTAACAGGTGAAAATAGAATAGAGGCTGCAACATTAGGTGAGTTAGGCAAGAAGATAGGTCCTATCATCTATCAGCTTTCTGTGAAAGTTAATGATGCCACAGATTCACCAACGCTGGTATATCGGGTAGCTATCTCTCAGGATTTAACCTGGTACTCAGCAAGGCGCCATAACGGTGCATTTTGGATATGTAAACAATAATACTTATATTAAAAAACATTGAAGCTTATGTTTAAGTCTAAGATTTTTAATAGTGTAATGAGATATATGTTGGTAGCAATGCTTGCATTGCTGCCAAATACTATATGGGGAGCTATACCTGAACAGACTTTTATGAGTTTGGTTAGTGGTAATTCTGCTACAATTTCTGGCTTTGACCAATATTTGACTATGAACGATTACTCTGCTTGGTATGTATACGATGCAGATGGTGGCTTAGTGGATATATCCTCATGGAATGCTTCTGATATTTATCATTTTACTTCTTTTACCAAAGAAAAGAATTATTGGAAAGTAGGTAAGCCTTATGGAGTAGATCCTTGGCGTAGTGTTAAGATAACTACTGCTGGTGAAGATATTTCTAATTATAAGATAGTCCTTTTAGTATCTTCTAGCGATGCATTTTTTAATGCACCTTCTGAAGCAACTGCAGAAAAGAAAATCACTTTTAAATTAGTATCTAAGAATGAACTTCCTACTTTTAAGACATACTCTGGTTCAAACAGTTCAGAGAAATTAGTAACTGTTGCTGATGCAGATTTGCAAGGTGGTTCCATTTCTATTACTGATTTAGGTGAAACACTTGCAGACTTTGCAATTTGGGATAAAAATGCGGATTCTAATGGCTTAATATTGAGCAAGTATCCTTTCTATCTCCGTCTATCTGTTGTTGATAAAGATGGAAATCCCGTTACAGATCTTAGTGGTTTTACTTTAAAAAGAAATGGTTCTGTAATTTCTGATACTCAATTAGGTGATCATGAGTGGAATCTAGCATGTTATAAAAATGCTAAAGGCGTATATTGTCTTCGTGATAAGAAAGAAGGTGCTTCTGTTTCTTTCACAAACCTCAACTTTACCATATCTTGTCCTAGTGATAAGAAGATCGATGATTATAACGTTGTGGTATATGTTGGTAATGAACAGCCAAGTATCTCGGGCAATCTGATAATGGAAGAACCTACATTAGTAGGTAGGGTAAACTATGCCATTTTAAGTCTATCAACATTTGATGCAATTAAGTTGACTCCTTCTACAGAGCCTACAGGTGCTGCTGTCCGTAATGTTTCTTCCATTGTTTTAGGTACTAATTTAAATGTAGATCTTACTTCTAAAGATAATTTGAAGTTTATCAAGGACCAATTAGGTTTATCTGAAACTCAGAATTTTGGCAAGTTATATGTTCGTTGGGCTATTAAAAAGAAGGATGGCTCAGCCATAACCGGTGTGTCTTCTAAAGGAGCCCTAAAGCAACAGGAAGGTATGTACTGGACCTGGTATTCTGATGATGCATCAAGCTCTTTTGCTAATGCATTGAATGCTAATTTCGTAGTTCCTGAAGGACTGGATATTAATGATGTTGACATTTCTTGCGTCATCTCTGATGAAACGCCAACCACTCAGTATGGTTTCGTCACAACAGAACCTACTTTGAAGGCAAAGTTTAATGTGCAGCTTTTGGATAAGTACAGCATGCCTTTCAATCATTATGTAGGCCATGCTAATACTGCATTAGATGAAAATGGTATGCAGCAGACTGCTGAATGGGAGTACTATGTCTATGTGAAAGATGATAAAGAGAAAGTAGAGTTAGTGCTGCCTTTCGATGATTATAAAGGTAGCAGTGACGCTCTTGAGCCACAGGGGTATTTCAGATGGTATGATTTTAAGAAGGATAGAGCATGTGCCAATCTAAAGAAAAATAGTGCTGCATCTCTTCTGAATTCTATTGTATCAGATGGTGAAGATTATGGCTTGTTTGCTTATAATCTTCCTGCGTTTCCGACAAGCAGTAATATTGGTGTTACATATACTGCACCTACAGGAGCTTCATCTGATGAATGGGCTGGTGAAGATATTGCCTGTGATATAAGCCGTTATATTGATGGTTTGGATGCAACAAAAACTTATTTGGTACACGAGCCTACGCTCTCTATCAGATACATTTTCCATATCCGTTCTGCCAAGAAGTTAGCAGACAATATTATGAATACGGCTATTGGAAAAAATGCTCAAAGAGCAGGTTATAGAACTTATGAGGATGGAAAGTTTTTGACAGTTGGCATGAAGGATGCAAGTTCTACTTTGACACTTCGACTGGATTTGTCTGATGCTACAAAATATTATTTTCATCCATTAGCTAATGGGGTATATCAACAGAGTGGAACTTTTGAAGGTTTCACTAAACGAGTATATTATGTAGATGAAAAGGACAAACTCGTAGAATCCAACTTCGATAAAACAAAATTATGCCATGCAACTAAGGTTGAATGGTGGGCGTATGATAAGACCAAGACTTATTGTCGTAACCTGGGGACAAAGACTAATCGCTTCTTTGATTTGAAAATGAATATGCTTACCGAAAACTGGTGGCCCGTATCATTAAAAGGTGAAGCAAAGTATTTTACCTTTCAATATGGAGATCCTGTGTACATCGTTGCATATGCTATGGATGATGAAAATCACCGTTGTCCAATTGCCAACTTTGATGTTCGATTTATGAATAATCATCCGATGACTAAAGAAGAGATAGTTAAAGAAGGATTGAATAATAGACTGATTAGTTATCTTGATGAGCATTATAAAATGGCTACCAAGCCAATTACATTTGATGATGATGATGTAGAACAGACTGTGGCTGCTCCTACAAATCCGAATGACAACCAGGACCGATTACCATCTAAATGGGATCGTCGTGCTTATAGTTTCGTATATCGTGATTTGATTGACTACGATGCTACTAATTATAATGGTTTGGATAAAATCGGTCATTCTCCACTTCATGGAGATTATTGCTTGTATAAGTCAGCAAATCTTAGTGGTGTTTCTACGTCTAGTGAAAAATATCTTTGGTGGGATAATAATACCTTATATGATAAGACGTATGAGACGACCAATGGTTCTCAATATGGTCATTTCCTCTATGTGGATGCATCTGATGAAAGTAGAAAAATTGCTGCTGCAGATTTCACGGCAGATCTTTGTACAGGACAGCAGCTTATCTTCATAGCGGGCGTAGCTGACATGACAGGAGCGGATACCAAACCACAGATTATGTTTAAACTATTTGGTGTTAACAAAGATATTAATGGTAATATTGTTGATAAACACCTGATACATAGTTTTTCATCTGGTGATTTTAAGGATAATCGAGATAGTGAGGAACAAGCGACTTGGTATCAAGTGTACGGAAAGATTACTTTGCAAAAAGAATCAAATGTAGAACAGTTTTCTGATTTTCGGCTGGAGATAGATAATTACTGTAAAGGTACTCAAGGTGCCGACTATGCCATAGACGATATCCGTATGTATCTAGCGCCAGCTAAGGTTCAGGTGATTCAGGAAAAGCCAATTTGTGATAACGCTAAGGTTGGTTCTGTTAAGTTGAAGATACGTGCTATCCACGAGACATTGAATGCAATTACTGGACATAAAGGACAGACTAAAATATACTTCCGTTTTGTCAATGAGGATGGAACGCCAGTAGAAGGTACTGATGAAAGTAATCCTTATTATCAGACGATACAGAAGCATGTTACTGATGTAACAAAGAATATCAATTATACGAGTAATAAATATGGAACTGTTGACGTATTCGATTCTGAGGAAACTTGCAAACAGTATACTATAGATGGTACTCCTATGATTGAGAAGGACAGTGAAGGTGAAACTTATATCGTTATCAGTAATAGATATTATCCTCTTGAAGTAGGTAAGAAATATTATGTATCTGTAGCTACAGAAACTCCTGACCCAGTGACAGGTAAGGCTAATTGGGGAACACCTTCAGAGGTCTGCTCGTTGTACAGTAACTGGTTCGAAATGGTTAGCCAGCATCCAATCATTACTGATACTGATGGTAACGTCATTACGGATTATAAGATTCCTTGCGGTGAAACTGGCAGCTATTCTGTTAAAATCAAGGGACAGTTGATAACAACAGACCCTAATACTGGTGGTAAGATAACATTGAATAATGTTAAGTTCTTCTGGTATCTTGATGGTAAAGATGAGGCAAATAAGTTGAGCGAAACAGCAAGCAATGATATCACCATCAGCAAGGATAAGCTTCATTTGGGCGAAACTCATAATATATATATGCTGCCTGAAGGACCTAAAAATTCAGATGGCTATATTGAATATGCTGCACCAAACGGCAAGACCTATCTGTTGTGTCCTGGTGCAATACCAGTACCATTGCGTGTAATGAAGGATGGACCGCAGCTTAACTTCGGTTTCAACGATGTGGATTATCCATTCAATGATGGCAGTTATGAGGCTTCGCTTCGTATCGGTTTGCCACAGCTGGAGAAGTTGAAGGCTTCTAAGGGATATTTGAAGGTACCTCTTCATAGTGCTACGATGAGAGATGGAACAGCTATAACATCGCCTCTTACTTTCATTGATGACAATGGTACTTCTGCTGACGCTTCGGCAAAGGTGTATGTTGCATCTACGAATGATCCTTTATGGGAAAAGAAGCTGAATACACAAGTTGCAACATTGGAGAACAAAGAGTTGGCTGCTATTGATCCAAAAGTTCAGTCAACCCTAAATCTCAAGTTCTTAGATGATGCCGTAGAGAATTTCCACGAGGGATATTACTATGTTCTCCGATTCGTTTACGAGAAGAGAGCAGCTTCTGCTGGAACTACCAATTGCCCTGGCGAGTCTTATCTCAAGGTGAAGATTGTACCGGAGTTCATTACCTGGACTCCTACGGCGGATGGCGGTATGAATGCCAACTGGAATAATGATGATAACTGGCATCGCTCATCTTCTACTGAATTGTATGATAATGAGTATAAAGATTATCTGGCTTATGGAAGCAGTATGTCGGGTACGCCAATTTCTGAAAAGGATATTCCTACTCAGAACAGCTATGTGCCAATGAAGTTTACCAAGGTAACCATCGGCAATCTGAATGGTTTGCCATTCCCTGACCTCGGTAATGTGGTTTACCGTAGCACCAATCAGATTGCTACCAAGCTGACCAATGGTAAGGGTAATGAGGCTACGAAGTATATCCAGTATGACATCATGGCTTACTGGGATGAGTCGGATGAAAATAAGGGATTGGGTACTGACGGTAATCTGAAGTGCGAGAAGTTCTATGGCAATACCTGCCATCAGATTTACTTCAAGCCTCAGGGCGAGCTTCGCGACCAGTGCTATCTGATATATGACAAGGCTTGGGTAGAGAAGGAACTGGAGCCTAACAAGTGGTACACCATGGCTTCACCTCTGCAGTATATCTACGCCGGTGATATGTATGTACCAGCAATTGATGGTCAGCAGACGACCAAGGCATTTACGGATATCAAGTTTGATGATAAGGCTGCTGATGGTACTACTGCTGTGTATAGCCGAAGTAAGTATCCGGTTTATCAGAGAGCGTGGATGAAGAGCGGAGTAGAGGAAATCTCTCCTAAGGGAGATTATTCTGCATCGCATTATCCGGATGGAGCAGCTCCAGGTGATGTTGATATGAATCTCGGCTACTGGAGTCACGTATATAATAAGGTGGATGAGAGCTATGCCGCAGCCGGAACCTTCGGTGGTTTCTCTATCAAGGCGGGTAATGCGCTCTTGCCGAAGAGACCTACAGATGGTACTCCATTGCCAAATGCGATTCTCCGTTTGCCAAAGGAAGATAAGGAATACCAGTACTTCGATTATACAGGCTCAAAGCCTTCTTCAAGCAAGATGCCGGTTGCGAAGAATGCTGGCCATGGCAAGCTCCTCGTTGCTTTCAATAACGACGAGAAGCATCTCGCAGAGAAAACTCAGAGTTTAGGAACTGATAATAACAGCGGATTCTATCTCGTTGCCAATCCATATACCTGTTCTATCTCGATGGCTAAGTTCTTCGAGGCCAATACTGGTTTGCAGAAAGCTATTTGGATTGTAGAGAATGGTGAGGTAAAGGCGATTTCCAATGAAGAATTGGATAAGAAAAACTACGCTATCCAGCCTACCCAGTCGTTCTTTGTTAAGAAGAATACTGGCGCTGCTATTAGAGAAGTAAGATTCACTTCTACGATGTGTGTTGACCGCACCATTACTCCTGGCCTGCTGATGGCATCTGACTATGTAAAGAGCATTGAAGCAACGACAGAGAATTCCAACGGCCAGACGTCTAGGGCACGCATTGCTTTGCGTCCGGAGGCTTCTGCCGACTATGATGACCAGGAGGATGTGGATCTCTTGTATGATCAGAACCTCAAGGATATTCCGCAGGTTTATACCGTTGCCGGAAACGAGGCGGTGGCTGTGAATGCAGTTCCTGAGTTGTCATGGATTCCACTCGGTATCGTGAGCCAGCAGGCTGAAGAGGTTTCACTTACCCTGAAGGGTGTGAACAAGCTCGATGCTCCGGTTTATCTCTACGATGCTGCATCGGCAAGCTTTACAGAACTTCATGAAGGCGAGGCTGTGAAGGTGAAGGCGGGTGACCACGGAAGATACTTCCTCACCCAGACCCGTACCTCAACCGGCATCGACCGCATGGAGGCTGAAGAGCAGAGCGCACCGGTGAAGGTTTACTCACCTGCTGCAGGCATGATCGTTGTTTCTGCCTTGGGTGGTGAGAAGCTCGACAGGGTTCAGGTATTTACATTGGATGGCAAGATGGTTCACAGTTATCAGTTGCCTGATAAGCAGAGAATGATTCTCCGTGTTCCATCCGGAGTTTACATTGTGAAGGCATCTACCCAGTCCTGTGCTCAGACTAAGGGTCAGAAGATTGCCGTAAGATAGTATATTCTAGTTTTTTAATATCAATAGGGAATTATAAAGAACCCAATGGGGGAGCCAAAGCGTTGGCTTCCCCCTTTTTTTAGCTTTATACTTTACTGAAGTTTCGCATGTGGTTCAAGTACGGGCTGAAGGCCCAAAAGCTCCTAGCCCAGGGCATCGCCCTGGGTATAATGGCAATCAGCAAGTCGCCCTGTAAGGGCAAAAGCTTTAAAATACCTGGCAATATACAAAGCTTTTGCCCTTACAGGGCGACAGGTTTGCGTCCATAAATACCCAGGGCGATGCCCTGGGCTAGGAGCTTCTGCCCTTTCAGGGCGTGTGGGGCTTACTTGCGAAACTTGAATACTTTACTTGCGAAACTTTACAAGGGAGTTTCGCAAGTCTCACTTATTTACAATAATGATAATGCATAGAGAGGTAGAATGGTAACATGCCTTACTGCATCGTGATCCTCCTTGTCTATATAATCAAACGCTCCAAAATTCTCTAGAGAGCACCGGAAGGCATTGGTGAGTTTCTTCTCTCTCATAAATAGCCAGAGACTCTTCATGCCGCCTTGTGTTCCAGATTTGATTTCAATAGGAGTAATCTTCATTTTATGAATCTCCAGATAGTCTATCTCTGCCACACTTTTCCCCTTCTGTTCCCAGAAGAACATCTTCTGACGTTGGATACACGGTTTGTTTCGCAAAATCTCAAGTCCTGCAACCATCTCCGTAAGTCCACCTTTGTTGACAAGTTCCTGAGGAGTACCAGCCAAAATGAGTTCTATAAGTTGCTGCGCCAGGTTGCCTTCCAACTGAAGCACGGCCAGCAGTAATCCGGAATCCAGAAACAGTACCTTCATGCTCTTCTCATCTGCCTCTGCATCCAGAGGAATACCATTGCCCGAGGTAGAGACTACAGGAGTTACGATACCTGCCAGGGTCAATAAACGGAGTGCCTCCCTAATTTGCGAACTTTGATAGTCGGCTGATATTTGCTTGAATGTCAACTTTTCACCTGCCTGATGGCAGACACCACGCATCGTAGTGCGCAACAGATCAGAATTGACTCTCTTCTTATATTTACTGAAATCATCTTCGTACGTCAGCACGATATCTTCCTGAATGTTCCTGCATCGGTTGAAGTCATGAGTACGTGTCCAGGCAAGCACAGATTCCGGCATACCTCCAACAAGCAGGTAAATACGGAAGTATTCCACGAGTTTATCATGGAAAGCCTGTTCTAGGGGACGATTTCCACAAGCTTCATTTCGCATTTTTACTAGCCCCTCTTCATTATTGGCATACAAGAATTCATCGAATGTCATCGGGTACATAAAGAGAGAATGAATTCTTCCTACTCCAAAAGTGGGAAGTTCCTGAAGTGTGAATTCAAGAAGTGAGCCTGCGGCGATGACATGCAGCTCAGGATAATCTTCCTTGAAAAACCGAAGAGCCATAATGGCCTCTGGGCATTCCTGTATTTCGTCAAGGAAGAGGAGCGTCTTGCCTGCTTCTACAGGGACATTGATGTAACTGCTGATCTTTTCAGCTATTGAACGCACATCAAGATCACCATGGAAAAAGGTTTTAATAGCTTTGTTGCGCTCAAAGTTCACTTCTGCAAAATACTTAAACTGCTTTCCAAAATGTTTAACTGCAGATGATTTTCCTACCTGTCGGGCACCACGAAGCAACAGCGGTTTTCGCATGGAATCTTCTTTCCATGCTATAAGCTGAGTATCTATATTTCTTTTTATATATTCTGTCATATCTATAATTATTTGAATATCAGCAGCAAAGATAATTAAAATATTCAAATCCGAGAAATAATTTGCGCTAAAATATTCAAATCCGAGAAATAATTCGCGCTAAAATATCCAAATCCGAGAAATAACAGGCAAGTTTCGCAAGTGGTTCTGTCACTCATTCATAATAAACAGCGGTTTTCTCCGTTTTTATTTATTATGAAGAAAGTAAGTTATCTTATATATTTATGGCTGGTTTGCTGCCTGGGACTGCAAGCACAGAGCCGCCGCGAAATGGGAGGCATCTATTATGCTTACCCCGTAACGGATGATGCCGGAACCGATGCTTCGGAAGTGAAGGCACCTGCCGGTTTCTCACCTTATTATATCAGTCATTACGGGCGCCATGGGTCGCGATGGATGTCGAGGGATGAACGCTATCTCTGGATAGAAAAGCAGTTTGCTGATGACGGCAATCTTACTCCGCTCGGACTTCAGATTAAAGGTATCGTGAAGCGGATATGTGAGAATGCAAAGGGGAACGGCGGCAAGCTGACCCGACTGGGTGAACTGCAGCATCAGGCCATTGCCCGACGCATGTATGCCCATTATCCACAGATTTTTGCTGCCGGACACCAGGTTAAGGCACGCTCCAGCGTTTCCGACCGCTGCGCCAAGAGTATGCTCGCCTTTACTTCGCAGTTGCGGAGTCTACAGCCCCAGCTGCATCTGGATGTGAAGACCGATTCTGCCGATATGGCTTGGATAGCCTACGAATCTCCCGAACTGAAGGCGCTGAAGAAACGCACCAAGGTGAAGGCTCAGGTTTCGCCACGCCGCTTCCTGCAACAGCTATTCAAGAACACCGCAAAAATAGATGAACCCCTGAAACTGATGACCGAAATGTATGGACTCACCTCCTCCCTGCAGGATGTGGGCCTGAACTTTCCTGCCTATCCGCAGGAGATGGAAGACAGCCTGAATGCGCTCTTTACCGATGCCGAATTCCGTGCCATCTATGAAGCCAACAATCTCCGCATGAACATCACCAACGGCAGCATGGCTACCAATGAAGAGATTCCGGCACGGAGCGCCATCTCGCTCTGGCAGAACATCGAAACCGAAGCCGATGCTGCCTTGCGCTCTTCACAGTCATCAGCCACCCTCCGTTTCGGTCATGATACAGCCCTCTACCGGCTCCTGTCTCTTCTTTTTGATGCCACCTTGCCTCCTGCCGGTGCCCGTGAAGACGCCGACCAGGTGGTGCTCGGCGCAGAGACAGACAGGATGGACCGCGTGGTTCCGATGGGTGCCAACCTGCAGATGATATTCTACAAGAACCGGAAGGATAGCGTGGTGGTGAAGTTCATGCTGAACGAAAGAGATATCATGCTTTCGCCTGTAGGTCAGGTGATTTACGGAACTCATTATTATTCCTGGAAAGAATGGAAACAGGAGATGCACCAGCGTATCCACCAGCTGGAACATGTGCGCCAGCTCTATGCCATCCAAACGATGGGAGGAGCGGGACAGGCAATTCCTGCCGTACTGGTTCCGAACGGCCAGAACTTCTGGACTCCCCAAACCCGGGATACTGAGCAGCCTTGTGTGGCTCCTTATAATGATAAGGATACGCAGTTGCAGGGATTCCGGTGCAGCCATTGGCCGGGAGGTGGCGAGAAACGGGATTACGGCTCTTTCACCCTAGCTGCCTTGGGAGGCAAACTCCGTCTGCAGCCCGCTCAGCGTGCCACCGCTTTCAGCCATCAGGACGAGGTATCGCATCCCCATTACTATAGTGTCCAGCTGAAGGATGAGCATCTGAAGGCAGAGATGACTGCCCTGAGCCATACCTCCATGCTCCGTGTTACGCCCGATAAGGACGAACTGATTCATCTCGTTATCCAGCCCAATAATGATGACGGACAGGGAACCATCGAGATTGATACCGTGAACCATGTGGTTTATGCCTATAATCCGGCGCCTCATATATATCAGGGATGGGGGAAACCGGATGATTTCGGGGGACATTTCGTGCTGGCTTATGATAAAGATGAGCTGGTTGACTATGGTGTCTTTGATGAAGCACAGGCGGAAAGAAAGGGACTGATGGTGACCTGCAAGCCGGGCATCGGAGTCTGGCTCACCTTTAGGGGAAAGACTGGAAAGGCGATGGAATGGATGTCGGCTACCTCCTTTACTTCGCACGACCAGGCGGTGACCAATCTCAATGCTGAAAACTATATGTACGGCGGACTGGACTTCAACAGTATGATGGAGTATGCTGCCAATCTGTGGTGCGAACGTCTGCATACCATCGATGTGGAGAGCCAGGACACGGCGAAGGTGAACCGCTTTTATACCGCCCTGTACCGCAGTTCGTTTCTTCCCCATGAGTTGAGCGATGTCGGCGAACTGCAATATGGCGACTTTGCGATGTGGGATACCTACCGCGCACAGTTGCCTCTTTATCATCTTCTTACGCCGATGCTGTCGGGAGAGATGATGCAGTCTCTGGTAAAGATGTATCAGGATGGTGTCTGGATGCCTGTCTTTCCAACTTCCAACTGCGGGCAGAGGGAGATGCTGGGCGATGATGCCAGTATCGTGCTTGCCGATGCCTATGTCAAGGGCATCCGCAACTTTGATGCCGTGAAGGCTTACGAGGGAATGCGCATGAATGCCTTCTCTACTCCTTATCTTGCCAAGGATTACCGTTCCGGAAAGGGCCGCCGCTCCATCACTTCCTATATGACGAATGGTTATCTTCCGGTAGAGGAGGGGGCCGGTTCTGCTACCGCTTCTACCTCGCGCACCCTGGCGTATGCATACGATGACTTTGCCGTGGCGCAGATGGCAAAGCTGCTGCTTGATTCCTGCAAGGATGCTACGCTCCGCCAGCAGTATCAGGATGATTACCAGGTACTGATGCGCCGTTCTGAGAATTGGCGCAACGTAATCAACCCGCTTTCGGGCTGGGCTGACGGAAGATATGAGAATGGAAAATGGGCAGAAGATAAAGATCTGTTTTCAGGTAAGAGTAATATCCTGGGAGGTTCTGCCTGTCAGGATACCTGGTCGGTTCCGCAGAATATCACCGGTCTGTTTGAGGTGATTCATGACAGCAAACCGATGGACAAGAAGGAGAAACTGATTGATAAAGAGGAGAAGAAGGAGAGAAAGGCGCATCCTCAAGTGGAGGTGCTGGTAAGCAACGGTAAGGTGATTTCCCGATTAGACAGGATGTTTGATAGGGGATGGTATCAGCACAGTTATTCGCCTTGCCATCATCTGGCATATCTCTATACGGCAGCCGGTGCGCCGGAGAAGACGCAGGAAAGGGTGCATCAGATACTGGAAAATGACAGTTTTTCGGGTGAAGATGCAACAGGACAGCGTTCTGCCTGGCATATTTTCTCATCTTTAGGCTTCTATCCGGTATGTCCAGGCACACCTTTTTACTATATTGGTACGCCTGCTTTCGAGAAAGTTACGCTGAATCTGGAGAACGGAAAGCGCTTCGAAATCTCTGCACCAGCCAGTATATCAGGCAGTTATCGTGTAAAGTCATTAACACTCAATGGCAAGCCGCTGCATGATTTCCGCCTTTCTCATCAGCAGATTTTGAATGGAGGAAAAATATTTTTTTCTCTATTTTAATGCCACTATTGCCACGCTTATGGTTAACCTATTGGTATATAGTGATTTACGCGTGGCAATAACCCCTGTTTTTATTGCCACCTAATGCCACCTATTGCCACGCCCTAGCAAGCAGCGCGCTGAAGCAGAACAATTCTGCCCACGCCCATGGACACTCATACCCACGTACACGGGTTTCCATACCCACGTACACGGGTACGGATGCCCATAGTCTTGGGTAACCGTGCCCAAAACCTTGGGTAAAGATGCCCCACATAGTTGGGCAAAGATGCCCAAAGGCTTGGGCAATTGTGGGCAAAGCGAGATGTTACTTTTTCTGTGTGGCGTATCTCCCTAACGCCGATGTATTTACTACTGCATTGGGCAGCAAAGGAAACATGAAATTCTGCGATACAAGCTGTCGCAAAAAAAACACGAGAAAACGTAAGGTAAACAAAATCTTTTTTGTACTTTTGCATCCGGAATAAATAATCATAGTAAGAGAGAATTAATCAATGGAACAAAACAACAAGAACCAAATGAATCAAACTGCAGAGAACCAGGCTCTCAGCCCGTCTCAGCAGCAGTACAAACCACACCCGCTCGTATCTGTACTCCCACTGGCTGTACTTATCGCTCTTATCGTCCTGGTTGTCAAACTCTTCCCAGATGATGCCCTGGCTGGTGCATCACAGGTAGCCCTCATGATAGCTACAGCCGTATGCGTAGCGCTCAGTATGACCATCTACAAGATGAAATGGAATATCTTCGAGGAGATGATCAAAAAGACAGTGGGCGATGCAGGAGTGTCTATCCTGATTCTGCTGCTCATCGGTATGATGTCAGCCACCTGGATGATCAGTGGCGTTGTACCCACATTAATCTATTATGGTGTGCAGATTATGTCGCCTACCTTTTTCCTTCCCTGCGCATGTATCATCTCCAGCATCATCTCGGTGATGACAGGAACCTCATGGACCACCATTGCCACCATCGGTATTGCCCTGATGGGAATAGGTGATGCCCTGGGCATACCGGCACCCTATACGGCAGGAGCGATTATCTCGGGTGCCTATTTCGGTGACAAGCTCTCGCCTATGAGCGATACTACCGTGCTGGCTTCAAGCATAGCCGGAGCTGATCTCTTCTCACATATCCGCTACATGCTCTACACCACCATACCGAGCATCCTGCTCTCACTGGTACTCTATCTCATCATCGGACTCTGCTATGATTCCAAGCCAGTGGATGTAAGCCAGTATCTTACCGGTCTGAGCCATGGTTTCAACATCTCCCTGCTTACGATGCTGGTTCCTGCGTTTACCGGATGGCTCATCTACCGCAAGACTCCATCTCTCATCACGCTTCTGCTTTCGGCCCTTTCAGCATGCATCTGTGCTCTCATTCTCCAGCCGGAAGTGCTCGTAAAGATAGCTGGCGAAAGCGGCATTACCGCCAAGAATCTCTTTGAAGGAATCATGACTACCTGCTATACCCATACCCAGGTAGATTGCGGCATGGACAGCATCAATGATCTCGTAGCCACCCGTGGAATGGCGGGCATGCTCAATACCATCTGGCTTATTCTCTGTGCCATGTGCTTCGGTTCGTGCATGGTAGCCAGCGGAATGCTCCACGCCATCACCCACATTCTCCTGAAAAGCATCCACAGCACCGTATCACTCGTATGCAGCACGGTGACATCCGGTGTTCTGCTCAATCTAGTGATGGGCGACCAGTTTCTGAGTATCATCATGAATGCATCTATCTACAAGGATGAATATGCCGAACGTGGATACAGGCCGGAACTCTTGAGCCGAAGTACGGAGGATAGTGCTACCGTTACGAGCGTACTGGTTCCTTGGACTGCCTGCGGAATGACACAGAGTACGGTTCTCGGCATTCCGACACTCGTTTATCTTCCGTTCTGTTTCTTCAACATCATCAGTCCGCTGATGAGCTGTCTGGTTGCCATCCTTGGGTTCGTACCTAAGCCACAGCCGAAAGAAAGCCAAACCCTGGTGACGGATGATGACAAAGATTCTATCGGGTAATTATGAGAAAAAACAAAAAGGCTAGCCCCATTGCTGGGACTAGCCTCCGTTTTAATTATTTTCTAATGCTTATGAAAGTCATCAAGAAAACTGTTTAGCACGTTATGAGTAATTATTTGACCTCAATGTGCTTAACGTCTTCCTTCTTCTCCTCCTTGGCTACCTTAGGAATCTCTATCTTCAAGACACCGTCACTGACCTCAGCAGAAATTTTCTCCTGATCGGCATCCTCAGGTAAAGCATAGCTCTGAGAGTAGTTGCTGTAAGAGAATTCACGACGCAAGTAATGCTCTTCCTTCTTTTCCTCCTTCTTCTCATCCTTGTTCTCGATAGATACATTCAAGTAACCATCCTTGTCGATGTTCATCTTGACCATATCCTTCTTCAAACCAGGAGCGGCAACCTCCATCGTGTAGGCTGTAGCGCTTTCCTTGACGTTAACTGCAGGAGCTGTAGCATTCATGTGTGGCATCAAGTCTGTATCAAAGAAGTTATCATTAAACCAACTGTTCAACCAATTTGAAACACTATTATTTCTACGAGCTAACAACATAATGCAAAACCTCCGAATTTTATTTTTCTCGTCCTCTCTTCGCCTTCCGGCTCTGTCGGGATTTCTACTTGTTTATTGTATTTATCCTAATAATGATTGCTTCGGCTTTCGAGGTTCAAGGATTTCAAGAAACCCTCAAATGTCATTGCTTAGGGTTCTTATCGTTCCCCTTGCCCTCTTGGCTTCCGCTTTCATCCTGGGTAGAAGCAAGTTATGTGCCAGTCTCGGTTTGTATATCTAGAGTAATCCATTTTTGACAGGATTGGCATCAAAGGATAATTAATTTAAACTTTGCTGCCAAATTTATCCATTTTCATCCGTTTATTCTCTGCTCTCCTATCCGTGTTCTAAGGGTGATTATGATAAATAGGGAGATTATTCTCTTTCAGAATCATCCTGAGCAGTTCCTCATTAGCCTGATTATTGACTGCAGCATCTTTCACTTCAGAGAAATAGTCAAGCGTTGCGGAACATTCGCCAGTAATATCTACCCCTATCACTTTTTCATGAGCATAGATGATGCGAAGCACGGCTTGGAGCTGGAGAAGCGTCATGTCACCATTGCTCCAGTCGGTGATGGCATCCTGCTTTCTCAATACATCCTTGTCGATGGATATGTAAACCGGCTCATGTATGAGTTTTCCGGCCTTCGACGGCCAAGCCTGGTGATGATCAATCTCAGCCTGACTGTAGAACAACACCTTTTCTCTTAAGTGATCAGGCACCTGAGCAATCAACTCATCCGATGCTCCTACAATGATAATGTGTTTGACAAACGGGTTCTTCTCCAATACATCTCTCACCCAACCGCCACACGACACAACACCCTCCCATTCCGGTTGCTGCATATCCGGATGATGGTCAAAAACTATCAGGGAAAAAGGTTCATGGAGCCTGGATACCCAATATTCGGTAAGATAGTGGAAATCTCCGGAATCGATGAAATGAACAGCCTCGGCAGGAAAAGGAGCCAATCGGCGGTGCAGTTCCTTCCTACCCTCTTCGTCACAATAGCAGTCTACCCCTTTCATGTCCCGGCAATCTACATGGACGATATTCCTGTTTGAGGCAAATGCCTCCAAGTCGTATACGCCGGTAAAGTTAAGGAGAATGATGGGTATTTTCTTTTCCATATTTACTCTGTTTTCTAAATGCTGATTGCAAAAATACCTAATATTCATAAATACTTGATGAATTATACATCATATTATTGTTAAAATTAGATTTTTTTATACTCCTACACAGATTTACCAAAATCATATTAAAACAATTTAATTTTCAGCAAAAACATATTAAATTCATATTTTTATCTGTATCTTTGCAGAAAATATGAAACATATAGTAATGGTATTTATAAATGCACTTATATTGGATAAACATAGATGTAATGTTCCCCATTACATCCTCAATTGTAGTCTTCGGAAGTAATATCTATCTTGCTTGAGATAACATATTATTAACGAATTAAAAATTACATGGGTTTAATCATTTTATATTTTTTAGGTGCTCTGTCACTATCCTTTTTATGCTCCGTTCTTGAGGCGGTACTACTTTCTACCCCGATGTCGTTTATCTCGATGAAGGAGAATCAAGGCAACAAGACTGCCTCACTGATGAAACAGTATAAGAATAATGTAGACCGTCCGGTGGGTGCTATTCTTTCGCTCAACACCATCGCCCACACCATCGGTTCTGCCGGTGTCGGAGCCGAGTCTATGAAACTCTTTGGCGAAGAATACTTCGGTATCATTTCCGCCATTCTCACCCTTCTGATTCTGGTACTTTCAGAAATCATCCCGAAAACCATCGGAGCTTCATATTGGCGCTCTCTTGCCATGACATCTACCAAGATCATCCGTGTGCTCATCTTCATCACCTATCCTTTGGTGCTGCTTTCGGAACTTATCACTAAGGTATTTACTCCGAAGAATCACCAGGTTTCCATGAGTCGCGAAGAGGTATCGGCTATGGTAGACGTAGGTACTACAGAAGGCATCTTCCGTGAATCGGAAAGCAAAATCATCAAAAGCTGCATTCGCCTTGCCGGAGTAAAGGCCAAGGAGGTCATGACTCCATCCATCGTAGTAGAATCAGCCAACATGAATCTGACTACCAAGGAGTTTTACGAACAGAAAGAATGGAATTTCTCACGCATTCCTGTTTATGACAACAACAAGGATATCATTGTGGGATACGTATTGAAAGATATGGTTCTCAAATCGATTTCAGACGATGAGTTCCAAACCAGATTATCCGAGCTGATGCGTCCGATTCTTTCCTTCAACGAGGATGAATCTCTATACCAGATATGGGAAAAGATGTTGGAAAAACGAGAACACATCTCTATCATCGTGGATGAATACGGATGTCTGAGAGGAGTGGTTTCCATGGAAGACGTAATCGAAACGATGACTGGCGTAGAAATCGTGGATGAAGACGATGTGGCAGTGGATATGCAGGCATTGGCTAAAGAAAAATCGCGTATGATGCACCAAGGTGTTGCTTCTGCCATTCCTGACAGTAAAGTTTAATATTTATTTTAACAGGAAAGAGGGTGTGTCATAAGTTAATGATTCACCCTCTTCTTGTTTATCCCGGAAATATCGCAACCTTGATGACTCCATCCTTGCGGTTCTCAAAGACATCGTATGCCTCTTCAATTCTTGAAAGCGGGAAACGATGGGTAATCAGAGGAGTGGTATCTATCTTTCCATGGGCTATCAAATCAAGGATTTCCCCACAGTCGCATCCATCCACACCTCCCGTCTTGAAGATGAGGTTCTTGCCATACATATCAGGAAGCGGAAGTATTTGTGGCTTGTCATACATGGCGACGATGGTGACAATGGCATTAGGACGGGCACATCTCCAGGCAAGCTGGAAGGTATCCGAACCACCAGCTACCTCCATCACTACATCGGCTCCACCATGCTGACTATGCTGTCTGACAAATGCCTCACAATCCTCAGGTTCAACAACCATCACCTGTGGGTAATGCTTCTGAATGAACTCTCTTCTTGCCTGTGATTTCTCACAGACGATAATGTTACTTGGATTCTTGAGCAGGGTGCAAAGCAAACAGCAGACACCCGTAGGACCGGCACCGATAATCAGCACCGTATCCTCTTCTGTGATTTCAGATATTCTCGTAGCCCAGAATCCTGTAGCAAGGATATCGCCAACGAAGAGAGCCTGCTCATCGCTTACAGAATCAGGTATCTTGTTCAAACCTGTAGTAGCATACGGAACCCTCACATATTCCGTCTGTCCGCCATCGATTCTGCATCCCAGTGCCCATCCGCCATGTGGAGAAATACAGTTGTTCACGTATCCATGCTTGCAGTAAAAACATTCTCCGCAGAAAGTCTCCACATTCACGGTTACTCTGTCTCCCGGTTTCACGTGGGTAACCTTCTCCCCTACTTTCTCTACAATTCCTACCATCTCATGGCCAACAGTAATCCCCGGTACAGCTCGAGGCACAGAACCATGCTTGATGTGAAGATCGCTGGTACAGATACTGCTCAGCGTAACTCTTACGATGGCATCATGCTCATCTATTATCGTAGGCTTCTCTTTTTCTGTGAAGCCAAACTTTCCTTGCTGGATATATGTAAATGCTTTCACCTTAAATTATATATAAGTATTATTATTCATGTTTTATCATGCTGCGAAGTTACAAAAAACATTTCAATCATACAAGAAAAAATACAGAATCTTTCTCACCTTTTGACCTGTCAACTAAAAAAAAGGGGTATTTTCTTACAAGTATGACCATTTTTGTGATTTTCAGGCAAACAAAACCATAAAATATACTCTGATGTTCAAATAGTTAGCCAAAAATTTGGAGAATAGAATATTTTTTCTTACCTTTGCATAAAAGATTTGAATTCAAAATTTTCACAGAATATAGCATGTATCAAGATTTAGATTTTACTGATAACAACTACTATCAGGAAGACTATATAGATTCGCCAGTTGATGATTTCGACTGGATGCCTAATTTATTTGCCAAGCTCGCTAATCATCTGCGAACTTCAACTTCCCCTGACGTTATCAGACTGGGAATCATCGGCTGCATCAGAAACAATGAGTCGGGAGATAATTCACTTCTCCAATGGGATGATTTGGAAACCATGCGTCGCTATATAGACAGCGTTAACCGAGGTTTAGGAGTACCAGAAGACCCAACACTCCAGCAGTTGCTCTATTCTACAGAATGGACCAACTATGGTATTTTCACCATGAACTTTATCTCGGATAAGAACCTCGACTATAAAGGAATCTGTGAGGTTGAAAATACAAGCCTCTCATACGCCAGCATGGCTTTCCTGATAGCACTGGTAAAGGGGATGAGTATGATTAATCTCAGACACCCTTCAGCAAAGGGAGAAAACAGTCATGTTTTCACATACGTCATCCCAAGCCAATTCTCCACTTTCTCCTTTACTTCATTCCTCAATGTAGCCAATGCACGTCTCACGAACAAAGAAGATATTTCTGAACAGGAAATTGAAGAGTTGACTCAACTTGCTTTCAAGAGTCGCTACTGGAAACAGGAGACCTCACTCAAGAGCGAAGACAGCGAGCTGTTCATCTATGTCCTTAAGAACATCATTTCGGATATTCTGGGACTGAAACTCAACATCAATACGGAATCCTTTGCCAAACAGGCAAAGAAGGAAGAGATAAAGACTGCTACTCCAACTGTCGACAACCATAAGAAGGAGAAGAAAGTAAAGAAGGAGAAGAAAGAGAAGACTAGCTTGAGAAATGATACCAAGCCTTCTCTGGCATCGACGATGGTAAAGGTTTTAACAGAGGAATCTCTCCCACAAACGAAAGAGAATCTCCTGGAGAAGACTATACAACTCTATCCTACTCTTAAGAGAAACTGCTTCAATACCACCCTATCAAGACTACATAAAGAAGAAGTATTGAATTACTATAATGGTGGACTGATTGGTATCAAAGGCAAAAGATATGGAAGAGGCTACAAGATAGTCAACCGTTTGCAGAAATATAAGGAAAATGAATAAAAACAACCTCAGATACAGAAAAAACGAAGCCTGTTTCAATGCCCATTGAAACAGGCTTCGTTGGTTATTGTAAGTACTCAACATGGGCAATGAAGCTTACTTATATAGTTTTTCCGGCAATTAGACAATTAGGAGTCTATTCATATATCGGAGAAAAACCACAAAACTGTTTACCTAAAATAAAGAAAGCAACTCATAAACCACAAAACTGTTTACCAAAAACCACATTATTATGTACCAAAAACCACATTTCTGTTTACCTAAACCACAAAACTGTTTACCTACATTGCTAAAGACACAATCTTCTCCTTAGGTAAACAGAAATGTGGTTTATAGCAAGTAAAAATCATCTTAAAAACAGGTAAACAGTTTTGTGGTTTTTGAAAGTTGTATCCTACAGCTACCATAGAAAAGAACCGAAGAACATGACAGCCAGTTTAGTAGCTTCGCAAAATACATGCTGATATTCATACAGTTACAGGATTTAATCAAACTATTATTTTCGTAGTCTTATAACAGATAGAACAAGGAAAGAAACAGTATCTTTTGGATAAAACCACAATACTATTTACCTAAACCATAAAACAGTTTACCTAAAAGCATAAAAGGCATTGGGAATCTATCTATTAAATAATATTTAATAGATTTATCCAAAAGAAATGTATCTTTATCAAAAATATATCTGGTAAACAATTTTGGGCTTGAGAGGATAAGACATTTTCAAAAGTAGGTAAACAGAAATGTGGTTTTACGAAAAAGAGGAAATAAGGTACTCCCCTACTTCCTCTTCTGAAATATTGTTCAGTTTAGGCTCTGTAGAATACAGGCATGAATGAGCCAACACAATTAAAGAATTCTTGTGCAAGCCTTTCAAGACCTGAAGTTTTTAAAGCTACAAAATCATAATCACTGGCAGCAACACAGAATCTGTCATTCTTGATACCAATGAATTTGCATCTTTTCAACAAAGCAATCTGATTATCATCATGCACCATCGAAACAAACTGATTCCATTGCTCAGAACCATGAGTAGTATCAACTTCTATCTTCTTGTCAGGATTCTGATATACATGTGCAAAAAGATCTCCCTGCAGCATATTATCTTCAGATACTTTCTTTCCCTTGCTATGGTTAATCTTTTCATTCAGGCGACGGGCTATATCTGCATCTTTATCACCGATATGGTTGATACCGACATCCGTTCGCTTGATATGGAAGACAATATATTCAGGATCACCCTTACACTTCCCGTTCCGATAAATAAAGTCTTCATCAGAAAATTCATCAAATACGATATCCGTCTCGCTGCGGCTGGCCATTCTGTTGAGGTCTTCCCTTACGACATCGAGTACCTGTTTTCTGAATTGCGAGAACTTAGGATATTTATTCATCACAGGTTCTCCCTTGTCGTCAAGCAGAATATTGCCATGTTCATCAAGTTCTACCAGACCCAGATACTGTTTCATCGGCAAGAACTCTACCTTTACATCCAGACACTTGTCAAGCCCCATCTGGCGAAGCAGATAAATATAGAGACGTGGCGTATTCACCTTCTTGGAATATTTAGCGATCATGGAGATATGGTGAATGTATCCCTGGCGCATGTCAAAGAGGCTCATGGTGAGCTTAGGATCTATCTCAAGTATTACTTCACCCTTGATGCGCTCTACCTTCTCTCCATCGCTCTTTGTATAGCCTTTCTGCGTTGTCGGAATCTCGATGTTTGAGAATACATGCTGTATCTTCTCTGTATTGTTGTCCATCTTAACACGCACAGAGAGGTTGAGAATGTCATTTTTCAGCGTATCACGCAGATTCTTGTAATTATGAAACTCCGTTGATACCTGGAAATCCTTGATGTCTATTATGATAGGCGGTATCTCCATGACAGCATGCTCTATACCTTTCTCGAAAAGATAGTCGGAGCGAGAATCTCCAAGCACCCTCTTCTCAGTGAAGTACTCTTCTACATACTTCTGGAGATGGGTACTTGCAACCATCAATATGTTTTGCTGCAATAATGTATATTGCTTATCAAGTTTTGTCAGTGAAAAAGGTGTGTTAATCCACACCAGATTCTTATTTACTTTTGGGTCACTCATATTAAAACCACATTTCTGTTTACCTAAAACCACCAAACTGTTTACCTAAAACCACAAAGTTGTTTACCTAAAACCACATTTCTGTTTACCTAAAACCACCAAACTGTTTACCTAAAACCACAAAGTTGTTTACCTAAAACCACATTTCTGTTTACCTAAATGAAAATAACTACCTAATAGTCAAGAGGTTACAACTCCCGTAATATATAAGTATATTATAACCTATTATAATATATAATTTTTAATTATCATCTTTTGGTAAACAGAAATGTGGTTTTTGAAGGTGTTTATACCTTTTTTAAGACTTTGCACCTTTTCAGGTAAACAGTTTTGTGGTTTTCACCCTGTAAAACCTACTTTTTTGTTTGCTTACTTTTTCAAGTAATCCATCAGAATGTTGTAGAGCAGATTTTCCTGTGGAATATCATCTGCGAGGCATTTCATCTTCAAGAGAAGGAGTTCTTCCTTATTAAGATATGTTGCTACACTTGTTCTGGTGCGTCTTTCTTCTGCAGTCCAGTAACTTTTTCTCTTACGTCCACCTTTAGATGCGTTTTTATCCTCCTCGTTTTTTGCAACTTCTGTATTTAACAAACTTGGTCGGTCGTTCTTTCCCATATTTTCAAGCGACTCACCAATTTCCTCAATATTTCTCTTTGCTACAGCCATAATTATTATTGTTTATAATTTTGTCTTCTATTTTTTATCATTGCATGCTTAACCCTACCCTATTCTGAGTAGATTATATCTTTATGTTAAACATGTGCTTGATAGCTATTTCGTAATCGATACCTGTACTTGAGTAAGGTGCATATTCGAATATGCTTTGTCCGTGAGCCTGAGCTTCCAGGAACTTCACAGAGCGTCGGATGCGGCAAGGAAGAATTAAGTCGCCATGTTTTTCGCCTAAGAGTTTACTCAACTGCTTGGTAATCTTTGTTCGCTCATCTACCATAACTGGCAGGAGTCCTAGTAATTCCAGATTATCGTTCATGTGGAACTCCTTCACTTCATCCATAACGCTGAGCACTTCGCTTACTCCCTTGACAGATAAAGCTTCCATCTGGACTGGAATTAAAATCTTGCTCGCAGCAACCAGAGCATTGTAAGTGTTCTTAGAAAGAGCTGGAGGACAGTCGATAAAGATGTAGTCGAAATCATCGAATACGTTTTTAAGTCCTTCTCCCGTCATGTCATGGCAATCGTTGTCTTGCAGACAGCTCAGCAATACGGTGTAGCTCTTCATCTGTTCTCTCAGCGAAGGACCGCCTGGAAGGTGTTGCTCAATATTTTCCATCTGAGCAGATCCAGGAACAGCGTATACTCCATTCTTACATTTATAAACAGGAACACCACTCTGTTTACACATGGCGTTGTATATGTTGTCATATTCATTGTCTCTCACCCCGAAAAGCGAAGAAAGGTTGCATTGTGGGTCTAAGTCAATCACCAAAATGCGGAGATTATGATTCAGTCGAACCATTCCTGATGCGAGAGACTGCACGGTGGCTGTCTTTCCTACTCCACCCTTGTTGTTCACTACTGCAACAATTTCCTGTAATTCATGTTTCATGTCTTATTCTTGTTACTTTTAGCTTCTTATTTTCATTTAATCTTTTCTCCGAATATTAGAATTGCTGGCAATTAGAACAAACTAATAAACTTTTATCCTAACTTATGATAATTCTAAAAGTCTTATATTTGATTGATCTAATGTTCTAAAGTTCTAATATTTGCTGCAAAAATAGGTAAAATAGTTGATATAAAAGAATTTATTCTTTTTTATTTCTAAAGGAAACTAGTTTTTTATACTTTTCTAACAATCTACATGAATAATATTCTAATTTTCTAATATTCTTATAATCTAAAATTAGAATATACTAATTGTCGAATAAATAGAATATACGGATAAACTAATAAACTAATAAACTAATAAAATAAATGCAGTCAATTAGGATAAACTAAGATACAGATATAAGTATTGCAACCAATATAAGATTTGTTAAATATTAACATCAAAGTATACAACCTATAGATATTTTCAATAACTTTACAGAATTAAAAATAACTGATGTCAAACCTTTAAAACTATAACATCATGAAAATAGGTATTCCAAAAGAGATTAAGAATAATGAGAATCGTGTTGGCATGACACCGGCAGGTGTAGCAGAGTTCATTCGACATGGTCATGAAGTGATGGTTCAGCATACAGCTGGTGTAAACAGCGGATTTGCTGATGAAGCGTATGAAAAGGTAGGGGCCAGAATCTTACCCGACATCCAGAGTGTATATCGTGAGGCGGAAATGATTGTAAAAGTGAAAGAACCTATCGCCGAGGAATATCCACTTATCCATCAGGACCAGCTTGTATTCACTTATTTCCATTTTGCCTGTGACAAGGAACTTACCGATGCCATGCTCAAGAGTGGGGCCGTCTGTCTGGCTTACGAGACGGTAGAAACAGACAACCACCATTTGCCTTTACTCATTCCGATGAGTGAAGTAGCAGGAAGAATGGCCATTGTTAATGGTGCTTTTTATCTGCAGAAAACCAAGGGAGGAAAAGGAAAACTGATGAGTGGTGTGCCTGGTGTGAACCGCGTCAAGGTTTTGGTATTGGGAGGTGGAACCGTAGGAGAGGCTGCAGCAAGAATGGCTGCAGGAATGGGAGCTGATGTATGGATTACAGATATCAGTTTGCCCCGTCTTCGTCAGTTAGAGATGGAACTGCCTGTCAATGTACACACGCTCTATTCCAACGAGCATAATATCCGTAGAGAATTGCATGATGTGGATATCGTTGTGGGTAGTGTGCTCGTACCAGGTGATAAGGCACCGCATCTTATTACGAAAGATATGTTGAAATTGATGGAGCCGGGAACTGTACTTGTTGATGTAGCAATCGATCAGGGCGGCTGTTTTGAAACATCGCATCCAACCACACACTCAGATCCGATATATATGGTCGATGGAATCGTGCATTATGCAGTAGCTAATATTCCTGGTGCTGTGCCTAATACCTCTACTACAGCCTTGACCAATGCTACGCTGAAATATGCATTGGCACTTGCTGACAAGGGTTGGCGAAAGGCATGTAAGGAGGATAAAGCCTTGTATAGAGGTTTGAATATCGTAAATGGAAAGGTAGTATTCAAGGCCGTAGCGGATGTCTTCGGACTGGAATATGAAGAAATGAAGCTCTAAGTAGAGTAGGGGAGGATTCCATAACACAAAGCTATGGAATCCTCTTTATAATAATAATTAAGGAGAGCAGGATACACTTTGTTTGGTTAGAACGTTTACTGATAGCATTTTTATAGAAAAAGACTTAAAAACAAGGAAAATGCAAGTAAAATAGCAGAAAAAGTAGGAATATGTGTGAAAAATAAGTTAATTGTATAGCATTATGCTACAGTTTTAGATATTTTTTATACTTTTGCGCAATAAACATGAAGTTTAACTAACATTCAGTTATTATGAAGAAGAAAAAAAGCTTGTTGCTTTTCTTGGCAGCAACTTCAGCCAGCTTTGTGCAGGCAGCCCTTCCAGTTCATACCAGTTTTGCGGCTGGTATTGAAAATGTGCAAGAAAAAGGTCATACCTTTATAAAAGGAAGAGTGATTGATTCCGATGGAAATCCTCTGGTAGGTGTCACGGTGCAGATCGAAGGCACAAGCTATGGTGTTATCACTGATGCTGATGGTAACTACATACTGGAATTTCCATCTATGGCGCATCCTAAAATTGTATTTTCCAGCATCGGTTACAAATCGAAGAGTATTGAATTTCGTGGCGTAAAAGAGCAAAACATGATGCTCGAGTTGGATCATGTAGCGCTGGATGATCTCGTAGTCATCGGATACGGAAGTAAGAGCCGCAAGGATGTGACCACAGCTATCTCTACCGTGAGTCAGGAACAGATAAGCAAGTTGGCTGCTACCACACCAACCCTCGATGGTCTTCTTCAGGGTACTGTAAAGGGCGTATTGGCTACTACCGCAAATGGTGAGCCTGGTTCATCTCTCAAGTTAAACATCCGCGGTATTACATCTCCTTATCCTAAATCGGGTAAGGGTAACAACAACCAGCCTCTTTATGTCATTGATGGCGTTCCTACCTTTATGGAGGATACCGGCATCAACCCGCTCATCAATATCTCACCAAACGATATTGAGAGTATCGATGTGCTGAAAGATGCCGCAGCTACTGCGATCTATGGATCACGTGGAGCCAATGGTGTCGTTATTGTCAAGACCAAGAACGGAAAGCGCAATGAGAAGACCAAGGTAGATTTCGGCTACACATTCTCGTTCAGTAATCCTATCAAAAACTATAAGCCATTGAACATTTCTGAATACAAGAATGTGCAGGACGAGATTCTGCGTAATACTGTAGACGGCATGAATGACGGCAGTTCAATGGTAGGTATGTATGGTTTTGATTATATTCTTAACCAGTATGGAAATGTTTCGCTCAATGAAGAAACGGGTCTTTATACCTATAATGGTCTTAATGAGAGTCTTTATGGCAAGGATAATGTCAACTGGGCAGATGAAGTAATCAACAAGAATGCACCTACACATCAGTATAATGTGGCTGTCAGAGGTGGAAGCAACAAAACCAACTATTCTTTCTCTTTCAACGGAATGAACCAGGAAGGTCTGTTACTCAATGACCGTATGGAGCGATATGGTGCAAGACTCTCTATAGATTCTGAAATCAACAAATACATCACCGTAGGAGGTGTGCTCGATTATACCTATTCTTCACGCAAGAGTGGAAGCAACGATCCTGCCTTGGGATATGATAATGACGGATGGATGACCCGTCCGGATTTGGCTGTACGCGATGCGGATGGCAATTTCCAGCGTGTAGATAAGTTCGGTCTTTATACCGATACCTATAATGATGCCAATGCGGTAGCTAAACTCCAGCGCAAGACGAAGTATGAAAATGATCAGTTCTCTGGCAATGCTTATATTGATATTAAGCCTGTCAAGGGATTGACCCTTCATGCTGATGCCAATATTTCCAGATTCATCTTCAGCAACAGTTATTTCTCTCCGAAGATTACGCTCCCGGAACAGTTGGGTATGGAGCCAACATCAACCTTGGCTGAGAGCAACTATCGCAACACCAATACTTCTATCAATTTCCGTGCTGACTACAAGTTCACGCTTACCGAAGCTCATCGTTTTGACGTGATGGCTGGTTATAGTGCCGACAGGTATTGGAGCAAGGAACACGACCAGGCTTATAGTGGTTTCCCTAACGATGATGTATTGAACAATGCCAGTTCTGCAACCACCGTCAATAAACCAACCGAGACTTATTCCAAGAGTGGTCTTAATTCTATCTATGGTCGTTTGAGCTATGATTTCCTCTCACGTTATCTGCTTGATTTCAGTCTCCGTTCCGATGAGTCATCAAAATTTGGACCGGGTAACAAGCGCGGTACTTTCCCTGCAGTTTCTCTGGCCTGGCGCATCAATCAAGAGCCTTTCCTGGAATCTGTAAGAGATATTGATGATCTGAAGTTCCGTTTGAGTTGGGGTAAGACTGGTTCCACCAACGTATCAGACTTTTCTTATATCCAGTATTTCAATGGTAATCTGTATGGCGGACAGAGCGGACTCACTCTTGCTTCTACTTATCCAAACAAGGACATCAAGTGGGAGATGACAACCGAGTATAATGCTGGTGTCGACTTTACTTTATTCAATGGTCGTCTGACTGGTAGCTTTGATATCTATCATCGTAAGACAGATGGTGCGCTTGCTCCTGCTCCTATCGCCCTGGAGTTTGGTATCGGCACCTATTACAGCAATATTCTTGATCTTACCAACAATGGTTTTGAATTCTCTATCGGTGGTGATGTAGTTCGTACCAAGGATTTCACCTATAACACTATGCTCAGTATCTCATCCAACAGGAATAAGATTACCAAGCTCAATGGTTCAACCCTCGATATGATGCATCAGGATCTCTATATGGAAGGTCATGCCATGGGAACCGTGAAGGGATATAAAGTGGCAGGTATCTATCAGAGTCAGGATCAGATTCGTAAGTTGAATGAACAGGCTATGGCTAAGGGATTTGATTTCTATCAGGATGGAGCTGCTGTAGGTGACTACATGTTTGCAGATACCAATGGTGATGGCTATATTTCAGAGGCCGACCGTACGGCGATTGCCAACCCAGAGCCAAAGGTATTCGGTGGATGGTCAAATACATTGTCATATAAGAACTTCACGCTCTCTATGCTCTTCCAGTATCAGTTAGGTGGTGATGCTTACTACAGCACGATGCAGGAATCTGCTAGTGGAGCCATCGGTATGAGTATCTTGCGCGAGATGTATGGCAACACCTGGACACCGGATCGCACCGATGCCAAGTATGCTAAGTTGATGTGGATGCCTAGTGCCTATACCAACACACAGGCCAACGACCGCTATGTATATTCCAACTCATACTTCCGTTTGCGCAACATCACGCTCTCTTATACCTTTGAGCCAGTATGGTTAGAGCGCTTGCATGTGAGTGGTGCATCGGTGTTCTTTACTGCTACCAACCTCTTTACCATTACCGATTGGCCAGGTTTGGATCCAGATATGGCAGCCACAAATGCCTTTACCAAGACAACCGAGACAAAGGATGTATATCCAATGAGCCGTTCGTTCTCATTCGGTCTCAAATTGCAATTCTAACTCATTCAAAGAAACGAAGATTATGAAACATATAAGATATCAATTTCTGGCGTTACTGTCAGTATCAGCGCTCACATTCACATCGTGCGACTTGATAGGCAGCATCGATGATATGGAACCAGACTATGTGGTAACCGATTTGAATTATATTACCGATGCCACATCTGCTCAGACTGCTCTCAATGGTGTTTACGCTTCCTGGCGCAGTACAGGTGTATCTTACTTGAGATATGGTATCGCCTCTATGGCGCATACCCAGACTCAGGCGATGGTGATGGGTGTAGATGAGTTTGCGGCAGAAAATATCCAGACCAACAACAGTAATGTGGAGACTGCCTATACAGCCTACTACAATGTCATCAATACGGCCAACACCTTCCTGGTTCACATCAATAAGCAGATACCAGGCATGACAGAAGAAAAACGTACCGAGATGATTGCAGAGGCTCGTTGCCAGCGTGCATTGGCTTATCTTACTCTCTTGAAATGTTTTGGTGAGTATTGGAAACAGGATTCCCAATACGGAGTCTGCCTCTTCAAGGATGAGTTGGTAAGAGATAACCAGGTTCGTCAGCGTTCATCTGTAGCTGATACTTACAAGCTGATTTCTGAAGATCTCGATTATGCCATCGCCCATTGCGAACAGCATCCGGCAGACCATTATCACATGAGCAGTCTTTTTGCCAAGGCTTTGAAGGCAAAGATGTATTTTGCTCAGGATAACTATCCGGAGGCAGCAAGATTATCTGAAGAAGTGATTAACGAGGCAGAAACTGCTGGCTATGAACTGGAAAGCGACTATGCTAATATTTTTACTGAACAGTTTAATTCCAAGGAGATGCTTTTCGCTCCTTATACTGCTAATCCGAATGAATTGATGGATGCTTCTTGGTTTGCCTTTTCTCCAGGTTCACTCCTCAAGAAGGTGGCAGATGATTTAGTTCCAGATGATGAAACCGGTGGAGATATTGTTATTCCAGACCCGGGAGAGGGTGGGGACGTTGTTGTTCCTAATCCAGGTGAAGGAGGTGATGTCGTATTGCCTGGCGATGGAGATGATGGCGGTATCGTTATTCCTGGTGGTGATGGTGGCGATTTCCCATTCCCTCCAGGTGAAGATGATGCAGCTTCCTACGATCCTCTTTATACTTGGGCATACAAGGGTGAAGGCATGACTGGAATTGCCAAGTACAGCAAGTTGACTCCTGAGTTTATGTTCGAAGATTCCTATTATTTCATGCGCTTGGCAGAAGTCTATTATATCGCAGCCGAAGCAGAGGCTCGTCAGGGTGAGTATGAGAAGGCACGTACCTTACTGTCAACAGTCATCAGTCGTGCCGGTTATACAGAAGATGATGTCAATGCGATTTCCGACAGTGATCTTCTGGGTGAAATACTCAAGCATAAGTTGTGTGATATGAGTAACGAAAATCTGGAAGAATGGTTCGATCTTTGCCGTTACAACCGTAAGGGTGGTTTCGAGAGTTGGACAGAAGATGAGAAAGCAGAGCTTCCTAGCTTCCGCCGGTATCTTCTTCCTATACCAAAGGCATCTATGGGAGCCAACAGTCTTCTGGTTCAGAATCCGGAATATGTGAATCAATAAACATTATATAATAAATAATATCGAGAAAAAATGAATAAGATGAAAATGAAAACTTGCATGATGACACTTGCCGGTCTTGTACTTGCAATGGCTGCCAGTGCGCAGAATTTTGTGATGAAAGGTAAGGTTAAAGGTAACGTGGATGGCTGTTCTGTCATGTTGCAGAAGTATGGATTGGAAGGTGTTACCAATCTGGATAGCGTTACAATCAAAAATGGTGAGTTCACGCTCAAGGGGGTAGTTAACCAGCCTGAGCAGTATCAGATGGTTATTGATATGAACAAGCCTGGTACAGCTGAGCCTGACTATCAGAAAATATTCTCAACAAGAGTCTATGTAGAGAATAAGCCGATGACCTACGATGTAGATCTTACCGGTTTCCCTGCAGAGCGTGACATGAGTATGATAGAGCCTGTAGTAAAGGGTTCTACCACCCAGGATGTTTATCAGGCTTATCTTGAACTGATGTCACCTATTCAGGACAAGATGCATAAGATGGATGATAGTATCAACCAGACTACCGATTTGGCACAGCGTGTAGCCCTTGCCAAGGAAGCCATCAAGTTGCAGGAGGAAATGCGCCATCAGACCAGTCTGTTTATTCAGCAGCATACCACTTCTCTGGTAGCCTTCGACTTGCTTCTCGAGAGTTTCTCTTCTTTACCAACCCCATATACCTCTCAGCAGATTGACGAGATGATGGGCTGGTTGAAGAACGACTGGAGTTCTTCTGCCCAATATCCGATGCTGCAGATGCAGGCAGAGATGGCAAAGCATACAGCTATCGGCAACCATTATATCGATGGTACCGTTGTCACTCCTGAAGGCAAGCAGGTGAAGCTTTCTTCACTTATCAGGAAGGGTGAATATACCATGTTGGAGTTCTGGGCTTCCTGGTGTCGTCCATGCCGTCAGGAGATTCCACATCTCAAGAAGGTACACGAGAAATACAAGGATTTCAACATCATCAGTATTTCAGTAGATGAGAGAGATGCCGACTGGAAAAAGGCAATGGCCAAGGAAGGAATGACATGGACACAGGTTCGCAATCCTGAAGGCTTTGGCGGTATGGTGATGGGCGAGTATGGCATCAATGGTATTCCAGCCTGTCTCATCCTAGATAAGAATGGCAATTTCTATAAGACCAACATGCGTGGTGCATATCTTGATGCTTTCCTGTACGATTACTATAAGAAATAAAATAGTTTAGTGCATAAAAATATTCCCCGATATGAATCCTCAGTATTCCTGCAGGATTCGTATCGGGGAATTTTGTTGATGTCTTGTATGAAGGATAGATTTTCGCGAAATGAAAATCCATCATTGTTATTTACCATGCCTCCAGTTTATCAGCAATCTCTGGCATCTTGTTCTTTGTGAATACAGGATTCTTGCCTTCCTTCTTCTGTTGGCGATAGTCTTTCAACAGGAAGACGGCCTGGCGGGAAAGCAGGACGATGGCCACGAGATTGCAGAGGGTGAGAAGAGCCATCGTGATATCTGCAAAACTCCATGCAAAATCCAGAGATACTACCGCTCCAACCATCACCATTGCTGCTACTGCAAGACGATAGATAAATACACCCAGCTTGGAGTCCCTGATATATCTCACGTTGGTTTCTCCATAATAATAATTGCCGATGATGCTGCTAAAGGCAAACAGCCATATCATCACCGCAACAAACGGATTGCCGATGCTTCCGATTTCGTGGGTCAGGGCATCCTGGGTGAGTTGGATACCATTTGAAGCAGTAAGATCCACACCGCTCACCAGGATAATGAATGCAGTGCAGGAACATACCACCAGCGTATCTGTAAAAACGCCCAAAGCCTGTATCAATCCCTGTTTTACAGGATGACTGACTGTAGCTACCGCAGCTGCATTCGGTGCACTACCTTCTCCTGCTTCATTACTGAACAGACCTCGCTTGATACCCTGTATCACTGTAACGCCAAGAACTCCGCCAGCAGCCTGATTGAATCCGAAAGCATTCTCTACAATGGTAAGCAGAACCGTTGGCAGACTGGTGATATTCCAAATAACAACACCTACAGCTATCAGAAGATAAACGACAGCCATCACAGGAACCACGGTAGAAGAGAACTTAGCCACTCTATGGATGCCACCGAAGATGATGAGCAGGGTGAGCACAGTGAGGGCAATTCCCATGGTGGCAGGTTCGATGCCAAAAGCTTTCTGCCATGCCAGACAGATAGTATTGCTCTGCACTGAATTATAGGCAAAGCCGAAGGTAATGATCATCAGCACGGCAAAAAGAATACCCATCCATCCTTTTCCCAAACCATACTTCATATAATAGGCCGGTCCGCCATAGAAAGATGTTTTGCCTTTTCGCTTGTAAAGTTGGGCGAGAGTTGATTCTATGAAAGCTGATGCTGAGCCCAGCAAAGCCAGCATCCACATCCAGAATACGGCTCCCGGTCCACCGATGCTGACAGCAGTAGCCACACCAGCAAGATTACCGGTTCCAATACGGCTAGCCAATGCTACCACAAATGCCTGGAAGGAAGAGATGTGTTTCATTTCGCCATCCACTTTCACCTCCATCGACAGTTCATCGTGTCCTATTTCTTCCGGTTGTACCTTGTCGGGATGAAGCAGCAGCCTGATCATCTCTCTGATAAGGCGGAACTGGACAAAACGGGTACGCCAAGTGAAAAACAGGGCACAGCATATCAAGACGGTGATGATGATATACGACCAAAGGAAATCGCTAACCTGAACTAAAATGTTTTGTATTGAATCTATCATTTATCTATTTAAACTTTCTTATTTCTTTACTTTTTGATAACCTTCAGAACCTGTTCAGCAATACTCTTCATTCCCTTGATAGTAGGATGACCGTTTTTCTTGTCAATATCATGAAGGGCAATAACAGGAACCTGATAGGTCTTGCAAATCTTTTTAACCGACTCATTGATAACATCCTTGAGTTCAGAATTTAAGATGAAATATACCTCTACATTTGGATAATGCTGGCGGATATCGGAAAGCAACTTGGCCATGGCAGGGCGGAAACAATACAAATCTGCGCGCTTCCAGTCGCTATACTGATAGTTGCCGAGCGGGGCATTAGCCCAGTTGTCATTCGTAGCACCGCAAATCAGGATGATATCCGGATTTCCAAGAAGAGAACTGCGGGTGATGAAAGAACGGTCGGTATAATCTGCATCATTATAGCCTGTGTTGCAGATGGTAGCACCAGAATAGGAATTGATATTTCCCATCTTATAGCCTCCTTCCTTGATTACTTGCCACCACCAGGTTTGCTCTACCTTGTTAACATCTGTAGTTTTTGCCGGAGTAGTAGGGGAGTACCAGGTTGCATAACCCTTAGGAATGAACCCCTCGAAAGTGGAATACGAGTCACCGAGAACGGCAACAGTCTGCTTCACCTGTGCCATGAGTGGCATGAAGGTGAGCATAATGAAAGAAATGATAATCGTAAATCTTTTCATAATGCTTGTTTTTGCTTTAATGATTCTTATGTAATTCTACTGCAAAAGTAATATAAATATGTGAAAAAACAAAAGCATCAGGAAAAAAATGCATAGTTTTACCATACATATCAGAAATATGAAGCTTGTTCACCTTATTATATTACGCATGCGCGCACATTCGAGCGCGCGTACCTGGGCGCACGCATATATATAATAAGGTATACATCCAAAACTCGCTCGTTTAAATCTTTACAAGTGTTAAAAGAGCACTAAAAAAGCAACTTTTTTCGAGAAATATTTGGCTGTTTCGAAAATAGTTAGTACTTTTGCACTCGCTTTTGAGAAATGCACTTTCTCTTAGCGAATAAAGAAAGAGTTCTTTGAAAGATTTTACATAAACAGACAAGTAGTACAAGAAGCGGTTAACTTCTTAGAAATAAGAAAGTTGACTGGGTAAAAGAAACGAACCGTCAAGCAATTGACAAGTCAGGTTTACTAAGCTTCAATAAACGAAAAGGATATTCGTCCTAAGTACAGACAACAAACACCGAGTT
>ERZ507012.48-NODE-48-length-39379-cov-8.139_pt1 | contig 39379 bp, 26 predicted proteins | sample MGYA00512878_ERZ507012 | MGnify/ENA metagenome assembly ERZ507012
CAATACAAAATGAAAGCCGCATGACTTTCATTTTTATTACCGAGCCGCAGCCTATCTTGGCGAAGCAGAGCAGTGCAAGGCGAGCGCAATACAAAATGAAAGCCGCATGACTTTCATTTTTATTACCGAGCCGCAGCCTATTTTGGCGAAGCAGAGCAGTGCAAGGCGAGCGACTTTCACACATTTAATAATAAAGCAAGCAATCATTTTGAATGCGGCTTTCGACACGTTCCCAATTGATAAGCGACCAAAAGTTCTTAACATAATCGGCACGTCTATTTTGGTAATCAAGGTAATAAGCGTGTTCCCACACATCAATACACATAAGCGGGCGCATACCTTGGGTGAGAGGATTGCCAGCATTAGGCTCAGCTACAAGTTGAAGCACATGTTGAGTGTCACTTGCCAACCAAACCCAACCAGAACCAAACAAACTTATGGCCATTTGCATAAAAGCCTCCTTAAAGGCATCAACACTACCAAAGCGTGCTGCTAACTGCTGTGTAAGTTGAGCACTCATATGAGTAGGGTGAGGGGTAAGTTGCTTGAAAAAGAGAATATGGTTGTAAGCTTGTGCAGCATTATTAAATAGTGGGCCTGTAGCCTTCTGAATGATATCCTTTAAAGGCATTTCGGCAAATGGTGTGTTATCAACCAAATGGTTTACATTGTCAAGATAAGTTTGAAGATGCTTGCCATAGTGAAAGTTCATGGTGTCAAGGCTCATGCGTGGAGCAAGTTCGTCAAGCGCATAGGGCAGTTGTGGAAGTAGGTGTTTCATAGGACAATAAGTAGAGTTAAATGTTTTATTCAAGAAAAACTCTTGATAGGGCAAATGTCCGAAAAAATGTAATACAATGCTACCTTTTTGTGCTTTATTATATAAAAGTTAGTTTACTTTATACTTATAGGGCATAAAAATGCGCAAAAGGTGTGTTCATGAAAGTATTCTTCATAAACACACCCATTTACAAGGCTTTCTGAAAATGTATGTTTTGCTTAAAAATGATAACTGATGGTAAGGTTCATGTCACGTCCTGAATGGTAGCGTCGCGTTATCTCTTCAACTCTTTTATTGGTACCATCTGTTAGTTGAACTTCATTGAATTGTTTAAAGCAGATTTTTTCAGCTAAAATGTCGCGAATGCCGAGTTTGATGTCAAAATGCCCGAGAACAACGGATGCTGAAAGATCAATAGCATTACGTGGCATTTCATATGAGTCAGGAATATTTACCATTTGGTCACCTGTAGAGCCTAGATTACGCCCAACACCAATCAAGCGTTTACCGATGCGATTATATTGTAGTGAAGCATTCCATTGCTTATTACTATAGAATAGTCCCAAGTTGATAAGATAAGGCGATTGTCCTTGCATAGGGCGGTTAGCTTGTCGTGACTTTTTGTTGAACTTGACACGGCTCTTGATGACAGAACCATTGAAAACGAGTGTAAAGTGGTTTAATCCAATGAAATCAAGACTTTTGCGAATATCTAATTCTAAGCCAAGGCTATGTGACTTTTGAGCGTTGACAAACGAATAGCAAACATTTGTTCCGCCAGTTACGGTGTAGATCCATTCTATGGGATCATTGAAATGCTTGTAAAAGCCTGCAAGCGAAATTTGGTCGCCTTGTGCGGGATACCATTCATAGCGCAAATCAATGTTGTCAATATGGCATGCTTTCAGTTCGGTGTTGCCTTGAACATCACTTGCTAAATCAAAATCATAAAAGACCGAGGTGCTTATTTCGCGGAACTCAGGACGATTGATAGAACGACCATATGACAAACGAACTTGGTGTTGCTCATTCAATTTATAAGTGGTGTTAACTGAAGGAAATAAATCGGTGGCAGTGTAGTTACGTGTGCTTGTACGATGTTCAAAGTCGCTTAAGTTGCTCTTTAATGCCATGTGCGAATGCTCTATACGTAATCCAGCGTAAACATTAAGTGCGCCTAAGCTCAGGTTAGTAGCAGCATAAGCTGCGCTAACAAGATGGTGTCCGCTATAATTATTAGTGAGTTTTGTGTCATCAAGCAAATAGAGTCCGGTGTCGCCATAGTTCGTAGCTTGAAGCAGTTGTGTAGGCAAATCAAGGTAGCGAAACCCTGTGGGGAGATTTTGACTTAACGGGTCCCATGCGTAAATAAAACTACGTGTATTATAATTACGTGTACGATATTCGGAGTAGAGGCCTGCAAGAAGTTGTGGTGTGAATTTACCCTTCTGCTCAAAGTCTTTTTTATAGTTCATGCCAACAGACGCAATGTGCTCATCGAGTTGCGTAAATTCACGTGAAATATTGTTGCCTGTGGTAAGTCCTATCTTACCTTGTTCTAATTGGTCATCAAGTGAATAACGTCTGCGGTCGGGCAAGTGACGATTAGCGTAAGCATAGCCTGCATTCCAATCGAATCGGCTACTATCCCAAATGTGTTTACCTGCCACTTGAGTGTTGTAGGTAGTTCTGCTCGAATAAAAGTATTCAGCTTCTTTAATAGTGTTGCTTTGTGCGTCGGTACCTTGACGTGAAGTGAAGCGGTTGGTTCCCAGTTGGTTGAAAATATTCTTCCATTCATAACGTCCCCCTCCTTTAGCTGGCACAAACGTAAGGTTGAGCATCGCTCCTAATCGAACATGGTTACTATATTGATTGTCTGTATAACGATGTAAGTAGACGCTCTCATCGTGTGTAAGATCGTAGGCACCAAAAAAAGCATTCTCCATGTTGGCATAGGTGCGATGTGTGTTGCTATAATTTAGTGCTGCTAATAAGGCCAGCAAATTACCACTTTCATAAGTGTGTGCTCGGTTGATGTTGGCAGCAAAATTGAGGTCGGGTAGTGTATGGTGCTTTTTGATTGTCCAATCATTATTGAAACCATTATTAAGTAGGTCTATACCTTTACCACCTGGCGTAAGCTGTAAGTCGGTATTCAGCCCCCCCTTCAAAGAACGCATTCCATTATCGAAACCACAAAAATCAGTATTACTACCTTTTGAAGAGTAAAATGAACGAAAGTGTGTTTGGTCATTTAAGCTTCCTCCTACTGAAATGCTGGTACTATTGGTGTTAGGCACATCCTTGGTGTCAATCAAAATAAAACCACCTGAAAAGTCTGCTGGATATTGAGGAGCAGGCGATTTGATGATTTGCATGTTGTCAACTTGTGAAGAGGGAATTATGTCGAATGAAAATGCGCGAGAGTCGGGTTCACTTGATGGCACAGCGGCACCATTAATCCAAACGTTGTTGTAACGTTGTGAAAGCCCACGTATCATCACAAACTTTTGGTCGATAATTGAAATGCCAGGCACACGCTTGATAACTTCAGAGGCATCTTTATCTTGAGTCTTGGCTATTTGTTGTGATGAAATGCCATTTTGCACTAACAAACTTTGATGTTGCGCAGCAACTTGAGAGTTCTCGGTGTTTCGTTTAACTTGTGCTGTGATAGTTGCAACGCCCAACACGTTTTCATTCTCGTTGAGTTTAATTACAACCATGCTATCTAATTTTGAGGGATTGATGGTGATGGTACTTCGTTGGTAGCCTATGTACGACACCGAAAGAGTGTAATTACGAGCTGCAAGATGATTGAACTTAAACACACCATCGTTGTCGCTTGTGGCGGTTTGGTGGGTTGGCATAATTTGAAGGGTTGCTCCAATTAGTGCCTCTCCTGTTCTTGCATCAACAATGCGCCCTTTGAAATCATCCGCCCATGTGGTAAAGGCTGGCGCACTCATAACCGATAGTAAAAGAACTCGTCTAAAAATCTTCATAAATAGCTTGTATGGTTTTTATGTCGGTTGCAAAATTCACGTTTTTGTGTGACGTTATTGTTTCTTTGTTATTAAGATATTGTGTACAGAGATGATGGGTGTTTGAAATAGTATTGATATTCATGAACTTTAATATGAATCTTAACATATCGTATAAAGATATAGGCCAGTTCAACAGATTATTCGTGTTGTACTAACATGGAAAAAATGTAGCTTATCATAAATTTTACCATGCTGCAACAGCATTGTAATAAGTAGAGCCGAATTTTGCAGCGTGAAAACAAATAAGGGCAATCAAAGTTCTTAAACGTGGTTTGACGACTGAGAAGAGCTGAAGGCAAAAACTATTCAGTCATCAACAAACAGATAAGCAACAGGTAACGCCCTACTTAAAAAACTTATTAAACCAAGTCATGCGAAAAAAATCAATTCACGTCATCGCGTTTGCAGCTTTGACCACTTTCGCCCTTGCTGCGTCATTAACTTCGTGCAGCGACAACAACACTCCTGAGAACCCTGTAACTGACACCCGCCATTGGTCAACAAATGGTGGTCTTAAGGCCGCTGACAATTTGCTTTTTGATGGCAATCAAATTGGCAATGGTGATAAGGAATTTGTGTTTACAGGTAAGCAAACACTTAAACGAGGCACCTATGTGCTGAAAGGATGGGTTTATATTGCAAATGGAGCAGAATTGACCATCGAGCCTGGCACTATTATTAAGGGTGATAAGCAAACGAAGGCAACCATTATAGCAGAACGGGGTGGTAAATTAATTGCACAAGGAACGGCCGAAGCTCCTATTGTATTTACTTCAGCACAGCCTAAGGGACAGCGCAAACCTGGCGATTGGGGTGGTGTGATTCTTTGCGGACAGGCTCCTCACAATGCGGGAGAAGCACAAATTGAAGGTGGCCCCCGTGCAAAACATGGTGGAAATGATGTTCACGACAATTCGGGCGTGTTAAGCTATGTGCGTGTTGAATTTGCTGGATATCCGTTTGCTACCGACCAAGAAATAAATGGTGTAACTTTGGGGTCGGTTGGTGATGGCACTAAGATTGACCACGTACAAGTGAGCTATTCAAATGATGATTCATTTGAATGGTTTGGTGGAACAGTGAATTGCAAAAATCTTATAGCCTTTAATGGCTGGGATGATGACTTCGATACAGATAATGGCTTCTCAGGTCATGTGCAGTATGGCTTGTCAGTACGTGACCCTCGCATTGCTGATAAGAGCCAAAGTAATGGGTTTGAAAGCGATAATGACGCAAGTGGCTCAACGGCTTCACCTATAACATCGGCCATATTCAGTAACATGACCTTTGTGGGACCACGTCAGGCAGATGTTAACTTTGTGAATGATGCCGACTATATTACTGGTGGCAATTACAACCCCAATAATGGTTCGGGCTTAGGTAAGTTTCAAGCTGCTATGCAAATACGTCGCGGCTCACGATTAAATTGTGTCAACTCTGTAGCCATTGGCTGGCCTATTGGTTTGATAATTGATAGCGAAAAGGGCGATACACGCGAGCAAGCACAACAAGGTAACATTCGTTTGCAAAACATCTGGTTTGCAAATATGGGAGTTATAGGTTCAGATGCTAATAAGGAATATCGTGATGTACGTGTAAACTATGTTGAAAAGAAAGCGGTAGTTGATGAGTCGCAACAGTCTTTTTCAACTACATTCTTTAAGTCGCAGTTAGGCAACCATGTTAGCACAATGGCTGAGATGCTGCTCACAGGCAAATCAATCTTCTCGGGTTTGAATGTCGACTTTATGCCAACAGCTGCCAGTCCGTTGCTGAATGCTGCTTCGTTTGAAGGGGTTAATAGCACATGGCTTGATAAGGTTAGTTATGTTGGTGCCTTCTCTTCAACCGCTAATTGGATGAATGGTTGGACAAATTTTGACCCTGAAAATACCGATTACTAAGTAAATGGATGGGACAATATAGAAGATAAATAAAAAATGGCTGTTGGGTTATGGTTGTCATATAATCCGCAGCCTTTTTTTTATGAGAAGATAGCAAAGAGAATAATAATAAGTTAGGCTTGCTTACTTGATTATATTGACTATGGGGAAAGTTTGATGCTCTTGTTTTTGAACACCTACTTACTTATGAATCGGATAGTTAAGTAAGTGTATTTTATATACTTGTTACCTTCTGGTAAAAGACAGATAAATAGGTACTAATAAGTTTGAACACCTACTTATCTGCTTAAAGATGAAAAAAGCCTTCACACATTTGTAATGCGTGCGTAACATCATTGCAACACGCGACCTGTACCTTTGCTGCTGAAAAAAGTAATAAATGTTATGACCAAGAAAAAAGAGATTGTGTATAAGGATTACGTACCACGTGATGTGAGTTGGATGTACTTTAATCGTCGCATATTGCAAGAGGCTAATAAGCCTCAAGTGCCTTTGTTAGAACGTTTGAGTTTTTTGGGCATTTACTCTAATAACTTAGACGAGTTCTTCCGGGTGCGTGTAGCGTTGCTAAATCGCATTGCAGAGTGTGATGACAGAGAAACACGTGATGAACGACATGATGCAATTGATACCTTAAAGGTTATCAATAAACTGAATGCGCAGTACTCAAAAGAGTATGAAAACGCCATTCATCAAGTAACGGACGAATTACGCAACGAAAATATTTGTTTAGTAAATGATGCCGAGATAGATGAAGAACAGCGTGAATTTGTACGTAATTTTTATTATAAGCAGTTAGATGGCTATATAGCTCCCGTTTGGTTTTCAGCATTGAAGGATTTGAACAACGAACCCGATAATAGCATCTATGTGGCTGTTAAAATGCGACGTGAGAGTGACAAGTCACATCCAGAATACGCTTTGCTACAATTGCCAGTCAACATTGTAGGACGTTTTGTGCAGTTGCCCGATCGTGAAGGCAAAAGCTACATAATGTACATTGATGATGTGGTGCGTTGCTCGCTGCCTTTAATATTTGCTGGCCTTAATTATAATGTGTTTGAAGCATATGCCTTTAAGTTTACAAAGGATGCTGAAATGGAAATTGATAACGACCTACGTACGGGCTTAATGCAAAAGATATCAAAAGGCATAAAGAGTCGTAAGCGTGGGCAGGCCATGCGTGTGATATACGATGCCACTATGCCACGTGATGTGTTGAAACGCGTGTTAGGAAAGTTACATGTTGATAAACTTGACACCATTTTGGCTGCGGGACGTTATCAGAATCATCGCGACCTAATGAGTTTTCCCGATTGTGGACGTAAGGATTTGAAGTACCCTACATGGATGCCTATTTTGAAACACGAGTTAATGGGTGAAGCTTCGTTGCTTGAGTCGGTGCGCAAGCAAGATAGGTTCATACATGTGCCTTATCATGATTTTGCCTCATACATACGTTTGTTGCAAGAGGCGGCTGTGCATAAAGAGGTAAAGAGCATTCAAACAACGCTTTACCGTTTGGCACATGATTCGAAGGTAGTAAAGGCACTCATTAATGCGGCACAAAATGGTAAGCAGGTAACTGTGGTAATAGAATTGTTGGCACGATTTGATGAAGCCTCAAACATTAGTTGGTCAAAGAAAATGCAAGAGGTGGGCATACACGTTATTTTTGGCGTTGAAGGTTTGAAGGTTCACTCTAAAATAACGCACATAGGTATGCGTAAGGGAGCCGATATATGTGTGATAAGTACGGGTAACTTTCATGAAGGAAATGCTCGTTGCTACACCGACTACATGCTCATGACAGCTAACAAAAACATTGTGCGCGATGTGCGTCAAGTGTTCAATTTTATAGAGCATCCTTATCTGCCTGTAAAGTATCGTGAGTTGCTTGTTTCGCCTAATGAAATGCGCAACAAATTTATTCGTCTTATTAATGACGAAATAAAAAATCATAATACGGGCAAACCTGCTTATATACGCATAAAAATAAATCATATTACTGACCCCGTAATGGTGAAGAAACTTTATGAAGCATCGGCTAATGGGGTGCATATTGATTTAGTTGTGCGAGGCAATTGCTCTTTGGTAACAGGCATTCCGGGCAAAAGCGACACCATACGCATTGTGGGCATTATTGATCGCTATTTGGAACACGCACGCATCTTTCAGTTCTGTGCAGCAGGTGAAGACAAAATGTTTATAGGTTCGGCTGATTGGATGCCACGTAACTTAAACAATCGCGTTGAAGTAGTAACACCCGTATATTCGCCCAACATAAAACGCGATTTGGCTACAGTTATCGATTATGCCCTGCGTGACACCTCGCAAGGACGCGTGGTGGATGGAACGGGACGTAACGACTCTTGGACTACAAAAGCCAATGAGCCTGCATTTAGATCGCAAGAGGCTCTTTATGAACATTATAAAACAGAGGAGGAAAGTAATAAATGTCAAGAATGAATTATGCCGCTATTGATATAGGGTCTAATGCGGTGCGCTTGTTAATAAAGAGCATTAATAGTGAGTCGAAGGACAAACACCAATTTAAAAAGATTATGTTGTTGCGTGTGCCTTTGCGCTTAGGATTCGACATTTTTAAAGATGGTGAATTGTCAGAACGTAAAGCACGCAAGTTGCAAAGACTCATGAAGGCTTATCGGCATTTAATGAAAATATATGATGTGTGTGCCTATAGAGCTTGTGCTACATCAGCCATGCGCGATGCTAAAAATGGAGCTGAAATAATACGGCACATAAGTCGTGACACGGGCATCAATATTGAAATAATAGGAGGAGCTGAAGAGGCACGTATTATCTACAGTAACCATTTAGAGTGCATGGCCGATCGGAAAGGGGCTTATCTTTATGTTGATGTTGGAGGTGGTTCAACCGAAATAAATTTCTTAACCGATGGAGAATTGCATAGTTCTGTGTCATACAACATCGGAACGGTGCGTTTGCTCACTGGCAAGGTGCGTGATGATGAATGGCTGCGTATGCAAGAGGACCTTGAAAAAATGTCTCCCTTAGCCAGTCATATCAACATCATCGGTTCGGGCGGAAACATTAACAAGATATATCGCATGGCATCAGTCAAGAACCCCTTGAAGCAGCGCATGCCAATTAGTTCAGTACGTGCGGTTTATAACCAACTGAATACTTTGACGGTGGAGGAACGTATAGAGCAATACAACTTAAAGGAGGATAGAGCTGATGTTATAGTGCCAGCAGCCGAAATATTTTTACGCATTGCTGACCTTGTGCATGCTGAGTATATTCATGTACCCGTAATAGGTCTTGCCGATGGCATAATTGATGAATTGTTTGAAAAGCAAATCTCAGAGTAACCACATTGGGGTGTTTTTATAAATAGGTTTGAGCTAATTTATAAAAACACCCCTTAAACATTAAGAATACCTTTGGGGCCTTGATTGCAGCTAAAAGTATTGAACCTATTAACAGCTTAACGGGTAAGTAAGCTATAATACACCACTTATTATGTTAAAGGCAGAATGATAAGAAGTTAAAAAACTATACAAACTTACCCGTTACCCAGTTAACCTGTTAACCGCCAACCTGTTTACTAATTCCGCCAACACGTAGTATTGAATGTTTAGGCAGGAGCCTAAAACATACATCGTTATAACAGAGTTAAGTCGGTGTTCAAAAATAGTTTTACATTGAAGGAAACATCTGCGCCCCGAGAAAGTACTTTCAATGTGAAAATAATATCTATCGATAACATAAAATAAATTTGAACACCTACTTATGGTAAAACCTGGGTAAATAAAGTTGCATGTAAAACTTTTGTTTTGTATATCATAACAGCCATAGTTCATAAAAAATTATTACTTTTGCGCACATAATAAATAAATAAAGGAAAGCTATGCTTACTATCAAACAAATTACCGACGATAAGGAAGCCGTAATTCGCGGCTTGGAAAAGAAGCACTTTAAAGGCGCACGAGAGGCTATTGATGGCGTGTTAGCCTTCGATAATAAACGCAAGGAAGCTCAGTCTGAATTAGATGCCTTGAATGCAAAGGTTAAAACTATTTCAAAGAGCATTGGTGCCCTTATGAAAGAGGGTAAGAAGGATGAGGCTGAGGCAGCAAAGGCCGAGGTGGCTACCATCAAAACTCGTAGCAAGGAGTTAGAGGAAGTAATGAAGCAAGCTGAGGAAGATAAGCGTAACTTGCTTTACACAATACCGAATGTGCCTTATGACATTGTGCCTGAAGGTACGTGCGCTGATGACAACTTGGTGGTTAAAACAGGTGGCCATGACACCGTTTTGCCTAAGGATGCTTTGCCCCATTGGGAGTTGGCTAAGAAGTATAATCTCATTGACTTTGACTTAGGTGTGAAGATTTCAGGTGCTGGTTTCCCCGTATACATAGGCATGGGTGCTCGCTTGCAGCGTGCATTGATTAACTTTTTCCTTGACCAGGCACGTGAGGCAGGTTATACTGAAATTATGCCCCCAACGGTTGTTAATGCAGCTTCAGGTTATGGTACTGGACAGTTGCCCGACAAGGAAGGACAAATGTATCATTGCGAGGTGGATGACCTTTATTTGATTCCTACAGCAGAGGTGCCTGTAACCAACATTTATCGTGATGTAATTCTGAACGAGGATCAGCTTCCTATTAAGAATTGTGCCTATACTGAATGCTTCCGTCGCGAAGCTGGTAGCTATGGCAAGGATGTGCGTGGCTTGAATCGTTTGCACGAATTCTCAAAGATTGAAATTGTACGTATTGATAAGCCTGAACACTCAGAACAGTCACATCAAGAAATGTTGGCTCACGTTGAAGGCTTGTTGCAAAAGTTAGAGTTGCCTTATCGCATTCTTCGTCTTTGTGGCGGTGACATGAGCTTTACTTCATCCATCTGCTACGATTTTGAGGTATACAGCGAAGCACAGAAGCGTTGGTTAGAGGTAAGTTCTGTATCCAACTTTGATACTTATCAAGCTAATCGCTTGCAATGCCGTTATCGTGGTGCTGATAAAAAGATTCACTTGTGTCACACACTTAATGGCTCAGCCTTGGCATTGCCACGCATTGTAGCTGCTTTGCTTGAAGACTTCCAAACTCCTGAAGGTATACGCATACCAAAGGCTTTACAGCCTTACATGGGATGTGACATGATTAAGTAATAAGTGTACATTCACATGTGCTCATTGTGAATGTGCTGATGACATTGCAAATATGCGAATGTGCAAATTGTTGCCTTATTTTACGTGAATAATGGTTGCTGTTTGCACATTTGTATAAGTAGGTAATGAGGTCGTCTAAACTTTTAATCTCATCTTCGTCATAAAAGTTTAGGCGACTTCAATGTCACACATAATGCCTGCTCACTTTGCAAAGCATCTAATCTATATGCCTCATAATATGCGCATATTATCAATTGATTATGGAAAAAAGCGAACAGGCTTAGCCGTTACAGATCCATCACAAATTATTGCAAATGGGCTAACTACAGTTGAAACACATCAGCTGCTACAATTCTTAAAGGATTATACATCGCACGAACAGGTGGAACGTTTTGTCGTGGGGTTACCAATACAGCCTAATGGACAACCCTCAGAAAACCAAAAGCGTGTGTTGGCCTTTGTCGAGAAGTTAAAAAAGTGCTTGCCTCACATTCCTGTGGAATTGTATGACGAACGCTTTACTTCAGTTTTGGCTCATCGTGCTATCTTAGATAGCGGAATAGGTAAAAAGCGTAGGCAAAATGACAAAGGACTGGTGGATGAAATAAGTGCTTGCATCATTTTGCAAAATTATATGGAAAGCCGTCTCTGAAAAGAAAAGAGTGGTGGAGTGCAACATTGGCCAATAATGCTAATGTGTGCATTATGCCTTCAGCAATAAAATCGGCAAAAACTGCTTGCAAAAAAAACAAAACAACAATGATTCTTCCTATTTATACTTACGGCATGCCCGTGTTGCGTAAGGAGTCGGTTGATATAACCCCCGATTATCCTGAACTTAAGCAGCTAATTGCCGATATGTTTGAAACTATGTACCATAGCGATGGAGTGGGGTTAGCTGCTCCGCAAATTGGTAAAGCCATTCGTTTGGTCGTTATTACGCTCGATCCGTTAAAGGATGATTATCCTGAATACGAGGGCTTTAATAAGGCATACATAAATCCTCACATTTTGGAGTACGATGATAGCGAAACAAAGTTGATGGATGAAGGTTGCCTCAGTCTGCCTGGCATAAATGAACCTGTTCGTCGTCCTACACGCATTCATGTTAAGTACATGGATGAGGATTTTGTTGAACATGATGAGTGGGTGGATGGTTACTTAGCACGCGTTATGCAACACGAATTTGACCACTTAGATGCTCACCTATTTATTGATCGCATCTCGCCCTTGCGCAAGCAAATGGTGCGTGGCAAACTTAATCAAATGCTCAAGGGTAAGTTCCGTTGTTCATACAAGGTAAAGTGTCCTAAGTAAATGAATTAAGGGTAATGACTGATTATAGAAGAGACAAAAGTACAACATTTCACTTCGTCTGAAAAGTTTTGATTAGTTCATTAGGTTGTTACCCCTATTGTGTTGAACACCTACACATATAATATATATGGTGTATTCTCTGTTAAGAACATATTATGCGACAAGTGTATTCAGCGTGCTACGGCACAAGGGTACACTTGTCGCATTATTGTTTTTGCTGATGGTGTATCCTTATCGGTTGGTAGCGCAGATTGATGCTGAAATGGTAACAAACATGGGGCGAAATGCGCTGAGTGTAGATGATTATTTAACAGCCATTCATTACTTTAATCAAGCTATTGAGAGCAAGCCCTTCTTGTCATCGCCTTATTATTATAGAGCTTATGCCAAGTTTACGCTTGAGGACTACCGCGGAGCTGAAACCGATTGTTCAAAGAGCATTGACCTTAACCCTTTTATTACCGAGGTGTATCAACTACGCGGTTTGTGCCGCATACACATGGATAACTTTGAAGGGGCCGTGGCCGATTATACGCGTGTAATAAAAAACATGCCTGACGATCAAGCAACACGTTACAATCGAGCCTTGTGCTATTTACAGTTAAAGAAGTATCAGTTAGCTGATGCCGACCTCGATTACATGCTGCATAAATGGCCCAATTACTATCGCACTTACATGGTAAAGGCACAAAGCCGTTTAGAGCAAAAGGATACCTTGCAGGCTATGAAGTGGATAGACACTTTGTTGGTAAAGAATCCGCGTGAAGCAAATGCCTGGAGTTTTAAGGGACGTTTTGAGTTAGCAAAAAACCATTATCGACAGGCTGATTCCTGTCTTACGCAAGCCATACGTTACCTTCCGTCAGACTTTGAACTTTACATAGCACGTGCACAAGCGCGACATGCTCTGGGCAAGTTTGGTCTTGCTATAGCTGATTATGACCGAGCCATCGAACTCCAACCTTCGCATTTTGTGGCTCACTATAATCGTGGTTTGTTGCGCTCGTTTGTAGGTGATTTAAATCGAGCCATTCAAGATTTTGATTTTGTCATCAAAACCGAGCCCAACAACACACTTGCCATATACAACAGAGCACAACTGCGTGCTCAAGTGGGCAACTATAAAGGGGCTGTGGCTGATTACACGCGCTTAATTAAGGCTTACCCTAACTTTATGTATGGCTATATGCAGCGTGCATCGTTGCGTCGTAAATTAGGTGATATAAAAGGGGCATTGAATGACGAGACAGTAGTAGCACGTCGTAACTTAGATTTGGCTACGGGGCATGCACGCCCTTTAAGTCGTACAAAAGTTCGCTTGCGTTCAGACCACGCGTTAGACAAATACAAACAATTGGTGCAAGAAGACCCCGACACGGTTCGAAACGTGTTTGGTCGCTTTTATGGCAAAGTGCAAAATGAGCATGCATCCGACGAACTCTTGCCTATGTTTGCTCCAGCATTTCATCCAGTTTATGTGCAAGGTTACCATTCAGTAGGCTTCATGCCCGAAATGAATAAATACAGAGTGGCCGACACCTCATTGCGTGTGTATGGCTTGGTTGCTGAAACAACAACAAATAGTGCACAGAATGCGCAAACTGATGAACGCCAACTTGAGCGCGTTGATGCTAAGTGCACCCCCTTACAGCGTGCATTATTCCTATCGTCAATAGCGCTGGCCAAATATGACTATACATCAGCTTTAAATGAGGCAAATCGTGCATTGCAAACCGATTCAACCTCAGTAGTAGCTTTGATGCAGCGTAGTAACGTGTTGGCACATAGCATCAACACCTCAACCATTGAGGCACAACAGCGTAAATCACATTTGGCTTTGGCCTTGCACGACTTAAACCAAGCAGCCAAACGCTCGCCTCAAAATGCTTATGTGCAGTATAACTTGGGGTGTCTGTATGCTTTACAAAAAGCCACGCACCAAGCCATAGACGCATTTACGCAAGCCATACGTATTGACGGACGATTGGCCGAGGCTTATTACAATCGTGCTATACTTTACAAGCAATTAGGGCAGCATGACAAAGCAAATGCCGACTTGAGCAAGGCTGGACAGTTGGGGCTTTACAAGGCCTATGCATTGTTAAAGCAATACAAGTAGCAAACTCGTCCCCTCGCCAATAGCCCTAAGCACCTATTTAAAATCAGAAAAAATTTTATTACAACAATATTCATCCTTAAACATTACATATCATGCAAAAAGCTATATTATTAGGTCTTGTTGCAATGAGTGCTCTGACATGTGAGGCACAAAAGTCAAAAGTGCCTTATTGGCTTGACCCTGCAATGAATCGTGTAGGAGTGCAAGCTCCTCGTTCAGACTTTTTTGCCTTTGAAAGCATTGATGCGGCACAACATGGCGACAAAAAGCAGTCTTCACGTTACATGTCGCTCGAAGGTAAGTGGAAATTCCATTTTGTGAAGAACCATAATGAAGCTCCAAAAAACTTCTATGTCAAGGGCTTTGACGACTCTTCGTGGGAGGACTTTCCTGTGCCAGGCATTTTTGAAATCAATGGTCATGGCGATGCCACCTATAAAAACGTTGGCTATGCTTGGGCCACACAGTTTGAGCCCAACCCACCCTACGTGGAGGAGAAGAACAATTATACAGGTTCTTATCGTAAGCAAGTTACAATTCCTGCATCATGGAAAGGTGAAAAAATATATTTACATGTAGGGTCTGCCACCTCTAACCTAAGTGTGTGGGTAAATGGTAAGTTCGTAGGCTATAGCGAAGACTCAAAGTCGGCTGCCGAATTCGACCTCACCCCTTATCTTACTCCAGGCAAGGATAATCTCATTGCTATGCAGGTAATGCGTTGGTGTGATGGTTCTTACTTTGAGGATCAAGACTTCTGGAAACTTACAGGCATTGCGCGTGAGGTATATCTTTATGCTCGCCCGCAGAGTCACATAGCTGATGTGTTTATAACACCAGATTTGACTGACAATTATACGAATGGCACTTTACGTATTCAGCTTACAGGTAGCCAATGCAAGGGCAAAAAGGCTGCATTAACTTTGTTCGATGCACAGGGGCAAGTTGTAAAGTCTGAAACAATTGTCATGAATGCTAAGGCTGATGTTAACTGGAATATCAACCAACCGCTAAAATGGACAGCCGAAACACCCAACCTTTACAAGTTGCGTGTTGACCTAAAGGATGGTGACAAGGTGTTGGAGAGTTTGGAACAAAATGTTGGCTTCCGAAAGATAGAGATAAAGAACGCGCAATTCTTGGTAAATGGTCAACCTGTACTCATTAAGGGAGTTGACCGTCATGAAATGGACCCCGATGGTGCTTATGTGGTAGGTGTTGATCGCATGTTGCAGGACATTCGCATCATGAAGGAGCATAACATTAATGCTGTGCGCACAAGTCACTATCCTAATGACCCCAGATGGTATGACCTCTGTGATAAATATGGCATTTATATTGTAGCCGAGGCTAACCTCGAAACACACGGAATGGGCTATGGCGAAAAAACGTTGGCTAAAGTGCCACGTTATGAGCAAACTCACCTTGAGCGCAACATTAATAATACGCACATTCTTAAGAACCATCCTTGCATCGTTACATGGAGTTTGGGTAATGAAGGAGGCTACGGGCCTAACTTTGAAAAGGCATATGACATGGTAAAGGCTTACGATACCTCGCGCCCTGTGCAGTATGAACGTGCTATACTCGAACGTGGCACAGACATTTATGCCGAGATGTATTTGCCCTACGATTATTGTGAAAACTATGTCAAGCGTAAGGACATCACCAAACCACTCATACTGTGTGAGTATGCTCATGCCATGGGCAACTCCGAGGGCGGATTTGCTGAGTATTGGGATTTGGTGCGCAAGTATCCTCATTTCCAAGGTGGCTTTATATGGGACTTTGTTGACCAAGGCCTTCGTGATAAAAATAAACAAGGTAAGCAAATTTACACTTATGGTGGTGATTACGGACGTTATCCAGCTTCAGATCATAATTTTAATTGCAATGGTTTGTTCAATCCTGACCGCGAACCCCATCCACATGCCGACGAGGTACGTTACTTCTACCAAAACGTATGGACTACCTTAAAGGATAGTGTAAACGGAATAGTAGATGTGTATAATGAAAACTTCTTCCGCTCGCTTGAAAACCTTTCGCTTAACTGGACATTATTGCATGATGGTGAGCAAGTTGCAGCTGGCACTATTGCCGATATTAATGTAGCACCTCAGCAACATGCTATTGTGCAGTTAGAGGGTTTCAAACTTCCTGCGCAAAAAGGCGAATATGTGCTGCAAATTGATTATCGATTAAAGAAAAACGAGTCTTTGCTCAAAGCTGGATATCCAGTAGCTCGTCAAGAGATGGTACTAACACCTTATGTTTATCCCACATTGGCAAGTGTAGCCACATCGCTTCCTATGCGTCCTGCTGTAGTAGGCAATAAGGGTGCAACACCTAAGGTAACCAAAGAGGAGCAATTAGCTTGCTTGACACTCTCGTCAGGTCCTACATCGGTAACGTTTAACAAGTCAACTGGTTTTGTTGATTATTTCGATGTCAATGGGCAACCCATGTTCGAAAAAGGTTATTCATTGCAACCCGACTTTTGGCGTGCCCCTACTGATAATGATTATGGTGCCAACATACAAAAGGCCTTACAAGCATGGCGCAGTCCACAAATGAAGCTAACCTCCTTTACCGAACAGGCACAAGGTGTATGTCGACAAGTTGTAGCCCAATATGATATGCCTGAAGTAGAGGCCAAGTTAACACTTACCTATACACTCAATTTGCAAGGGCAACTCATTGTAGAACAGCAATTAAAGGTGAACAAAGAGGCTAAAAATAAACCCGTACTACCACGATTTGGCATGTCATTGGTTATGCCTGAAGACTTTAGTACATTGCATTATTATGGTCGCGGTCCCATTGAAAATTATTGCGATCGTCACACATCCACCTTCTTAGGCATCTATAATCAAACTGTGGCAGAGCAATTTTCACCCTATATCCGTCCGCAAGAAACAGGCAATAAAACTGACATTCGATGGTGGAGTATAAGTAATGCTGATTCAAATGGATTAACATTTACAGCTCCTGAACCGCTTGAAATGACAGCACTTAATTATCTTACCTCCGATTTAGATGGAGGCCCTGCAAAGGAGGCAAAACAAATGCATGCGGGTGATTTAACGCCTCGACCTTTTACAGTAGTGCACATAGCGCAGCGACAAATGGGATTGGGGTGTATTGACTCATGGGGGGCATGGCCTTTGCAAAAGTATTTGATACCTTATGCTGATCATGCTTTCTCATTCATTATCACTCCCGTAGCGCGTTAATATAGGATTTGAGCAGGACTTGTTGACTCTATTGTAGCTTCTACAAGTCCTGTTCTGTTTGTTATGTAAAATATAGCACCAGTTTACACATTTCTAACTATTATGATGATTCAAAAAATATTAACTCTATGTGTTATGGGCATAATGAGTTGTAGCTTTACAACTAATGCTCAACCCACTCCGCGTAACCAACTCACTCCAACGCCTCCTATGGGCTGGATGACATGGAACTTGTTCAAAGGCAACATTAGCGAACAACTCATTCGTGAAACAGCAGACGCTATGGTAGAAGAAGGCTTTGCTGCTGTGGGTTATAAGTACATTTTTATTGACGACCTTTGGCAGGGGGGGCGCGATGCACAGAACAACATCATTCCCGATGCAAAGAAATTTCCATCGGGCATAAAAGCCTTGGCCGACTATGTACATGCTAAGGGCTTGAAGTTAGGCATTTATTCAGATGCTGCCCAACTCACTTGTGCAGGTGCAACAGCCAGCCTGGGTTTTGAGCAACAAGATGCTCGCACCTTTGCTTCATGGGGCATTGACTACTTAAAGTATGATTATTGCAATGCACCAGAGGATAGTGCTACAGCTCGCCATCGTTATGGCGTAATGGCGCGCGCCTTGCAACAGTCTGGTCGCGACATAGTGTTAGGCGTGTGTGAGTGGGGACAGCGTCAAGCTGAAGACTGGTGCGGACAGGTTGGAGGCCAACTATGGCGAACCAGCTACGATGTGCGTGACATGTGGAAGGATGTGGTAAAGCAAGGCGGAATGGGCATTCTTGACATAATCAACATAACAGCTCCCTTAGCAGCCAAGGTCAACACCACACAATGGCCCGACATGGATATGCTTGTGGTGGGCCTAAATGGTAAAGGTGGGCCTTCAAGTGACTTAGGAGGAAAAGGTTGCACCTCAACTGAATATCAAACGCAAATGAGCATGTGGTGCATGTTCTCTTCACCATTAGCTATGAGCAATGATTTGCGTAACTTGAGCGCTGATGATAAAAGAATTTTGTTGAATACTGAGGCCATTGCTATCAACCAGGATTCGCTGGGCAAGGTAGCTCAACGCAAGGTGATGACTGAAAGCCATCAAGTATTTATTCGTCCGCTATCCAACAATCGTTATGCGGTGGCGGTGCTCAACACCTCAGAGGATCCTTTAACCCTACGAGTTAATTTTGCTGATTTGGGCGCAACGGGTAAATTCCGCGTACGTGACATATGGAAACACAAGAACATCGCTACTCAAGCAACCCATTGGCGAGGTAAGGTTAATGCACATGAAACAATCGTGCTTGTACTAAGCTAACACCTACTTAACAGGTTAACAAGTTAACGGGTTAACAAGTTGACGGGTAAGTAAGCTATACATCGCTTATTATGTTAAAGTCAGATTGGTAATAAGTTATAAAAAAACTTAGCAAACTTACCTGTTAATCCATTAACCTGTCAACCCGTTAACTTGTTCCTTGTTAACCCGTCAACTTGTTCATTGCCCATATGTCGTTCCTTTTCGTAGTCAACAAGCTTTCTCGGGAAAAATATTCTGTATATCGAAAAAAAGTGCTTTCAATAAGCAAATGAATTTGACCACCTGCTTAAATAAAAAGAATGATGAATTTAAAGTCAATTAGTAGCAAACTAAAGGGTAATCCTACGATGATAGATGGAACGGTGTATTCGATGCTCATCATCTGTAGTATCTCGCACTTTCTAAATGATATGATTCAGTCAATCATTCCCTCCATCTATCCCATAGTAAAGGCTGAATTTGGCTTTTCGTTTGCACAGATTGGCATCATTACATTGATGTTTCAAATGACATCCTCCATTTTGCAACCCTTCACAGGACTGTATGCCGACAAGCATCCACGTCCTTATGCCCTTTCGGTGGGCATGTGCTTTACCTTGGTAGGGTTGTTATTGTTAGCTTTTGCTGAAAATTATTTCTTCATACTGTTGGCGGTAAGTATCGTAGGATTAGGTTCTTCAGTCTTTCATCCTACAGCATCTCGAGTAGCACAATTGGCATCGGGAGGCAAAAAGAGCTTGGCACAATCCATCTTTCAAGTGGGTGGCAATGGTGGTTCGGCTGTAGGGCCTTTGCTGGCTGCTCTTATCATTTTACCATTTGGTCAACATGCCATCTCATGGTTCGCATTGGCGGCATTGCTGGCAGCCATCATTATGGTAAGATTGGGCACTTGGTACAAGGCAAGACTTACTTATGTGGTGAAGCATCCTCAGCAACAACCACTTCTTAATCATCATATTTCAAAGCGAGCCAAGTATGGGGCTTTACTCATACTCATACTGTTGGTGTTCTCAAAATATTTCTATACAGCTTGCATTACCAGTTACTTCACATTCTTTCTGATAGACAAATTCGGAATATCTGTTCAAACCTCACAAATATGTTTGTTTGTTTTCTTGGCAGCTTTTGCCATCGGAACTGTTGCCGGAGGTATGTTAGGTGATAAGTTTGGTCGTAAATATGTTATATGGTTTTCTATTTTGGGAACCGCTCCATTTGCGCTTGCCATGCCCTATGTTAATTTCGCTTGGACAATTGTTTGTACATTCCTTTCAGGTCTTATTATAGCTTCAGCTTTTTCATCTATTGTGGTCTATGCCACCGATTTGATGCCAGACAAGGTGGGGTTGATAGCAGGCATCTTCTTCGGACTGATGTTTGGATTGGGAGGTCTTGGTTCCGCCTTCTTTGGCTGGCTTGCCGACAAAACCAGCATTGAATTTATTTTTCAAGTAAGTGCTTTTTTGCCTCTATTGGGCATCATTGCGGGTTTCTTACCTAATACACAAAAGGTATAAAACAATGAAAAATAGGGGTGAAACAAAACTAATGTGAATCGCTGCTTACTACATAATGAAACGTGTGATACATATTCAATATTTCCCATCTCCTTGTGGAGACATTGTTATGGCATCAATTGACGATGAATTGTGCCTTTGTGATTGGAACGATTGGCCATGTGCCGAACGCAACAAAAAACGACTTTTACGCTATTTGAAAGCCGATTTTACGGAGGAAACATCTGAAGTGTTAGAAAATGCCAAGATGCAACTTAAAGAATATTTTGTAGGAGTTCGCAAAACATTTGATGTAAAAATTCACCCTGTTGGCACGGAGTTTCAGCATCAAGTATGGAAGGCATTGTGCGAAATTCCATATGGTGAGACGAGAACCTACAAAGATATAGCTCAAAGAGTAAATAACATAAAAGGAGTTAGAGCTGTGGCTCAAGCTATAGGCGCCAATGGTATTTGCATTATTATTCCGTGTCATCGTGTTATAGGCAGCAACCAATCTTTAACAGGCTTTGCTGGTGGCTTGGATGCCAAAAAGGTTTTGCTCAAAATAGAGTCATAGAAAAGTTGAACAGGCCTAAATTCTTTTACGAGTTGTATGCCATGCCAGTTTAATTACAATGTAATAAGTAGGTATTCAAAACTATTTAATCGATAGCTTGTACTATACTCAAGTGCATTGAGTATGCTCAAGTGCATTGAGTATGCTCAAGTGCATTGAGTATGCTCAAGTGCCATTGAGTACTATGCTCAAGTGCCATTGAGTACTATGCTCAAGTGCCATTGAGTACTATACTCATGTGCCATTGAATACTATGTTCTCTATTGAATAGAATGATGTCTATTGGTTAGAATATGGGTATATGAGATAATTTTTTTGCTGATACAAGACATTCCATAGCTCCCAAAAAATGATGTCGCTATATAAAATAGACGCATTTTTTATAAACTATATAACTTTAATTTGTATTATTTATATAAATCTATACCATTTACCCCCTGCATTCTCTTCATTACACCCCAACAGCCCCTCCTTTACTCCCATTATTTTACTATCAAATTATGTCATTACGTCTATTTAATAAGTCAATATTTCCGAAAAGCGGTATTTAAATTTATTGCTGTGCGCTAAAAGTTCTCGACCGTAAAATTAGGGCTGGATTCCTTGTTTGGAATTCAGCCCTTTTAGTTACTTTTTAATAACTATGAACAAAGGTACACATTTTAACGGACAGCAATAATATTTTTTGCAATTGTATGTTATTCAGCCTCTTTGTTGCTTATTTGTAGAAGGATATTATTCATGAAAAACGAATAGTTGAAATCACTTTGCCAGTAAGGTCTTGCAGATGGATGTACCATATATTCTATGTATATTTTCAACATTTCGTCATAGTCTATCCATACGATTTGTTACGCTGTTTTCTTATGAAACATGGTACAACTTAGGCAAGATGAGATGCTTGGAACTACATAATTTTTTCCATCTTTCTCCTCCGAAAATGTTGAACTTTCAATAGGTCAGACGACCTCGGTGACTTAAACGCCTACTTACTATTCGTTTGTCATTTAATGTCCACTTCAAGTATTTGTGCACATTTGCTTGGGCTTAGCCAGTCTTTCATTATGTGAACTAAGTCATGATGAGCATTGGCGCATAAATAGCCTAACTTAAAACATTCAGCTATGCCCTTAGCTGTAAACGTTTGATGACCAGCAGCTATTAAAGCATCGCGTGCTGGTGAAGCCGAAAGCCCAGGCAACTTGTCGAAGATGCCACCATGATGGTTGTTGACTAAAAGAATGCGTAGGTTATGAGGCAAATGTGTGTTCCAAAGGGCATTCATATCATAAAAGAAACTTAAGTCGCCTATCACAACAATGCTTAGTCCCCACATGGCTGTGGCATAGCCCACGGCTGTTGACAGCGAACCTTCAATACCGTTTGTTCCACGATTGCAAAAAATGGGAGCCTTGCCACTTTCGAAAACATTGCTCGCAGCTCGTATAGCCGAACTGTTGGCTAAGTGTATGCTATAGCTTGTGCTTTGTTGGGCGAGCAGTTGGTGTAAGGTGGTAAGCGCGTAATGAAAGTCGTGGTTTAAATAGGATTTGTCATCCAATTCTCTTTTTTGCTCTGTCCAAACTTTGTCGAGTTTATTGGCAGTTTGTTGCACTTGAACGTTATGGTGTGGCAATACTTGGCATAATTGTGATAAGGCAGATTGGGGTGATGCCTTGACGTTTGCTTCAAGGTGACAAAAAGTGTCGGCCAAGTGGTCGTCGTTGCTAATGCGAATAACCTTGCAGGCTGAATTGCGTATGAGCGATTTGAACCTTTTGTGCACAAAGTTTCCTCCTATGTGAACAATAACGTCGGGACATATGGGGGTGGCTGCATGCTCAAGCGTGTCAAATGCATTCAGTCTGAAGTTTCCTTCAACGTCAGATATAACTTCAGGTAATACTAACATTTGTCCTTGCTCGCTGAGCAGGGCCGTTTCGTTTCGAATGTCTCCTCGTTCGTATTGCCCTATGAGTAGTGTAGGTAGTTGTGCTTTGCTAATAACATCAATGATGGTCTGTGGCAGAGGACATGTGGTTGATGGATAATAACTCGTAATTTTACGTTCAACAGGTAGGTGTGAGGTGGTAAAGTTGAACATAGGTTCGCTAATAGGCACATTAATGTGTGCTGGCCCACTAGCTGATTGGTGTAAAGAGATGATAGCCTCGTTTATGTTGCGATTGTTGTGCCACTCATCTTCATGGGAGCGAGGTTCACAAAGGTTAAAGGTGGGACAATAAGGTAGTAGTGCCCCCACTTGTGGCAAGGTTTGACCATCTAATTGCCCTATCCAACTTTGAGGTCGATCAGCCGATATGACCAAAAGTGGAATATGACGATAGTAGGCTTCGGCCACAGCTGGAATGCAGTTGAGCAAGGCTGAGCCTGATGTAACACACACGCCCACGGCCTCTTGAGTGGCCAAGGCTATGCCTAATGCAACAAAAGCAGCACTTCGCTCATCGGTAATGGGGTGTAGCTTAAAGTGGTTGTTTGCTATGTGAAGGTTGTGCACAATGGTGGCATTACGCGACCCAGGGCATACAACCATGTGCTGTATGTTGTGCGCAATGAGCAGAGCTGTTAGCTGATTTACTTGTGGGGTGTTGCAAAACATTTACAATATACTTTTGATGGTTTCCATTTTACGCTGTGTCTCTTCCCATTCTTCATTCTCCAGGCTTTCGGGCATGATGCCTCCTCCTGCGTAAAGGGTTGCGGAGTGGGATGTGAAATGCATGCAGCGGAGTGAAACAAATAGATGAGTCTCGTTGTAAAGATGGATGGGACCACTAAAACCAGCATAATACAATCGAGGCGAATGCTCTGCTTCTTTGATGACAGCTTTTGCTTCATCGCAGGGCAAGCCACACACAGCGGGGGTGGGGTGCAACTGTTGCAGAACGGCAGGCAAATCGCTTGCGTTGTAAAGGTTGAATGTGAAGTCGGTGCATAGGTGCTGTATGTTGCCCGTGTGTAGAGTGTAGGTGGCTGATGTGTGAATGTTGGTTGCCACATTTGCAAGTTGCTGTTTTATGTAACGGGCTACAATGGCTTGCTCTTCCTTGTTTTTGTGGTTCCAATGGGGGGCTTCTCCTTCAACCCAAGGCAGAGTGCCAGCTAATGCTACCGTTGAGCATTGATGGTGGTGCATTTCGAGCAAAGGCTCAGGGGTAGCTACTAACCATTGTCCTGTTTGGGGCGTATTCCACAGAGCCACAAAGCTGTTGGGACGATAGTGGCATGCACGCAAAAATAGTTGTTCAGCATCGTTACCTTGTAATTGTTCAATATTGAGGCGTCTTGAAAGTACTACTTTTTGCAAAAGGTGGCCATTCAGTTTGTGCTTAACCTTGTTAAAGGCTTGCGTGTAGTTGGCTCGTTCTGCTGCCTCGTTGGTATGCATTTGTGCATGCTGTGTGCGCTTTGTTGAGGACAACACAAGCGGACAAACTTCAACCTTGTCGGGCTGAATGAATAGTAGAGGACTTTCAGACGAAATGGTGAATGGCATTATAATGTAGCCCCCACTAAGCGGAACTTGGAGCAATGACTTTAGCACAATGGGGTTGCTTTGGCTTGTGATGCGAGTGAAGTGCTTGCTATGTGGTAGCTTGTACAAAACGCTTGTTATGCAGCTCATTTGTTATTTTTCAAGATTCTTCGCTTCATTCCATATTTTATCCATTTCATCGAGCGACATGTCGGTTAGTTGTCGTCCTTGTTTCAGCGTGTGTGCTTCGAGGTAGTTAAATCGCCTGATGAACTTTTGATTGGTGTGTTCAAGTGCGTTGTCGGGATTGATTTTGTACAGACGGGCAGCGTTAATAAGGCTGAACATAACATCGCCAAACTCGGCTTCGGCTTTGTCCTTGTCTAAATGTTCAATTTCGGCCTCAAATTCGCTAATTTCTTCTTTCACCTTATCCCAAACTTGCGAACGTTCTTCCCAATCGAATCCTACGTTGCGTGCTTTATCTTGTATGCGATAGGCTTTGATGAGTGATGGCAAGGCTGCAGGTACACCTGATAGAACTGACTTGTTTCCATCTTTTTCCTTTTGTTTGAGTAGTTCCCATTGTTCGCTTACTTGTTGAGCTGTTTCAATGTGCTTGTCTTCGCTCCCCTTGGGCGGAAAAACATGTGGATGGCGAAATATCAGTTTGTCACACAATTGGTTGCAAACATCAGCAATGTCAAAATCGCCCGTTTCAGATCCAATTTTTGCGTAAAAGCAAACGTGCAACAAAACGTCGCCTAACTCTTTGCATATATTTTTTGTGTCATTACGCATTAAGGCATCACACAGTTCGTAAGTCTCTTCAATTGTATTGGGGCGTAGGCTCTCATTGGTTTGCTTACGATCCCAAGGGCATTTTACGCGCAATTCGTCAAGCACGTCCAGTAATCGTTCAAAGGCTTTAAGTTGTTCTGCACGGTGTTCTTTGCCTAATAATATGTTTTCGCTCATTTGTTTGTTGTGGTTTATAGGTGGTTGTTATAAATAGGTAGGAGAAAGCATCATTTAACAGCAACTTAGTTGTAGAGAACTAAGTTGTATTGTAAACTTATAGCTACACGAACCTACGCGTTGGCTGAATTAGTTAACGAGTTGATAGGTTAATGGGTAAGTTTGTCAAGTTTTTAAACTTCTTACCATTCTGACTTTAACATAATAAGTGATGTATAGCCTACTTACTTGTTAACCTGTCAACATGTTAACCCGTTCACCAAGAATTCCGCCAACGGGTTGAACCTACCATTTTTTTGCTGAATGGGGTGTGCCATAGGATGAATAGTGAACTTTAAAGTCTGCCCCATTCATAATGGTAATGATTTACAGAACCTGCATTATTAATACATCGTTTCCCTTTATAAAAGGGGTGATGTGACATTTTCTATGCGCAAAATTACACTTTTCTTGCTTATTTGTCTAAATTTGCGGTATGGAAAAGTTCGATGTACACATATTAGGGTGCGGAAGTGCTTTGCCAACGCTTCGTCATTGGCCATCGGCGCAACTCATTAACTTGCGCGAGAAACTTTTTATGATTGATTGTGGCGAGGGTGCACAAGTGCAGTTTCGTAGGTCGCGTCAAAAGTTTTCAAGGCTGTCGCACATTTTTATATCGCATCTTCATGGTGACCATATATTTGGTTTGATGGGGCTGCTCTCCACCTTGTCGTTGGCTGGGCGTACTTTACCTATGCACCTTTATGCACATGCTGAACTTGAGGCGTTGCTTCGTCCACAACTTGATTTCTTTTGCAAAGGCATTGCTTACGAAGTAGTGTTTCACCCTTTGCCTACTGATGGTGAATCGCAACTATTGTTTGCCGATCGTTCGGTTGAGGTGTATAGTTTGCCACTACGCCATAGGGTGCCATGTTGTGGGTTCTTGTTTCGTGAAAAAGCTCCATTGCCGCACATTCGTCGCGACATGATTGATTATCTTGAAATACCTTATTATGCCATCAACTCTATAAAGCAAGGGGCTGACTGGACAACGCCTGAAGGACGTGTTGTGCCGAATGCCGAATTGGTGTTCCCTGCAGAACGCGGACGCTCGTATGCTTATTGCTCCGACACTTGCTATCAGCCACAGCTCATACCTTTAATTAGAGGGGTGGATGTGCTTTACCATGAAGCCACTTTTGGTAACGATAATTTGTCTCGCGCACTTGAAACATTGCATTCAACTGCTGAGCAAGCGGCCAAAATAGCTAAGGCTGCTAATGTTGGACGTTTGGTGATAGGGCACTTCTCATCGCGTTATGATGACGAACAAGTGCTGTTAGATGAGGCTCAGCAGGTTTTTAAAAATACGCAGTTAGCTAAAGAAGGCTTGTTGATTCATGTGTAAAAATGGGAAAAAAGTAAACTATTCCTTTTTTAGAGGTGTCCTACGAACTGGCCCAAAGAATAGGTGAAGATTGATTTTAGAAGAAATAAGAGTATTAGAATTTTACTTCGTCATAAAAGTTTAGACAAGTTCATTAGCTTGAGCTGTAAAAGTGGCCAATTGAATAACAATAGAAACTATTTTATAGAACACTTCGTTAGAATTAAATGATGATATGAAAATACAGAGTGCAGAATTTTTAATAAGTAATAGTAGGGCAGACCAATGTCCACAATCAGACAAACCAGAGTATGCCTTTATAGGTCGAAGCAATGTGGGCAAGAGCAGTTTGATAAATATGCTCACAGGGCGTAAAGCTTTGGCCATGACATCGTCGACACCAGGCAAAACTATGCTGATAAACCATTTTGTTATAAACGATGAATGGTATTTGGTTGACTTACCAGGTTATGGTTACGCTCAACGTGGACGACGTGAGGTAGAGAAACTTAAAAAGTTGATAGAGCATTATGTGCTTGAACGCACACAGTTAACTTGCTTGTTTGTGCTGATTGATTCGCGTTTGAGCCCACAAAAAATCGACTTGGAATTTATACGATTCTTGGGCGAGAATGGAGTACCTTTTGGCCTTATTTTTACAAAAGCTGATAAGCCTAAACGAGGTGAACTGAAAAAGAATGTTGACAAATTCATGCAGACTTTGCATGAAGAGTGGGAGGAATTGCCGCCTTATTTCGTAACAAGTAGTGGAACGGGGTTAGGGCGTGAAGCTTTTCTTGACTATATAGATAGCATAAACAAAAGCTTGCAACAATAATAAACTGTGGAAATGGGCGGTCTGAAAGGGCAATGCTGCGCTGGGTGTACGCGCTCGTTGCATATTCAGACCGCTATTGTTTATATTTTGAATACCTACTTAAATTTAAGAATGAATATAACAACCCTTATGTGTTGCATAAAATGAACAGCGTTGTATGTTATTGTCTTTTAGAATACGGCCTTTTAGGGTAATATTAATACTTACAGCCTTGTTGCTATCAGCTGCCTCGCTTATTTATTCGCATTATTTGACTCGCAACCTATATGAGGAAGAGGTGGCAAAAATGCAAGTGTGGGCGCAAGCTATGCGCTCATTAACAGCGGCTGATGAGGGTACAGACTTAAGTTTGGTGCTACAGGTAATTAATAGTAACCATACAATACCCGTGGTGGTGGCTGATGCTCACGGCAACATATTAGCTCAACGCAATTTGTGGCCAGAACCATCGGGCGTAGATTCTTTGCAGCAATTGCACCAAACGTTGCTTGACTTTAAAAGGAGCGGGCACGAAATGCAACTGGATCTTGCTCCAACTGATGCACATAATATTGCGCATGACTATATATATGTTTATTATGATGAATCTGTGTTGCTGCGCCAACTCACCATATATCCTTACATACAGTTGCTGGTTGTAGCCATATTTTTTGTTGTGGCTATAGTTGCATTGCTGGCATCAAAACGCGCTGAACAAAATCGTGTGTGGGTGGGCTTATCGCGTGAAACGGCACATCAATTAGGCACTCCTATATCATCGCTCATGGCTTGGAGTGAGGTGCTACGTGAGAGTTATCCTGATGATGTGTTGTTGCCCGAAATGGATAAGGATATTCAGCGGTTACAATTGATAGCCGAACGTTTCTCGAAAATTGGGTCTGCTCCCGAATTGTCAGAACATAACTTAGGGAATATTGTGCAGCAGGTGGCGGATTATTTTAGTAGACGTACTTCTGTTCGTGTAGAAATTAATGCACATGTGCCTGTGCAGCCTATTATGGCCCATGTGAATGCTCCTTTATTTGAGTGGGTACTCGAAAACTTATGTAAGAATGCTATTGATGCCATGCAGGGCGAAGGACGTTTAATATTGCAATTGGTGCCGCAGGTTTATGAAAAGCGTCATCGTGTCTTTGCACAGATTTTGGTAACCGACACGGGCAAGGGCATTCCACATAATCGCTTTCAAATGGTGTTTAAACCTGGTTTTACCACCAAACGTAGAGGGTGGGGCTTGGGGCTGTCGTTGGCCAAACGTATTGTTGAAGAGTACCATCATGGCCGTATTTATGTGCAGAGCAGTCAGGTGGGTGTTGGCACAACTTTTGCCATTGAAGTGGAACAAATAGTATGCGTTGGCGGAATTAGTTGACGGGTTTACGGGTTAACAGGTAAGTTTGTTGATTTTTTAACGTATTACCATTCAGCCTTTATCATAAAAAGTGATGTATAGCAACTTACTTGTTAACCTGTCAGCTTTTTAACCCGTAAACGAAGAACTCCGCCAACGGGTAGATAGTATAAAACTTTATTCGTTTGCTTTTGTAATATGCCGAGTACGAAGAATCCATTTGGTGATAAAACGCGGGCTGAGTGTTGGTATGCTGATATTTTTAGTTTGCCACACCATGAGTCAAAGGTGTATGCTCGCATGTCTATGCACAAAAGGGCAGCACAGTTCGCCCCATTTGCTGCATTGTCAACTTATCACGAATCTTTGTCAGAACAGAGTCGATACATAGAGGCTTTTAATGAATTAAATGCTGATGAACTTGAACAGTTGAATAGCACGTTGCAACGTTTGCTCTTACATAAGGGTGAGCAAATAAACGTAATGGTTAAGCACTTTGTGCCAGATGACAAAAAAGTAGGGGGGCGTTATGTAGAAACTCGAGGCTTGCTTGTAGATTGTAACGCTAACAAAAGAATCTTGACCATTAAGGTTGAAGGTCAACTTAGTAACATTCAGCTTTGCTATGTTGTAGGTTTAAAGCAAGTGTGAAACATTCTAACTCGTTATGAGTACAATAAAAAGGCTCACGATGTTTTTTGCATCGTGAGTCTTTCACATTTAACGTGCTAATGCTCGTAGTTATTTAGTAGAACTTTTTTTAGCTCTTGTGGTTGTTTTATGTGCGGTAGCTCTTTTAATGGTTTTTTGTGGAGCAGTATTTTTGTCCTCAACAGGAATGATTTCAGCTTCGGGTGCTTCCTCCTTCTCGTAACGAGCCAACATGTTTTGTAACTTCGAAATTTCCTTGTCTTTCATTTCAAGTTCCTCGCCTTGATTTTTAATGGTAGTCAGCAAGGAATTCAACTCTTCATTGTCAATGTCAAGTGGATAACGATCGTTAACGCGTGTAATGAAATCGCCCAAAATGTTCATGTAGTTAGTAAAGGCATCGTAGGGTGAGTCGTAAATGCCACGATAACCTCCGTAACTATTAGGTTTGGTGCTCATAAAGCGCAAATTGTTAGATGCTTGCAAGTAGTCAAAATCTTGCATTAGGCGACGGTCACGACAAATGCGCACACGATCGGCTATAGAGTAGAGCTTGTTGAAAGCTTCACGTTGCATCACATTGCCTAACCATGGAGAAAGGTCACGCTCTTCATCAACCCATGAAGTGGGGTAGGTTACGGTTAAGTCGCCAGCCGATTTAACACGACCACATATTTCAGATGGTGTGCTGAAGGTTATGCCACGCTTTTTAAATTGTGCGGGCAATGCTTTCATAAAGTCAAGAATGTTTGATGACAAGGGTTGGAAAATACCGAGTGCACACAATTCCATGAAGATGTTTACCACTTGCTCCTCTTCAGGCAATTGCGCAATCCAATCAGCATAGGTGTCGGCAAACAGGGGGTATTCGCTCCACGAAGAGTCGTTGAATCGGAATGAAATGTCCTCTGAAAGCGAATAGTCACGTAACAAAAGTTTCAAGCGTGGGTCGCGGCAACAATTGTATACAAAGTGTGGGCTCTTCCAACCCAACACGTGTTTTGCACCTTCAGCTAACATACCCTTAAAGCCCATTGATGCTACCAACTCGCCTATATCGTCAGAGTAAATAAGGCAAGAGTTGCGGAATATTTTGGGCTCTTGACCAAAGAGTGATTTTACCTTTTTACAAAGACGTGTAACCTCATCACGGAAGGTGTCTTCATTAATGAGTGATGAAAAACCATGCGAATAAGGCTCTGCCAAGAACTCAACACACCCTGTGTCGTTTAACTTCTGCAATAGTTCAATGCATTGTGGGGCATGATTTTCAAGCTGTTCAATAGCACAACCTGAAAGCGAAATGGCACACTTAAACTCACCAGGGTTAGCTTCAGCCATTTCGATGAGAGTTTGTAGGGCGGGTACATATGAGCGCTCAGCGGTTTCGGTTATAGAGCGAGCATTTTCATAATCATCGTAGTAGTAATGATCTGTGCCGATGTCGAAGAAGCGGTAACGCTTCAAGTGAATATTTTGGTGTATCTCGAAATATAGACAAACAGTTTTCATGATGCGTTTTTTAAGAGGTAATGGGGTTAGATGAGTTGTTGATAAACGTCATAGATGCGTTTCCCGACCTTCTCCCATGTAATTTGTGCAACTTCTTTTTTCCCTTCTTCTTTCAAGTATTGGTGAAGTGATTCGTTGGTACAAATAGAGTACATGGCATCGGCCATAGCGTTAATGTCCCAATAGTCTGTCTTGATGCATTTGTCAAGGATTTCGGCACAACCGCTTTGCTTTGAAATGATGGAAGGCACACCACATTGCATGGCTTCGAGAGGCGAAATGCCGAAGGGTTCACTTACTGATGGCATAACGTACACATCAGAGTCGGCAAAAGCTTCGTACACTTGCTGTCCACGCATAAAGCCTGGAAAGTGGAAACGATCGGCTATGCCTCGGGCGGCAACCATGTTAATCATGTCATTCATCATGTCGCCTGAACCTGCCATGCAGAAACGAATGTTGTGTGTGCGTTGCAGCACAAGCGATGCTGCCTCGACAAAATATTCAGGCCCCTTTTGCATAGTGATGCGGCCCAAGAAGGTAACAACCTTTTCTTTGCGGTGCTCGTGTTCACTGCGTTTTTTCTCAACCATGTCAAGAATGTCCTTTGATAGTGGATAAACGGCATTGTGCATGGTAATAACCTTTGCGGGGTCTTGATGGTAGTGGTTAATGACCGTTTGCCGAGTGAGTTCAGACACACACATAATGCAGTCGGCGTGATCCATACCATCCTTTTCAATGCTATAGACGGTGGGGTTTACATGTCCGCGAGAACGATCAAAGTCTGTGGCATGAACATGAATAACCAGGGGCTTTCCGCTGACACTTTTAGCATGAATGCCAGCAGGGTAGGTGAGCCAATCGTGTGCGTGAATGATGTCGTACTCTTGTTGGCGAGCAACAACACCCGCTACGATAGAGTAATTGTTAATTTCGTCTTGAAGATTGTCAGGGTAGCGACCTGAAAACTCAATGCAACCCAAGTCGTCGGTTAGTCGGTAATTAAAGTCGGCATAAATGTTGTCGCGTAGTTGATAGTAAAGTTCGGGTGACATTTTGTTACCCAAACGTTGCTTTACATAGTCATAGTCAACATCGCGCCAAACAATAGGTGTTTCGCTCAAGCCGATAATGTTCATAAAACTTTTGTCCTCATCGCCCCAAGGCTTGGGCAGGCAAAAGGTAATATGAACATCAGGCTGTGCGGACAAGCCTTTTGTGATGCCGTAGCTGGCTGTTCCTAAACCACCGAGAATGTGTGGGGGAAATTCCCAGCCAAACATGAGAACTTTCATAGTTATTTGATTAGTTTTGGAGTGAGTGAGGCTGCAATGCCACAGGTGCTCAAGGTGTAACCATCGGGGGATTTGCTTAAGTACATATATTATATATAGTAGAGCACTTGGGCTGATAGCTCGTTGTCACTTATTCCATGGCATTATTATATTTTTCAAGTAGTCGGAGAGCACGTAATATGCCACTAACATTCATGGCGAATGATATGGCACCACGACCATGGAAGGGTGGGTTGCCATCAAACAATTCAGGAATGGTTCCAACACAATGATAGAAGAGTTCCTCCTCAAAACCAATAAGCTTGCGCTCTATATAGTTTACTCCGCTCATGCGGTAAACACGCAGGTAGGCTTCCAAGTAAAAGCCTGTGAGCCAAGGCCAAGCGGTGCCTTGATGGTAGGCTAGGTCACGTTGTGTCTGTGGGCCAACGTACATGGGGTTATAGCCTCCGCTTTGTGGCGAAAGTGAACGTATGCCTTTGGGGGTAACCAATTCTTTGGTGCAAATGTCAAGTACTGACTTGCGCTCTTTCATGTCGAGTGGTGAGTAGTCAAAGGCTATGGCAAAGAGTTGGTTAGGACGTACGCTCCAATCCATCATCTGTCCGTCAACATAGTCAAGCAGGTAACCATATTCGTTTAAAAATACATCTTTAAACGACCTTGCTACTAATTCGGCTGTAGTTCTAACTTTTACCAATAAGTCTTCATACACGTCTTGCCCATTTTCAAGAATGAGCTGTTCAAAGAACTTGATGGCATTATACCAAAGGGCATTGAACTCAACAATGTAACCAGAACGTGGCACAATGGGCTGACCATTTGACTGTGAATTCATCCATGTAATGGCTCGGTCGCGACCATTGGCATAAAGTAACCCATTGTCGTGAACAAACAAATTAGGGTGTTGACCATTCCAAATGTAGTCCATTATCTCTTTGAAGAGTTTACCATACTTTTCGTAGCATGCTTTGCGCGAGGTATATTTGGCATATTGCTGAATGGTCCATGTGGCCCAAAGCAGAGTGTCGGGTTGTTCCATTTCATAAATGTCAACTGACATCGGCTCCTTCTGTATAAAGTTGTGTATGGCCTTTGCCGCAGTGGTCATGTACTCTTCAAACCTATCGCGCTCGCCAATGGCAAGTGTTAGGCCAGGTAGTGAGATAAATGTGTCGCGTGCTCGAGCTTTAAACCATGGATAACCTGCCAATAAATACGATTCGCCATCTTTGTTGACGCGAAATTGGTGAGCAGCATTTACTAAACAATGGTAAAAACTATCGCGGTGGTCAATGTGGCTAATCTCCTCCTCCATGAGCGTGTTAATTTGTTCCGCTTCAATAGGAGCAATGCCTGCACTAAATACGATGCTTTCACCTTTTTTGATTGACATTTCAAAGTAGCCTGGTACAAGCAAATCTTCAGTTGCATTGTAACCGCGTTCGCGCTCTTTGGGATAATCCATGCCACGATACCAATCGGGGCAATAGTGCCAATCAGTGGGCTTAGATGTTTGCATGTATAGGTCGGGGTAACCTTGATATAGGCACATGCGAATGCCATTCTCTACTTCATTATAACTGCGGTTAGCTACTCCGTTTTCATGTGTCCATTGCCGAACACTGCGAAAGGCTAAGAATGGACGCAAGCGTAGCTGAGTTTCAGAGTGAGCGTCAAGTAACGTATAACGAACATAAATACGGTGAATAGAGGTGTCAAAACTTAATTCTTTTCGTAATAGGACGCCTCCAACGCGATAGGTCCAAGTGGGCACTTGTTCCCATTCAAAACTTACTATATATTTATGTCCTTTAGGACTATAGTTCTCGCCTTGGTATTTGTGTAATCCCAAATTGAATTCGGCTCCATGCTGTATAACAGTTTCGTCAAGTGACGAGAGTAACACATGATTCTCGTCATCCAGTTCAGGAACGGGTATAACGAGTAAGCCATCATATTTTCTGATGTTACAACCAACCAAAGTCGTTGAGCAATAAGCACCAGACCTATTGGTAATGAGCATCTCTTTGTAAAGAGACTCTTGCAAGTTGGTCATTTGCGCTTTATCGAATCTTAGATAGCACATGGCGATTGATGTGATTTTAAGGTTTAGAAATCTATTATCTGTTTCGCTCGTTAGGGCTATTTGCTATTTGTAAACAATTATCTGTCACTTTGCAACATAGCTTTAAGCTATACAGGGTTGATTTGTCATGCCGATTTTTCATTCGGCAATCAAAAGTAGAAAAAAAAAGTTGAGTCAGAAAGCTTTTTCGTAAAAAAATGCGTTTCTTCATGTTTTTGTAGCAAGAGTTTACAATTTAGCCTATAGCGTTTGGCTATTTTTAATAAAAACACTAATTTTGCTCCATATAGGGGCTTGGCGCATACATGGCGTAGCCCTTCATTATTTATAATGTGCATGCGTTATGTGTGGATGATGCTGATAGGCTTACATGTAGTGTGTACATTGCTAAACTTTGATTTCTAATCTATTTATAACATAAAATTGTTGGCGGTGTAAAAGATGGCATTACAATCTTAAAAAAATAACTGCCTGATTCATTAGGTGCCATGACAAAAGTTGAAAGATTTGATAAACGTAAAGTCGCCCAGTCGTTGAGCGACATATGGGATGTGTTGACTGACGAGGAGCGCAATTATCTGTGTGATAACGTCAGAGTTGAACGTTTTAAGAAGAATGAGGTCATTTATCATGAAGGTGACCAACCTGATAATTTGCTTTGCTTATTATCGGGTAAAGTAAAGATTTATCGTGAGGGCTTAGGTGGGCGCTGCCTGACTAATAGAGTTCTGCGTTCTGTGCAATATTTTGGGTATAGGGCTTCAATGGCTGGTGAGACTTATGTAACTAGCGCATCGGCCTTTGATGAGAGTACGATAGTGGTTGTGTCTATGCGTGCAATGTATCATTTAATGCAACAGAACACAGGGTTGTGTCATTTTTTTATGCATGCATTAGCTACCGATTTGGGCAAAGCTGATCAACGCATCGTGAGCATTACGCAAAAACACATCCGTGGTCGCTTAGCTGAAACACTGCTTGACTTGTTAGACGTTTATGGTTATGATCAAGATGGCAAAACACTTGATTTGCACATAACGCGTGAAGATATGGCTAATTTGTCGAATATGACAACAAGTAATGCTATTCGCACATTATCAACCTTTGCTACTGAAGGTTTGGTTGAGGTGCATGGACGATACATTAAGTTGTTGGATGTTGAGGCTTTGCAGCAAATATCTGATAATGGGTAATTGTTATAAAGGCGAAGAACTATGTTTTAGTGGTGCTTTGTAAATAGTACTTTCGCATAGTTATGATGTATAAGTGAGCGTAAGTTGATGCTCATACTTATAATATATAGCTATGGGGTTGGCTTGTTAAGATCGTTTGCGTAATTATTTCATTTAAATCGTATTGAAAGATAAATGTGCTAAGTTTTTTATTGGTTCATATTCAAAATCGTCTTTTTAATGATTTACCTTCAATAGCGACAAAATGCGATGTTAACCGACTAAATAAAATAGTATGAGAAAGTATATAATTAGCAGTTTACTCTTGGGACTACCAATAGGAGTTTGGGCACAAGATGTGACAAAAAATGACAGCACAAATGTTCAATTAAACGAAGCGATTGTTGAGGGGGCGAGTATCATTCGCCATAATGGGTTTGACACGTACTTTCCTTCGGATGCACAACGCACACATTCGTCAAATGCGCTTGATCTATTATCAATGGTGGCTTTGCCTGGTATTCACGTTGACCAAGTGCAGAAGAGCATTATCAGTAGTACGGGAGCAAGTGGTGTTGTGGTAAAGATAAACAATGTAGAAGCTACACTCGAACAACTGCAGAGCATTCCCCCTTACTTGGTTACAAAAATTGAATATAGCACAATGCCTGGCATGAAGTATGGTACAGGAACTGGGGCTGTTATTAATATTAAGACCAAGCGCGATGATTATGGCTTTGCTGTGGGACTGAATGCGATGAATGCCGTTTCTGATAATTATAACGACGACGGCGTATGGGCTAAGGTATGGAACAAGAAGTCTGAATTTGGATTGCAATACAACTTCAAACTTAATAACATTAAGAAGGCTTACAATAAGAGCAACGACACTTTTCACTTTGCTGACGGAACGATAAAGCAATATACCAAAGACGGAAAATTTAAAGGTGGCAATTTTAGAGATGACGCTTTATTATTGAGCTATAACTACACGTTGGAGAACAAGCGTGTGTTTGACGTGAAGGCTTCGTTTGACTACAATCGCTTTCCCAATCGCTATTTAAATCAACACGTAACGGGGGCTGAAGATTACACCTTACGCACCAATACGCAAAGTGACGAAAAGGTGTATTTGCTAAAGACGTATTATCAAGAGCAACTGAACGCTAAAAGCACGTTAGAGGCAAATGTGGGCTTTGCTTATTTAGACAATGCGTATGACAGAGGTTTCGCCTCGCCTTGGAGTAATTATGCCTACAAGGTGAATGGCAATAAGTATGCCACCTACGCTAAGTTGGACTTTGTACATCAACTTTCGTCGAAGAGTCAACTATCGTTTGGTTACCAACAAAGCTATGACTATACACGTAATAAGTACGTAGGTACGAACAATCAAGCGGCTAAGATTAATGACGATACGGAATACTTGTATGCTGAATATGCATTATTCTTGCCTAAATTTTACCTATCGGTGGGAGTTGGTGAGAATAGAATACGAACGGCGCAGATGGGGAACAACAATGTGTTTTGGGCTTTCCGTCCTCAAGTGCTCTTGCAATATAACTTGAATAAAGAATGGAGTTTGATGTATCGTTATAGCCGCAACGCGACGACACCTACGCTGGCCGACTTGACAGAATATAGTCGCCAGGACGACGTATTACAGTGGACGGTTGGTAATGCAGCGCTGCGCCCTTATAATACCGACACGCACATGTTGGTGGCTGATTTTCAGAAAAAGAGCACTACACTTCGTATTTATGCCCTTTACGAATATGCTTATAATGGTATCGGGCAGATGATTCTTGAAGACGGGGGTAAATTTGTTCATCAAAACGTGAATAACGTGCGAAATCGCCACTTTGAATCAGCTGTGTATTGGGGGCAGTCATTCTTCAATCGTGCTCTGACTTTTTACGTTGAACCTAAGTGGCAGTACGACGATGCAAGAGGCATGAATAAACATACGAACGCTCAGCTGAGTTTACAAGCTGGCTTAAATGCTTTTTACAAAAATTGGAGTTTTAATGGGTATTACCGCACGGCAACGGAGGCATTGTCGGGCGATATGTTAACGCACAACTGCTCAACATCGGACGTTAACGTTGGCTATCGCTACCGCGCCTTGCAACTGAAACTTGGCTTACGAAATGCGTTTAGAAGTAAAGGTAAAAGTGGCGAAACGAGGTTGATGACAGATAAGTTGATTAGCAGCTTATCAAGCGGCAATCGTGCTTTTGGCAACATGGTGTACATTTCGTTATCGTGGAGCCTGATGAGAGGTAAAATGATAAAGACAGCTCAGGCTAAAGATACACCTGTAAATACGGATGCGGGTATTGTTAAATAAGGCCTATCACCCTCCCTAAAACTTTTACTACCTCGAGTTTTCTATTGGGATTCTGATAGATACGCAGCAAGTAAAGATAATTTCTAATTTCGATTATTGGTGTCCGACGCGCGCCACGAATGCAAGCTCACCTGGGGGGGGACGCGTCGCCCCCAGGTGAGGATGTTCTATGCTCATGTACAATTGAGTACTATAGTCATGTACAGTTGAGTATGGAGATTTTCTACGGCACAACTTTTACAAAGAACACACTTTGGGGACTGACGGATATTCTGTATATTCAATTGGGAATGTCAGTCAAGAAACCATCAAAAAATATTTTGAAAACCAAGGGTAGCTGCGCTACCCTGCATTTTTCATCCCCTAAGCTAAAGACTTAGGGGGGGCAAATACGCTTTCTATAAACCAAGTGATGCATAAAGCAAAAAAAGAGAACTAAGTAAAAACTTAATTCTCTTTTCTATGAGGTACCCAGCAGATTCGAACTGCTGTACACGGTTTTGCAGACCGCTACCTAGCCACTCGGTCAGGGTACCAAATGTTGAATGTTGCGGTGTGTACGGGACTCGAACCCGTGACCCCATGCGTGACAGGCATGTATTCTAACCAGCTGAACTAACACACCATTCATTTTATTTGGTTTTGCTATCGTTTGTTTCAGTGTTGTTTGTTTCCCGATTGCGAGTGCAAAGGTACGACTTTTTTGTGAAGTACCAAACTTTTCCTAAGTTTTTTTCAAAAAATCTTCAGAAAAAGTGCAATTTCCTCATATTTTCCCTCTCGAAAGCTCCAATCGGGCAGTTTTGCTACTACTTTATAGCCATTGTTTTGAAACAGATAAAAGGAGGGGAGATTGTGTGGTGAAACGTAGGCGTAGAGTGAGTGAATGCGTAATCGCTCGGTGGCGTAGTGTTCCATCAGTTGCAATGCTCTTTGTCCGTAGCCTTGACCTTGGTAGGCACGGAGTAGGGTGATGCCCACTTCGGCTCTGGCATTGAGTGAGGAGTAATTAGTGAGGTCAATGAGTCCGATAGGTTGTGATGAAGTGTGAGCCTTGGGTGAAATTGTGCTATCTGACTGAGGACTGTTTGCTATATCAATTACGAGTCGCAATTGTCCGCATTCATATATGTTGTCCGATGATGCTATATAATTTTTAAGAGCAAAGCGCGAGTAGGGTCCATCGGTGTTTGAAGTGTTCCATAAGCGTTCATCGTTTTCAATGGTGTAGAGTAACTCCAGGTCTTCAGGTTCAAGGGGGCGTAGGTGCATATATATTATAGGTGTTGA
>ERZ507012.50-NODE-50-length-38750-cov-8.81856_pt1 | contig 38750 bp, 38 predicted proteins | sample MGYA00512878_ERZ507012 | MGnify/ENA metagenome assembly ERZ507012
TACTATGCTCAAGTGCCATTGAGTACTGTTCTCTATTGAATAGAATGATATCTATTGGTTAGAATATGGGTATATGTGAGATAATTTTTTACTGATACAAAACATTTCATAGCCCCTAAAAAATGATATTGCTATATAAAATAGACGCGTTTTTTATAAACTATATAACTTTAATTTGCATTATTTACACAGATCCGAACCATTTACCCCCTGCATTCTCTTCTTTACATCCCAACAGCCCCTCCTTTACTCCCATTATTTTACTATCAAAATACGTCATTACGTCTATTTAATAAGTCAATATTTCCGAAAAGCGGTATTTAAATTTATTGCTGTGCGCTAAAAGCTTTCGACCGAAAATTAGGGCTGGATTCCTCGTTTGGAATGCAGCCCGTTTAACCTCAGTAACTATGAGAACAAAGGTACACATTTTAACGGACAGTTCCCCCTTTGCCAAAATGGCAAACAAGTTGAGATAATAACAAAGATGATATTTGAACTTTGTTATATAGAAGCAATAAATAAAAATATGTCCTATATATGAGAACCAATATGTAATTTATGTCATACGCGCTAAGCGGTAATTTACCCCAACTAACACTATGCCCCTGCACATAGCTGACGACTACAAAAACTATCGCTTTGTGTTATAAAAAGGAAGGGGGCATGTTTTTTTATTTTCTGACTACACCTTTTTCAACCTTCACCTTACAAATTATAGGACAAAACTTATCCTATTTCATAAGTATTAGCAAAAAAAACTATTAGCCTAAGTTCTTCCTACAATATTTAATTATTTTTGCAGTACTAAAATTTAAGATAAAGTACACTTATTATGAGATTGGAACTCCAAAAGCTAAAACATTACAGCATAGTGGCCGTAATGGGCGCAATGAGCCTATCGGCACACGCACAACGCATTTCAGTTAAAACCAATGCTTTATATTGGGCTGTCGCAACCCCAAACATTGGTGCTGAATTCAGACTTAACAGACATTTTACATTAGGTATTGAAGGATTAGCCAATAAGCTAAAGGTGGGTTCAAAACTCAACTCACGCGTAGTGGCCGTTACACCCGAAGTGAGATATTGGTTCAGCATACGCCCACAAGCAGGGCACTTTGTTGGCTTAATGGGCATGGGGACTGATTATGACGTTACGTTAAAAAATAAGGTGTATAAAGGAACTGCCATAGGTGGAGGCGTAACATATGGCTACTCTTTTGTCTTAGGCCGACATTGGAGCTTAGAAGCAACAGCAGGAGTAGGACTTCTACACGTACGCGACTTAAACCACGCAGCATACGAGGCTGAACCTAAAGAAACGAAATCAAGCATTAAGTTTGCCCCCCTTAAGTTGGGCGTTTCATTTGTTTACATAATCAAATAGCACTTTTTTTGATGAACAAGCTTAAAAGTTTATTATTTTCAAATGCACCCAGCATGAGCTACAAGGCGATAACTTTGCTGCTATTAGGGCTTTTTATGACCTTAGGTGCAACGGCACAAGAGATTATACGTGTCACAGGTAAAGTGCTTGACGGCACAAATGGGGAACCCTTGGCCTTTGTGAATGTAACCGATATGGAAATGAAGCGACTGGTGGCTCAAACCGATGGTGATGGACGATTTGCCATTAGTGTGCACTCAAACACATCGTTGCGCTTTTCGATGACGGGAGCCGAAACTCAAACCATTAAACTAAAGGGACGCGATAGCTTAACTGTGCGACTTACCATGATTGACGTGTCATTGGGCACGGCTGAAACGGTGGCAAAACGCATTGTGAATAAAATCATTATTGAACCGACACCTATGGAGGTGGTGGGTAACATGGTTTACTTTAAAAACGTTATTGGCATTCCGTCAAAAATGTTTGGACATGACCGTCGCTTAGTGGTGCAACGCATCTTTAACAACTACACACGTAAGAGCGAAACCATTTTACGCCCCATGGTGTATGATGCGCCTGAATATCACCAAACTCAGGATCGCATGTATGGCTTTAACATGAATGGCAAAAATGGTGACCCATTGGCACAATATGTAATGGTAAAAAATGATAGCCTGCGCGATAAAAAAATTGATAAGCGTGATGCATTTATGTATATGGACTCCTTGTACGTTAAAAATCCTAACGACAACTTCCAAGCTGTTACTTTTATTGCTATTGAAGACTACAATAACATTGTGTTTCGCGACACCATTATAACCTCAAAGGGTAAAATTAACCCTATGCGTTGGCTCGACTACTCGTTTGGGGCTTCACAAGTAACGGATGAAGCACTCTACCCCAAAGCCATTCCGCAGCTACGTGATAGCAAGGGTAACATCGATTTACGTTTTCCGATTGGCAAAGATAAATTTGACCCCAACGATGCACATAACGTGATAGAAATCAAAAAGTTGCAACAACAAGTGCAAGACATTGCAGCCACACAAGATGCCACCATTCAGGCCTTGAGCATTAATGGAACATCATCGCCCGATGGCCGCTATGTCTCCAACTTGTCATTGGCCGAGCGACGCATGAAGTATGCCATTAACTACTTTCGCTCACAAATACCCGACAACATTCGTAGCCACATGAAGTTTAGCTCAAATGCCTCTGTGGCACCTTGGAGCGACGTGGTGAAACTCATGCGCAAGGATAGTCTTAACAACGAGGCCGATAAATTAGAGAGCATCATTAAACGCTACAAAACGGATGCTGCGGGACGCTACATCAAGCAATTACCTTTTTACCAAACGTTGTTGCAAAGCAAATATCTGCCTATGTTGCGCTCGGTAGGCTACACCATGAACTATTCTATTTTCCGTAACCTAACGCTCGACGAAATTAAAGAACTCTATAAAAAGGATTATAAAAAACTTTCTAACTACGAGTTCTTCCGCCTTTACCGTAGCGAGCCCAACGACTCTGTACGCGAAAAAATACTACGTCAAGCCCTAGAGGTTTCACCCTCGTTTATGGTGGCAGCTAACGACCTCTCGGCTCTCTTAACAAAGCGCGGATGTCCCGACCCTGACTTGTTGCGCAAGTTTGCAGGGAAAAAGGCACCTGCTGTGGTGAACCAAAACCAAATGGTGGCCTTGCTTGCCAACAATGAGTATTTGGCTGCCGACTCCTTGGCTGAATATGTGCCCGAAACCGACGACACCCGCTTGCTATTGGCTGTAACAAATGCTTTCATGGGACGCTACCAACAAAGCTACGCTACAATAGCTCAAACGAGTTTGCGTAACCAAGTTGTCATGTTGCTGGCTATGAAAAAGAATGACGAGGCTTTAGCCAAAGCCATGGAAATGACCAACGACGATGCCACTACGCATTACCTAAAGGCTGTTTGCTTGAATCGTTCAAACGACTCTAACACGGCCTTTAAAGCCAACAAGGAACTGAAGAAGGCACTTGAACTTGACCCATCGCTCATTCATGTGGCTGAAAATGATGCCGACGTGAACGAGATGGATTGCATTAAGGAATTAAAGAACCGCAAAGAGGGACTAAAAAGATGAAAGATAGATACGCTGCACAAAATATGTGCTACAACATAAAGGGGAGAGCTAAAAGTCTCAAAGCTGCCAGCATGTGTTGCCTACTGGCACTCTCAAGTCCTTGCACCATGCAGGCACAAAACGATTCTGTGCCACATTTGCAAAAGAGTGCGCTTGAGTATATGCTACAACGACCTAACGTAACAAAGCATTATGAACACAAAAGACTGGGCGACCACCTATTTACCGAACTGGGGGCTGGACTTAACGTTACTGGAACACATAACTTTAAGTTTGGCGCACAAGCTAACGGGGCAATAGGCGACTTTATTACGCCTGAACATGGACTACGATTGGGCGTAAATGCTGGCGTGTATCGCATGGGCGAAAATGATGTTAAGTTTGGCAACTTTACACTCGACTATTTAATGAACCTTACGGCTATTGCCCACACACGTTACCCACAACCACGACCTTTTGAACTTTATGGCGTAGCGGGGGTTGACGTTACATATGCACGTAATCGTGGTGTTAGCAAAACGGGCTGGGGCGCACACCTTGGCTTGCGCGGCCAATATGCTTTTTCGCCCTACACCTACATTTATGTTGAACCGCGATTGGGCGTGCTGCACAAAAATGCCACTCTCTCTGATACTTGGCGCAACTTTCGTCCCACAGCAAGCATCATGGCAGGAGTAGGCTACCGACTGCTTACACCTGAGGAACGAGCACATAAGTATGGCAAAGATAATTCGCCCCAAAATAAGAAATTCAAAAATGGCCTATTCGTTGATTTAATGGGGGGCCCCACCTTCCTAAGCAACGCTCACCCCAGTACATGGAAACATAATGCGGGCGTAAGAGCTGCTCTTAGCGTAGGACGATGGATGAACGACTATAATGCACTCCGACTCACAGGCTATGCCTCTACCATTAAACAGGATAATAACCCAAAAGCTACTGCCTTAGGCGGACAGTTGGACTATATGCTTAACCTTCACAATCTGTTTGGCGGGGTTGACGAAACCCGACGTTGGTGGGTGAATGGTGTTGCTGGCGTTAGCTTTAGCTATGCCTCGTCTAACAACAAGAACCATGGCATTTGGGGGCTTGGCGGCGGTTTGCAAGCCAACGTGCGAGTGGCTAAAGAGTTGAGTTTGATTGCTGAGCCACGTGTCGACTTATACAACAAGAATTTTGTAAATAGCGACAATAGCATAGGTAGCCTCGACTGCGTACCCTCGCTCCTCGTTGGTATTGCTTACACCTACAACTCCGACTACCATCAGGCCGTACGCTTTAACGACGACTTTGTAGCGGGGCAATGGCACGACCACATCTTTATTGAAACGGCTGGCGGACTTAATGTTAACGTTACACGTACTGCCGTGCGCCATGCCTTTAAGTATATGCGTCCACAAGCCTACGTGGGCATTGGACGGTGGTTTTCTCCACTACATGGTGCACGTTTGTGGGGACAAATTGGCAAAACGCGCTATAGCGAAGATGGTAGCTGCGACAACTTGTCTGTTGGAGCCGATTACTTGTTCAATTTCACCAACGCCTTTACAGGCTATCGCAAAGATCGCTTGTTTGAGTTTACAGGCGGATTGGGCTTTAACCTTGCACGACGACAACATGATAGCAAAACCTTTGTTGGTGTCGATGCCTCGTTGCGTGGTTCATGGAATGTGAGCCCTCTTTGTGCCATCTACGTAGAACCTAAGCTGCAAGCCTATGGCAAGAACTATTTGCCTTCAGCATTGGGTAGTTCAAAAATGGACTTCATAGCTTCGAGCATGTTGGGCGTACAGTTTAACCTGGGCAACTATAATGCACAGTTAGGACGCGACTTGGCAAATGGTGACAATAATTACAAGCGTAGCAGTTTTGCTGTAGCAGGTGGCTTTAATGTACCTGCTAATAACGTACGCAGCAAAAGTGCCTACAATGGTGTAGGACGCTTGAGTTACACACATTGGTTCTCTCCCCTATCGGCTTGGCGTGCTAACGTGCAAGGCTCATTAGGCAAACGTAACAACTATAAATATGGCACAGCTGTTGTGGGAGCCGACTACGTAACCGACCTCACAGCACACGCTTATGGCTATGATCCCTCGCGCGTAGTGAGCATTATGGCTTTAGCGGGTATTAACTTAGGGGCCGACTACTCAAATGGGAAAAGCTACTTTACATCTGATGTTCACTTTGGCGGACAATTGGCTGTGAAAGTTGGCAATAACGCACACGTGTTTGCTGAACCGCAATTGAGCTACCACCTATCAAAATGCTTTAAAGACGAATCTAAGCTAAATAAATGGAAGCCTCTATTGCTGGTAGGTGTTGATTATAGCTTTAAGCGTTGCGACCAGCTAAAAGACATTGCTGCTCCTAACAAAAAGCGCTATGTTAGCTTAAACATGGGTACTGGTGTTAACAGCATCAACCTCACCCCAACAAATAGTTCATATCGTTGGACGTATAATGCAGCCTTGGGCTACGGTCAATGGCTCACAAGTTTACATGGCTTTGAAGTTGACCTTTGCAACATGTTGTATAAAAAATCAAGCACGGTTCGCAACAACCTAACTGCCCTGCGCGCAAACTACATGATGAACTTGCGCACAGCGGTTACAGGCGAGAGTTCTGACGACAAACTCTTCCAGTTGTCGGCTTTAGCGGGCGTTTCGCTCAACGTTAGTTCGGGCAAGGAGATGAAAGCTAAAGTTATTCCTGGTGTACAAGCTGCCTTGCAAGCTGGGTGGAAGGTTTCTCCTACCATAGAGCTTTACTTACAGCCTGAAGCCGCACTCTATTCAAACAAGATTATTTCAAATGGTTCAGGTCACCCCATCGATGGACAAGTGACGCTCTCTATGGGTTGTAAATACCATTTCTAATATGTAAATATACACATCCATTATTCTTTTATATAACGGTCATGCTGTTGCCTCGCACGTAGACAATGGCGTGGCCGTTGTTTTTTGAATAGTTTATGAGATGGGCTGTAAGGTTGGTGGTTATGAGGTTATAAAGTTAGTTCATGAAACACTTTTCATTTCCTTTCTATTTCTCATGACTCACTTTATAACCTCAGAACTTAAAACCAATCCTATAAACTGAGAACTAACTTTATTTTGCCAATTCCTATTCTACCGAACAATTGTTCCAAAACCACAGATTTTTAAAGTACGAAAAAATCTTTATCGAAATTAAACAACAAAACAACTTGCACATTTAAACATAAGTGCTAATTTTGCCGTCGGAAAAGCAAAAAGGAGGTTTTAAAAGAAAAATTACCTCTACTTTTCCTACCATGCACCTTGATCTGACCTACACCAAATATCAATATTTAGTGCATTGCCACTTCACCGCGCATACTATCAAAAACAAAAATCAAACATATACACTTTAAAATATACAGCTATATAAACAATTATGAGTGAAAATAGCGTAAATATTGGACACATTTCGCAGATAATTGGTGCGGTTGTTGATGTTAAGTTCGACACCGAAGGCCAAGAGGCTGAAAAGGTGTTGCCCCGTATTCATGAAGCGCTCGAGGTAACTCATCCCGATGGACGTAACATCGTGATTGAGGTACAACAGCACATTGGCGAGGACACCGTGCGAACTGTTGCCATGGACAACACCGATGGTTTGAGCCGTGGGTTAAGCGTACGACGCACAGGAGCACCTATCTCGATGCCTACAGGACAACAAATTAAAGGACGCATGATGAACGTTACAGGTGACTCTATTGATGGTCTAAAAAAACTTGACCGCTCAACTGGCACTTACCCCATCCACCGTGAACCTCCTAAGTTTGAAGACCTAAAAACAAGTAGCGAAGTACTCTACACTGGCATTAAAGTAATCGACCTTCTTGAACCCTATGCCAAGGGTGGTAAGATTGGTTTGTTTGGCGGTGCTGGTGTGGGCAAAACAGTGCTCATCATGGAACTCATCAACAATATTGCCAAAGGGCACGATGGATTCTCTGTTTTTGCTGGCGTAGGCGAACGTACACGTGAGGGCAACGACTTGCTGCGAGAGATGATTGAAAGCGGTGTTGTACGCTATGGCAAAGAGTTTACTGAAGCCATGGAACGTGGCGAATGGGACTTATCAAAGGTTGACTATAACGAAGTAGCCAAAAGCCAAGCCACACTTGTGTATGGACAAATGAATGAACCACCTGGAGCACGTTCATCTGTAGCTCTGTCTGGCTTGTCAATTGCAGAGAGTTTCCGCGACGCAGGAGCTGCAGAGGGAAAAACATCCGACATATTGTTCTTCATCGACAACATATTCCGCTTCACCCAAGCTGGTTCTGAGGTTTCTGCCTTGTTAGGCCGTATGCCATCAGCCGTAGGTTACCAACCTACCTTAGCAAGCGAAATGGGTGCCATGCAAGAGCGTATTACCTCAACCAAAAATGGATCTATCACATCTATACAAGCCGTATACGTGCCTGCCGACGACTTAACCGACCCAGCACCAGCTACCACCTTTACACACTTGGATGCTACTACGGTGTTGAGCCGTAAAATTACGGAATTAGGCATTTATCCTGCCGTTGACCCATTAGACTCTACATCACGTATTCTTGACCCTAAAGTTATAGGCGAAACTCATTACAATTGCGCACAGCGCGTTAAGCAAATTCTGCAAAAGTATAAGGAGTTGCAAGACATCATAGCCATCTTGGGTATGGACGAACTCTCTGACGAAGACCGCTTAACCGTTAACCGTGCACGTCGTGTACAACGATTCTTGAGCCAACCTTTCACCGTTGCCGAGAAGTTTACAGGCGTACCTGGCGTAATGGTGCCTATTGACGAAGTGATTCGAGGATTTAACATGATTCTTGACGGCGAAGTTGATGACCTGCCTGAACAGGCTTTCTTAAACGTTGGAACCATTGACGAGGCCATTGAAAAGGGCAAAAAGTTGATGGCTCAAGCTTGATGATTTTGCCGACTAAGTATAGTTTGCGTGTGTGTGTAAATTGATAACTCCCACCTATTGAAGCAAAGGTGGAAATTACAAATACTACCTTCAGCCATATATTGGGCTTCATAGTGGGTGCGTTATTTACACACACATATAACACAACTGAGTTTGAACACATTTCATCACAAACACTCTTTAAACTACATGAAAGTAACCATAGTTTCACCCGAAAAAACGCTGTACGAGGGAGAAGCCGAAGGTGTAAAATTGCCTGGCACTCAAGGGCGATTTGAGGTGTTGCAAGGACACGCGCCCATCATCTCAACCTTGGCTGCTGGCACAGTTGAATGCTTGGGTAATGAACCCTATAAGGTAACTGTTAGTGGCGGATTTGTAGAAGTGGCTAATAATGCCGTTTCTGTGTGCGTTGAAATGTAACCATGCCAGTTTCGGGGCGTGAGTGAAGTTGTACAACGAGTTTTCTATATCATTGAGGACTATGTGACAGGACAAGTCACCGCTGCATCCTCTTTCATAACACATATGAGTTTGTAGCCTTAGGTTGACGAATGCCCACACAGCATCTTGCTCACCTCTTTGATATTGCTATACCCTCTCGATTGTACTTTATAATAAACTAAAATATTTACTGACTTCACTCTATTCTCATACTACAAAACACCCCGAACCTGTACTATGGACACATTTGACAAGCGAATAGCCCGTTACATGGGCATCAAGGCGATTACATTTTTCATCGTAAGCGCGTTGTTGTTCATGTTTGAGCTAATGTTAGCTGGACAAAAAATAGCTTTACAACAAGTCCCACTCTTATTGGTCAACGTCACTTTGTTCATGGCTTTGAACGTTGTGAGCGGCATAGCCTATAAGTGGGTTATGAGGGATGGTGGCAAACGTGCGCTAAGTTTTTACTTAGTTATAAAGGTTGTCCGTTTTCTTCTTGTTGTAGCCATTCTGTTAGTTTATGCATTAGCCGACCGACGCAACATTTTGGCTTTCGCCATCAACCTTTTAGTGCTCTACATTGCCAATGTAATCACCTCTATGATCTTCTACATTGAAATGGAGCAAAAACTCAAAAAGAAGCAATGAAACACTTCAGTATTAAACATTTGTGCCTCATAACATTGTTCTTTGTTTCTCTACTCTCAGCTCAAGCCAATGGTTCAAGCAACGAGAGTAAACAACCATCAATCGATGTAAAAGAGATTGTATTAGGACACATGAGCGATGCTTATGAATGGCATATCACCACCCTTAACGGACACCACATCTCCATTCCGCTCCCCATCATCGTTAAGAGCGAAAATGGCGAATGGCATGTGTTTAGTTCGGCACGTTTTCACAATAGTGCCGATGGCACTTACCAAGGCTTTTTCCTCAACAACGAAAAGAATGGTAAAATATACGAACACACTTCCACTGGTGAAGATGTACGTCCGCTTGACCTTAGCATCACCAAAGACGTGGTACAGATTTGGATTGTGGTGTTCTTAATGTGCGCCATATTCATAGGCTCTGCCCGATGGTACAAAGGACGTAAACCTGGTGATAAAGCACCTGGCGGTTTTGTAGGATTGGTCGAAATGTTTGTTATGTCCATCAACGATGACTTAATACGTCCTTCAGTTGGCGAAAAACATTACAAAAAATACGCCCCCTTTCTACTCACAGCATTCTTCTTTATATTCATCACGAATTTATTAGGACTGCTACCTATATTTCCTGGTGGAGCCAACATCACGGGCAACATTAACATCACCTTTGTTTTAGCCCTCTGCACCTTACTCCTTGTCAACATTTTTGGCAACAAAGAGTATTGGATGGAGATACTTTGGCCGCCTGTTCCCACATGGCTCAAGTGCCCTGTGCCCATGATGCCCATTATTGAGCTTTTTGGCATCTTTACCAAGCCATTTGCTTTAATGGTACGTTTGTTTGCCAACATGATGGGCGGACACGCCATCATTCTGTCGCTCACGTGTGTCATCTTTATCACATGCCAGTTAGGCGCTGTCATTGGTACTCCGCTCACCATTGTCAGTTTCATCATGATGGTGTTCATGAATTGTCTTGAACTGCTTGTAGCATTCATTCAAGCCTACGTGTTCACCATGCTGAGCGCAGTCTTCATAGGTTTGGCTCATACTGAGCACCATGCCTAAAAACTCAAGTGGCGTCGGCTCAATCGTCATACGCCACTAACCACGCATTAGTGGTTAAACCTAAAGAATCAATAACAAATCAAAAACCCATAAAAATTAATACATTATGACTCTTTTAATCGCATTGTTACAAGCTGCCGCAGGTGCAGCAGGTCTTGCTAAGTTGGGCGCTGGCATTGGTGCCGCTCTTGCTGCCATTGGCGCAGGTTTGGGTATTGGCCGCATTGGTAGCGCAGCCATGGAGGCTATCGCTCGCCAGCCTGAGTCAACAGGCGACATCCGTACCAACATGATCATTATTGCTGCGTTGGTTGAGGGTGTAGCCCTTTTCGCAGTAATTGTATGCTTGCTCTGCCTCTTCTTGTAAAAAAGAACTACTGAAGAAGCGAAAGTTTGATAGTAAGAGTGGTGCAGAGTTGTGAGTTACATAACGCTGCCCCACTCCAACTACAAAACTCCTTTTTTTACAGAAACTTTACTTTTAACTATATCATATGCAGTCAATCAATCTGCCATCCATACTCACACCCGACTTCGGATTGTTGTTTTGGATGCTGTTGGCATTTCTCATCGTCTGTTTCTTAATGGCAAAGTTCGGCTTTCCCATTATCACAAAGATGGTAGAAGACCGCAAAAACTATATTGACGAATCATTGCAGAAGGCACACGAAGCAAACCAACGCTTAGCGGGCATTCAGCAAGAGAGCGAACGCATACTCAACGAGGCTCGCGCTAAACAAGCCGAAATTTTGGCACAAGCCAAGGCCACAAGCGACAGCATGATAAACGAGGCTCGCAAAAAGGCACAAGATGAAGGTGCTCAAATGCTGCAAGAGGCAAAAACACAAATTGCGGCCGAAAAAGAGAATGCATTACGCGACATACGTCAAACGGTAGCCGACCTCTCTGTCGTTATTGCCGAAAAAGTAGTACGTCAAAAACTTGCCAACAATGCTGAACAACAGCAACTCATTGAAAAAATGCTCGATGAGGTGTGCAAAGGCTAAGAAGGGCTGGTTACAACCATATTTTAATTGATTAAGCCATTATGGATTTAGGCATCATATCTATGCGATATGCCAAAGCTTTGTTGCTATTTGCACAAGAGCAAAAGGAGGATGATAAGGTGTATGCCGAAATGGCTACCCTAGCCGATACCTTCTTAACGGTGCCTGCTCTGCAACAGGCTCTGCTCAACCCCGTGTTGACTGATGTCCAAAAGGAGCAATTGCTCACAACTGCGGCTTGTGGCAAAACAAAACCATCAAGCTCGCTCACCCAATTCGTAAAATTGGTGCTCAAAAAGAGACGTGCCGACATCATGATGTTTGTGGCTCACTCTTACGGCACCATCTATCGTGAGCAAAAGCACATCATCAAAAGCAAATTGGTGGTTCCAACGGCTCTCACCAGCAACTTGATAGCTCAACTGCAACAAATGGTCGAGGCTAAATCGAAATGCAAAGTCGACTTTCAAGTAAGCGAAGAGCCTGCTATTGGCGGTGGCTTCATTTTGGAATACGACACCTACCGCTTAGATGCAAGCGTGCGCACGCAACTTGCTAAAATTAAACGTGAACTGAAGTAAGTATACTCTTTTTAAGAGTGAATGAGTTAAGCCAACTTTACACATGTCTGCACACGCATCATGTACAATAGTGCTAAGGCGAACATTAGTTACTTGCTTCAAGCTTAAACATTAAAAAAATCAAAATTAAATGTCCAACAATATAAAACCCAGCGAAGTGAGCGAAGTTCTACTGCGCGAACTTCAAGATATCAACACCGATGTCAAGTTCGAGGAGGTGGGCACAATTTTGTCAATAGGTGATGGCGTAGCCCACATTTACGGACTTACCAACGTTACCGAGAACGAACTTATCGAATTTGAGAACGGCGTGATGGGGGTTGCCATGAACCTTGAAGAGGACAACGTGGGTGCCGTGCTACTCGGTCCATCTGAAGGCATTAAAGAGGGACAAAGCGTAAAGCGAACCGGCAAGGTTGCCTCAATTGAGGTGAGCGACGATATGCTCGGACGCGTAATCAACCCCTTAGGCACCCCCATTGATGGTGGCAAAAGCATCGAAGGCAAAAAATACTTAATGCCACTCGACCGCAAAGCACCTGGCGTTATCTATCGCCAACCCGTTACACAAGCCCTACAAACGGGACTAAAGAGCGTTGACTCCATGATTCCTATTGGTCGTGGACAACGTGAGTTGATTATTGGCGACCGTCAAACAGGCAAAACGGCTATTGCTATTGACACCATTATTAATCAAAAGGGCAACTATGCAGCAGGCGACCCCGTTTATTGCATCTATGTAGCTATTGGCCAAAAGGCTTCAACCGTGGCCAACATTGTTAACACCCTCAAGCAAGCTGGTGCCATGAGCTACACTATCATTGTAAGTGCCACAGCAGGCGAGCCTGCCGCCATGCAATACTATGCCCCCTTTGCTGGTGCCGCCATTGGCGAGTACTTCCGCGATCGTGGTATGCACGCTCTCGTAGTGTACGACGACCTATCAAAACAAGCCGTTGCCTATCGTGAAATTTCACTTATCCTGCGTCGTCCCTCTGGTCGTGAAGCCTACCCAGGTGATGTATTCTACCTACACTCACGTTTGCTTGAACGCGCTGCAAAAATCAACAATCAGCAAGAGGTGGCCAAAAACATGAACGACTTACCCGCTTGCCTTAAAGATGAGGTAAAAGGTGGAGGTTCGCTCACAGCCCTACCTATTATTGAAACACAAGCTGGCGACGTTTCGGCCTATATTCCCACCAACGTCATCTCTATTACCGATGGTCAAATTTACTTGGACACAAACTTATTCAACCAAGGTTTCCGCCCCGCCATCGATGTAGGTATCTCAGTAAGCCGTGTGGGTGGTGCTGCTCAAATCAAGAGTATGAAGAAGGTGGCTGGTACCCTAAAAATTGACCAAGCACAGTACCGCGAGCTAGAGGCATTTGCCAAGTTCTCATCCGACATGGACCCCGTCACAGCCATGACCATTGACCGTGGACGTAAGAACAACCAACTCTTAATTCAAGCCCAATACAGCCCTATGCCCGTTGCAGAGCAAGTGGCTATACTCTATTGTGGCACACATGGCTTGCTCAAGGATGTGCCTCTTGACAAGGTGCGCGATTTTCAAGACAACTTCCTACAAGTAATACGTGCACAATATGCCGATAGCGTATTAGCCGAATTGGCTGCAGGCAAATTAAACGACTCTGTTTGCCAAAACATTGAGAAGGTGGCAGCTGACGTGGCAGGACAATATAAAGCATAACAATTATGGCCTCACTTAAAGAAGTTAAAACGCGAATTGCATCGGTGAACAGCACCCGAAAAATCACGAGTGCCATGAAGATGGTTGCATCGTCAAAACTTCACCATGCACAGCTCTCTATTGAGCGCATGCGACCTTATGAGCGTCAACTCAACCACATCATGTCGACCTTTGTGAGTAGCATGGAGGGTGAAATTGACACACCCTATGCTGGAGAGCGTGAAGTGAAGCGTGTGGCCATTGTTCTTTACACATCGAACACCTCGCTTTGTGGTGGCTTTAACGCCAATGCTATCAAGGCTTTCAATCATAAAGTTGAAGCCTACCGCAAAGCGGGCATCGACATTGTACATGTTTACCCCTTAGGCAAAAAGGCTGCCGACGCTGTTAGCAAAGCTGGCTTTGACATCACAGCCGACTATGCTACCCTACTCGACCATCCTTCATATGAAAAGGCGGCAGCCATAGCCACCGAAATCATGCAACTCTATGCCAACGGAACGATTGATCGGGCTGATTTAATTTATCACCACTTTAAAAGTGCTGGTACACAAATTCTTACCGACGAAGAATTCTTACCTATCAAGCTACAAGTTCATGAACTGTCTCAGGAGCAAGAAGCGACTACTAACATAACCCATCAGTTGGACTTTATTGTTGAACCATCTAAACAAGAGGTGGTAAATCAGTTAGTTCCTAAATCGCTTCATCTTAAGCTCTTCACGGCCTTGCTCGATAGTTTAGCAAGCGAACATGCAGCACGTGTTATGGCCATGCAAGTGGCCACCGACAATGCCGACGATTTGCTGCGTGAGTTAACACTTACCTACAACAAAACGCGTCAGCAAGCCATTACTAATGAGTTGCTTGACATTGCGGGCGGAAGTTTGCAATAGTATTTCCTCCACCATCACAATGTTAAGTGGACATTCTCAACCCAACATCATTCCCCCTAATGCGTTGTCAAGCATGCATTAGGGGTTTTTTAATGGGGGGAGTAAAATATCATCGAAAAGTAATATCATAGTTCTGAGTTTTACCAAACAGCAATATTTGAGGTTAAGTAGGTATTCAAAATTAATTTGTTCTTCACATTAGTATATCTCAGCTAAGCGCGACATTAACCATTCAAGCCACCTTTAAGTAGGTACTCAAAATTAGTTTATATAATCATGTTTAGAATGAGTCGATATGCCTTGGCGCATTCTTTCACCCATAAACATAGGTTTCATCGGTCATGTAGCCCGCTACGCTCCCTCTTCAACCTATGTTTATGAGCGAAATACTGCACCAACTCATATCAACTAAATTTGAATACCTACTTACCAATTCTGATTTTTAGAAAATAAGCATACAATTTAAAATTCGTACATTATAACCTCATAGTCTAAAAACTCAAAACCAAGAAATAACCTAAAATCAAAACTAAAAACACATCTCGACCATAAAAAACCGTATCAGCTAAAATTTTCTTTCATTTTGTTTGGCTATATCACAGCAATACTATACATTTGCAAGCGAAACAATAAAACAATAAACATTATGTTATACAGCATAGTAAATAATATGTATTGGTGGCGCTGCTTACAACTCTATGTCGTAAGCTGATGCTTCGTACCCTGCACATTGAAATGCCATAGTTGATTATGATACTTCAAAGCGGCCCGTCAAGATAGCTTACGACGAGGCCGCATTTTTTTTACATATACACAACAACAAAACTTGCTAAAATCTACGTTTCTATGAAATACGACGTTACAGAGAATGGTTACTTTGGCCGCTACGGCGGTGCTTACATACCCGAGATATTACAAAAGTGCGTGGCCGAATTGCGCAACAACTATCGCAAAATTATTGATAGTGAAGCGTTTAAAAAAGAGTTTGACCAACTACTACGTGACTACGTGGGACGCCCCTCGCCCCTCTACCTATCCAAAAACCTTAGCCGCATACATGGTTGTAAAGTTTACCTGAAGCGCGAAGACTTAAACCATACGGGGGCTCATAAAATAAACAATGCTATAGGACAAATTCTTGTGGCACAACGCATGGGCAAGAAACGCATTGTGGCTGAAACGGGGGCAGGACAACATGGTGTGGCTACGGCTACAGTTTGCGCACTCATGGGCATGCCTTGCGTGGTTTATATGGGCGCGCTCGATGTAAAACGCCAACGCCCTAATGTTGAAAAGATGCGATTGCTCGGTGCTAAAGTGGTGGCCGTGGAGAGTGGCAATCAAACGCTTAAGGATGCTTGTAATGAAGCCATACGCGACTGGTGTTGCCACCCCGAAGACACCTTTTACCTTATAGGTTCAACCATGGGTCCACACCCCTACCCCGACATGGTGGCACGATTGCAAAGCGTTATTAGTGCCGAAATTCGTAAACAACTGCAAGAGAAGGAGGGACGCGCTACTCCCGATTACTTGGTGGCCTGCATTGGCGGAGGATCGAATGCGGCTGGCACGGTATTCAACTTTTTAAACGACGATGACGTAAAAATAGTGTATGCTGAAGCAGGTGGTAAAGGGGTTGACACGGGCATGACGGCTGCAACGCTTAGCATAGGGCAAGAGGGTGTGTTGCATGGGTTCCGTTCATTAGTAATACAAGATGATGATGGCCAGATTGTTGAACCTTACTCTATTTCAGCAGGATTAGACTATCCTGGCATAGGGCCGCTACATGCGCACTTGGTAAAGTCAGGACGTGCGCAAGCTTTAGCCATTAACGATGACGAGGCGTTAGCTGCTGCTTATGAGTTGAACCGCTTAGATGGCATTTTACCTGCATTAGAATCGGCTCACGCTTTGGCTGCCTTGCATCGTTTACATTTCAAACCATCAGATATTGTGGTAGTGACGCTTTCAGGACGTGGCGACAAAGACATGGAAACCTACTTAAAATACGCGCCTCAGAGCAATGATGCTGAATAGGCGAAAACATTTTCTTAACGCCCTATATAAAAAATCAGACTATATGTTTCATTTCAACATAAAAACGTTGCCCCTGCCTGGCGACTTAAGCACTCCAGTTAGCACTTACCTTAAAGTACGCGACTTGTTTGCCCAAAGTGCCTTGATGGAGAGTTCGGACTACCATGGTAGCGAAAACAACCGATCGTTTATAGGCTTGGAACCTTTAGCCTCATTTAGCGTGAGTCACGGCCGAGCTATCATGGTTTATCCAGACAAGAGTGAACGCCAACGCGACATTAACAGCAGCTACTCTGTGGCCGATGCCTTTGAAGACTTTATACAGCTATTTCACGTTGAGGGTGATAATAGCGGCTACTGCGGGCTGTATGGATACACCTCATTTAACGCAGTGCGCTACTTTGAAAACATTGCCGTGAAGGATAGCAAAGAAAGTAAAAACGATGCGCCCGACATACACTACATTCTCTACAAATATTTGCTCGTGTTCAACGACTTTAGTAGTGAACTCAAGTTGTTAGAGTTGTTGGCCGATGGTGAACAGAGCCATGCTGACGAAATAGCAAGTGCCGTGATGAGTCACAACTATGTTACCTATGATTTTCATGCAGTTGGACCTACTACGTCTCCGCTTACCGATGATGAACATAAAGCTAACATACGCCGTGGCATAGCTCATTGTAAACGAGGCGATGTGTTTCAAATAGTGCTTTCACGGCGCTTTGTGCAACATTATGAGGGCGACGACTTTGAACTTTATCGTGCGCTACGACGCATTAATCCTTCACCTTACCTTTTTTACTTTGACTTTGGTGGATTTCGCATTTTTGGTTCATCGCCCGAAACACATTGTCGCATTACCGATGATGGCATGGCCTACATTGACCCTATAGCAGGCACAACACGCCGACAAGGCAACCGTACAGATGACTTGAAGGCGGCAGCTGCTTTGCTGGCCGACCCAAAGGAAAATGCTGAACACACCATGCTTGTTGACTTGGCACGTAATGACTTGAACCGACATTGCACAAATGTGCAGGTAGACTTTTTAAAGGATACGCAATTTTATAGCCACGTCATCCACCTTGTGAGCCGTGTTAGCGGCAAGGTGCGCTATGGCACAAACCCCATTCAGTTGTTAGCCGACACGTTTCCAGCAGGCACGCTGAGTGGAGCGCCCAAGGTGCGAGCTTTGCAACTTATTAGTGAGTATGAACCACACAACCGAGGTGCCTATGGTGGCTGCATTGGGTTTATAGGGCTGAACGGAACTTTGAATCAGGCCATCACCATTAGGTCATTTGTTAGCCGCAATGGTGAACTTTGGTTTCAGGCTGGAGGCGGCATTGTTGCTAATAGCAACGAGGAATATGAACTACAAGAGGTTAACAACAAATTAGGGGCCTTGCGCAAAGCCATCACTTTGGCCGAAAGCCCTAAAGCGACAGAAGCATGAAAATTTTACTTATTGACAATTACGACTCATTTACATACAACCTATTTCAATACTTAGAGGAGGCTGGAGCCCAAGTCACGGTAGTACGTAACGATTGCTTTCGACTTGACGATGTGGCTGCATACGACAAAATAGTGCTTTCACCTGGGCCAGGTATTCCAGCGGAAGCGGGGCTGCTTGAGGCCGTTATTAAAGCTTATGCTGCAACCAAGCCTATTTTGGGCATATGCTTGGGCGAGCAAGCCATTGGCGAGGTGTTTGGCGGACAGCTTTATAACCTACCCAAAGTGTTTCATGGCGTACAAACTCCCGCTCACATTGTGGCTAACGATTATTTGTTTGAGGGACTTAACACCGACATCCAAGTAGGCCGTTACCATTCATGGGTGGTTACGACTGATCATTTGCCCCAATGCCTTGAAATAACAGCCGTTAGCGACGAAGGGCAAATTATGGCCCTGCGCCACAAAACATTTGATGTACACGGCCTACAGTTTCACCCTGAGTCAATTCTCACACCTGAGGGACGCACTATCATTAATAACTTTGTAAAGCATTGACAACGGCTATGAAAACGATCCTTGAACACCTTTTTCAACACAACGCCTTGACACGCCAACAAGCACACGACCTATTGTTAGGCATTGCCGACAAACAATATGCTGAAGCACAAGTAGCAGCGCTATTGGCCGTGTACCGTATGCGCGACATTCATGTGGACGAATTGTTGGGCTTTCGTGATGCACTCATTGAGCGTGCCTTGCCTATCGATTTGAGCGAATTTCACGCACTCGACATTGTGGGTACAGGGGGCGATGGTAAAAATACTTTCAACATTTCAACCTGTGCTTGCTTTGTAGTAGCAGGAGCTGGCTACAAAGTGGCCAAACATGGCAATTATGGAGCATCGTCGGTGAGCGGAGCTAGCACCGTGCTCGAGCAGCATGGGGTGCGATTTACCAACAACGTTGACACTATTAAGCGCAGCATTGATTTGTGTGGTATGGCTTACTTACACGCACCACTCTTTCACCCTGCGTTAGCTGCCGTTGGCCCATTGCGTCGTGAACTAAAGGTGAAAACTTTGTTCAACCTACTCGGCCCTTTAGTAAACCCATCACACACGGCCTACCAACTGTTAGGGGTGGCCAACTTGCAACAAATGCGACTATACACCAACACGTTGCAACAAATAGGAGTAGGTTTTACGGTAGTGACGAGCCTTGATGGTTATGATGAGATATCATTAACCGACAACTTTAAGGTAATGTCAAATCACACCGAGAGCATTTACCATCCCACACAATTAGGACTTAACATTGCTCCTCAGCAGTCGCTGAATGGTGGCGCTACGGCTACCGAGGCAGTTCACATCTTCAGCAACGTGCTGAATGGGTGCGCCACACCATCACAACGCGATGCGGTACTCATTAACGCGGCCTTTGGCATTCACACCATATGTGCTGACAAAAGCATTGAGACTTGCCTTGAAGAGGCACATGCATCGCTACTCAGCGGACGAGCGCTAAAGGTGTTTGAACGCTTTGTTGAACTTAACCATCAATAGCTTATTGGCATATGGATAACATTCTTACGCAAATTATTGCCACAAAAGCTGAAGAGGTGGCTGCTGCCCAACAAGCTATGCCGTTGGCCGAAATAAAAGCAGCTTGTGCTGACTTAGCTGCCACACGCAGTTTAAAGGCTTCGTTGCTAAGCAAGCCTGGTGGCATTATTGCCGAGTTTAAAAGGCGTTCACCCTCAAAGGGATGGATAAAGCAACAGGCGCAAATAGCCGACATCATACCACAATACACCGCAGCGGGAGCTGCAGGGCTTTCTATTTTAACTGACCACCACTACTTTGGTGGTAGTTTGAACGATGTATTGGCAGCACGTCCTCTCACCACACTCCCCATTTTGCGCAAGGAGTTTGTGGTGGATGCTTATCAACTTTACGAAGCACGTCTTGCAGGCGCTGATGCTTGTTTGCTCATAGCGGCTGCTATAGGCGCTGAACGTTGTCAAGAATTGGCCGATGTGGCTCACCATATAGGTTTAGAGGTTATTTTAGAAATTCACAGCGAGGAGGAATTAACAGCTTACTCGCCCGATGTTGACATTATTGGCGTTAACAACCGCAACCTTAAGGTGTTTAAAACGGACCCCGCACAGTCTGAGAGGTTATTCAGCCATTTGCCATCGGCTGCTCTACCCATATCAGAGAGCGGACTGCTACAGTCCGAAACGGCTCGCCACCTACAGCAAGTGGGTTACAAAGGTTTCTTAGTGGGCGAAGCTTTTATGAAAACTGAAATGCCTGGCGAAACGCTATCACAATACATCAAAGCACTATCATGATTATTAAGGTATGTGGCTTGCGCGAGCCTGACAATATTCGCGCGGTTGAAACTACGGGGGCAGATTGGTTTGGCTTCATTTTTTACCCTCCATCGCCTCGCTATGTTGATGTTGTGCCTGCTTACCTGCCTCAACATGGCATACGCGTTGGGGTGTTTGTTCACCCACAATATATGGATGTGGTGGAGCGCATTAAGCAGTTTAACCTGCAAGCAGTACAATTTCATGGTGTGGCATCGCCCGACATGTGTGCCACCTTTAAGCAACGTGGTGTAACTGTTATTAGGGCCTTGCCTGCTACAGACGATTTTGTGGCCGAAACAGCGGAGTATACAAATAAAATTGATTACTTTTTGTTTGACACACCTACCCTGAAGTTTGGAGGTAGCGGACAATCGTATGATTGGACGAGACTACAACGCTACACAGGTCCTACCCCATTTTTATTAAGTGGCGGACTCTCGCCACAATCATTTGAGGCTTTGCAAAACTTTCATCACCCCTTATTGGCAGGCTACGACTTAAATAGTGGTTTTGAAATAGCTCCAGCTTTAAAGGATACAGCCAGCCTAAAGCTTTTTATTGAACGCATTCGACACTCTCATTAAAAGAACAAACTATGAATAGAATTAACAATATATTTCAGCAAAAAAAATCGGGTATTCTTTCAGTTTACTTTTGTGCTGGACACCCTACACTTGATGGCACATTGTCTACGCTCAAAGCTTTACAGGCGGGTGGCATCGACATGGTTGAAATAGGCATTCCCTTTAGCGACCCATTGGCCGACGGGCCTACCATTCAGTCGGCTGCTTCAAAAGCTTTAAAAAATGGTATGTCGGTTCGTAAATTGTTTGAACAATTAAAGCATGTGCGTAACGACATTCATCTGCCTTTAATCTTAATGGGATATCTCAATCCTATTCTTCACTATGGTTTTGAAGCCTTTTGCCAACAATGCCAACAAGTTGGCATTGACGGACTCATTATACCTGACCTGCCATTTGATCAATACATGGCTGAGTACGCTGACATTACGCAAAAGTATGCATTAGAGGTGATTTTCCTGGTTACTCCCGAAACACCTGAAAGCCGTATTCGCGAAATTGATGCCCACGCTCATGGGTTTATTTATGCCGTTAGTTCTGCTTCAGTTACAGGGGCACAACAATCATTCTCAGATGCTAAGCAGGCATACTTTAAGCGTTTGCAAAGCATGCATTTGCACAACCCGCAGTTAGTGGGGTTTGGCATTTCAAACCTTGCCACACGTCAGGCTGCCGATGCGTACACAGCTGGCGTTATTGTGGGTTCTAAGTTCGTTAGTTTGCTTGAACAAGCGCAAAGTGCGGAGCAAGCTGTTGACGAATTAAAAAAAGCATTAGAACATTAGTTTTATTAGTTGTTTTAGGGCTATACGCACACTAAAAATGAAAGTCATGTAATATCATACCTCGCGTGATATTACATGACTTTACTATCGTTTTTGCTTGTTCGTAAAACACCAAAGAGCATACAGCACTGGGGGCAAAAAAATATTACTGCCATACTTTGGGTTTCTATTGAACTTTTAGTAGCTATCTCTATCTCTTATTGACTTTACGACACAGCAATTTAAAGTGAACTTCTGTGTATTGCTCTCGCCTTGCACTATCTTTAAATAAGATAGGCTGCACATCGGCAAAGGAAAATCATAGTCAAGTTGACATACCTATACTTGACGAAGTAGTACTATACTCAATTGCACTTGAGTATAGTACTATTTTTTTTGCAACCAATGCAATGTTCCATTTATTCAAAAAGTCCTTGTTCGGTGAGTTTCATGCTGAATATTATGGGCAAATACATGAATGCCATGGTTATGAATGATGCATGTTGTTAACGACCTGCCTTTAACTTAGTAGAACACAGAAGCGAAACATCAGCAAATAGGCATTAAAAAGTTACTTTGCACACCTCTGCAAAACTTTTTACTTGCTCAATTGCATGCCTACATAAAGACCTTTATAATTGTTCAATATAGAATTTACAGCACTAAGCGATGTACCCTTGGCTAACACCGAAGCGGCCTTCATTAATGTGAGCAACTTGTCGCTCTCAATGAGCAAGCTTAGATTGCCATTTTGCTTAGCAACATGTGGCGACATTGAAGCAAGACCTGCAAGATAAGTCATCTTGATTTTTTTATTCTTGCTGTCAAGCGAATAGGTGCCTTGTATGGTACGACCACCAATATTGGCGGTATAGGTGTTGTCTTTGTTAAAGGTAAAGCTGCAATAGCCTTGCTTTATTCCTATCTTTGAGAGTTGTGTGTTGATTTCGCTTTCAATTTTGTTAGCAGCTACAGCGCCACCAGCTTTAGCCAATAAGTTTTCGCTTTCGAACACGCAATCAGCACCCTTATAGTTCCAAGTACCAATGATGTCGCTCTGCGACACAGTAGAACTACTGCCCAACACACCACTTAAAAGGCTGCCAAGCAACGAGGTTGTTTCGTTGGTTGATGAAGTGCTTGAATTTGAGCCATTATTCACAACATCATTCAATATGGCTGAACCTACACCCTGTGCAAGGTTACCATTACTTGTTGTGCCACAACTTGTTGTTAACATTAAAGCGCTAACCATTGCTGCTAACGAAAGTGATATCTTTTTCATTTTACGTTGAAATAATATTAAGAGAGCTATTCTGTAAAAAGCCCCATTAAGAACTGGGGACTTGCGTTTTTCAGAACGACTCATTTTTAAAATGTTCTTTCTTTTAAAAGGTATGCAAAATTGAAAAAAAACTCTGAGATAGACAACTATCCCAGAGTTTTATAGACTAATTAGTGACTTTTACCGATTAAGCTTTTGATTTACTTCACCAATTTGTAGGATTGGGTTGTGCCATCAGTTAATGTTAGTCGTACAACAACGGCTTGTGTGCTTGCTGTAGCAATGGGCAAGATGGCTTGCTGAACACCACCCAATGATTGACTAAAGATAACACGACCATCAACTGTGTAAGCTTGTGCTGAACGCAAACCTATAGCAGACTTGGCAACCACTTGTCCACCCTCAATGCTCACACTAGGAGCATCGGCTGTAATAACTGATGAAATATTTTCAACCTTAGTTATTTCATGGCGTTCGGCATCCTTGTCAACCACCTCAACTATTTCATAAATTGCTGGCACAGTTTTATCGGTCCAAGTAAGGCGAACTTGCTTAACTTCACCTTGATTGTCAGCAAAATTAACTTTCAAAACACTACTCTGAGCATCCTCAAATGAGACTTCGTCAAAATGCTCGCCATCGGTTGACACTTCGCATTTGAGCGACTGAGTGGTTGCAGGGTCGCAGAAAATTTGTAAGCCCTTCACTATGTCGGCACTCATTAGGTTGTAAACAAACTCTCCACCTTGAGCTGTACCCAAAGCATAACTGCCTGTTGAAGTTGCACCTGAACCATCTGTTGCATCGGTAAGAGCAATGCCGTGATTGTCGGTTAACAAGGGCAGACTATTGACAGGTTTGCCATTTACCTCAATTTCGTGCAAACGAAGCCATTTGTTTGTTGCCTCGGTTACTCTGAAACGTACGTAGTTAGCTTTGATGGTTGTAGCATTGCCATCCTCCATAGGTATATAGTCAGTAGCTACGATATCGGTGCCATAACCAGGCTCTGTGCCTACTACTTTATTCTGTGGCAAATTCATCGAATAGTAGTAGTTGTTTGTGCCAGCCACCTTAAGCGATGACCAATTGCGATTGTCGCTCGAAACCTCAACAAGGCCCTTTTGGGCATAGTCGCCATTGGTGGTGCCCATACATATGCGCACACTCTTTACATCGGTACTCTTAGACAAGCGAACGGTGTAGGCATCATTCTTTTGTTGCTCACGATTAATGCACACATAAGTACTATAGTTGCCATCGGCCATTAAATCGGCTGAATGGCTTTGCCAATACACGGTTGTAGGAGCAGTAGCCGAAGCTATGTCTGCTGCCTTGGCATAAAACATCTTTACGTAAGCAGAGCGTACACGTTCAGAAACCGCAGCATCACTCACATTCTTAATAGCCAAGTAACGTACATAGGCATCAACGTCGGTTTTGCTGCTTTCAAGTTGGCGCCAATTTTTACCATTTTCGCTAATAAAGGTATTAAAGCTACCACCCTTGATGTATTTGTCAGATACCTCAACAGAAGCTATGCGAACAGGTGAAGGCAAAGCTATACCTATGTAGCCACCTGCAGGAATGCTCATTTTGCTCAGCATTGACACATTATAAGCTTCGCCATTGTCTACAGTTTCAGCTTTCATGCCCTCAACATTGGTAAAAACGGTGGGAGTTTGTGGACTGAACAAGCCATTTGTAGCATTCTGCTTCAAATAGTTCTCAACAAATGGAGTGAGGTAACGATATGAGGCATGGGTAAGACGTGGTGAGAGCGTAATGCCACTATCACCAAAACCACTCATATGATGCGTCATATACTCATCGGCTGTTGAGAGCAAGTCGGTGCCCTTTTTGCTTTGCACATAGATATTCCACCATGCTTCGTTCGTTTCGCTTGAGGGACATTCTATGTAGTTCTTTGCCAACACGGCCATGGCACGCAAGCGTAGCACCCAAGGCTTAATGTCAGCATATAACAAACGTTCGCCATCAACCGTTGAGTTTTCAAGTGCTATGATCACATCACAATTTTGCTCAATGTTGTTCATCAAGTCTACAAGGTCAGCACTATTGCTACTATCATCCTTATACTTGTTAATGAGCGTGTTGAGCGATGCTGGATCATTCTTACTCAAGTAGGGAGCCAAAAAGCGATAAGCCTTTTGCGCTGCTTCGTTGCCAGGGAACAAGCCCTTGAACGATGCCTCCCAAGAATTCATGTTGTCGAAGCCACGATTGTTCCAGCTATAATCACCTGCTGAGAAAATGGCTGTTTTTGAGGCTTCACCTTGCTCCATAGGGTTGCACAATATGCCTTGATTGCTGGCTGAGAGTTCATCAGCAATAGTAGAATTATTTCCTACATTGGGCATGTCAATGAAGTTATTTTTCATGTCGAGCGGATAGATTTCGCTCGGCCCCGTTCCGTTATCGTTGCAAGGATAGTTCCACCACCAAATGGCTTGACGGCCCAACTGAGTTTGCAAGGTGTTCAAGTCTCCATTATTGGGCACAGACCATACACCACCACCTGTGTAATAAACGGTTACGTTTGATGGCATGGTGCTAAGTGCTTTAAAGAAGCGATTGTATTGGTCGTCACTTCCCGCGAAACCGCGACAATAAATTTGTGGAGTAAAACGAAGGGGCTTTACGGTGTCAGTAGGATTGGCTCCTGCTACATTCCATTTCTGCTCAATGGCCTTTTGAATAGCTCCTATGTTATCGGCTGTTACCTTCATGGTAGCATCGTCACTAGGTACAGCAACGTCATCGGCAAACACGGCAAACTGGCGGAAGCCAAGGTCATACATGTAACCGAATTTTTTCATTATATCATTCACTACCGTATTACTATACATGATAGCATTGCCCGGGTGAATAGCCCATACCACACTCACCTTGGTGTCGTGTGCCACCGAAGTGAAGTCCTTCAAATCTTGTTGTGATGAAAAGCCAGCCTCCTTTTGCGACTGTGTTAACGTTGTAGGATAGGCTTCTTTCCACTTACCTGAGTGATAGGTGTCGCTCTTAGGACCATAAACGTAGCAATTCATTTTGTAGCGCATCATGAAGCGCAACAAGTCCTGACGCACCTCACCTGCATAGGGTTTACCATAAAAGCCTTCAATAACACCACGCTCCTTTAAGTCAGCATAGTCATTAATGGTAACTGTAGGCAAGTTGGCTATACCATTGTCAAGCATCTGTTCAAGCGAAGCCAAGCCATAAAATGTGGCATCGGTGTTTTCGCCCAACACTAATAGTTGTGCTACGCCATTGCCTCCATCAGTTAACGACACTATATGGCGGTCGAACTTGCCTTCTTTGGTCAACACGTCAGTTGACAAGTTCAATTGTGCAGCCACAGCATTACCTTGACCATTGCTACCATTCACACCTAAATAAACATTCGATTCGGTAGTTGAGGCAGCATCGTTAAAATTTACCGATACGTTGTGGGCTGCAAAGATGCTCTTCACACGGTTGCGGGTTACTTCGTCAATGCCGTTATCGCAAACAACGTTAACCGTATTACTAAAACTGACCTTGCCATTGCCCGCTACTTGTGTGTGCGGCACAGGGTAGATTGTATACTGCCCCATCATCGTCATAGGAAAAATGAGGGCAGCCATACCTATAAGTAAGGATTTCTTTTTCATAGATTTGGTAAAAAAGATATTTGTATTGACTTGTGCAAAAATACGCAAAACTTTTGGATTGTAAGCACATTAGGAGTTTTTAGTAAATGGCTTACTTTATTTTTTATTACAGTCCGCTAAAAGTTTTCGACAGATATAGAATTGGGATGAATTCCTCGTTTTGCTTGGAATTCATCCCTTTAAGTTTTCTCTATTTTTGAATAATATTAATTCTATAAAATAAGAAAGAGGAATGAGACTAACGCTTTACAAGTCGTGTTGTTGTAAACGATATTCAGCTAACTTTTCATATTTCGTACCTGGACGTCCGTAATTAGCATATGGATAGATACTTATGCCACCACGAGGGGTGAACAAGCCTGTAACCTCTATATACTTAGGGTTCATTAATTTAATGAGATCCTTCATTATGATGTTCACGCAGTCTTCATGAAAATCACCATGATTACGAAAACTGAACAAATAGAGTTTCAAACTTTTGCTCTCAACCATCAAGGTATCAGGCAAATATGCAATGCGTATTTCGGCAAAATCAGGTTGACCCGTTATGGGACACAAACTCGTAAACTCGGGACAATTGAAACGCACCCAATAGTCATTACCAGGATGTTTGTTGACAAACGTTTCGAGCACCTCGGGGGCATAATCACTCTTATACTCGGTTTTACGGCCAAGAGCATTTAGCTTTAAGTCTTCGCGCATATTTTATTTGTTTTCGTTTTTTATTTTCAAATATTCCTCTAATCCCTCACGGCGTAATTTGCAAGCAGGGCAATGTCCGCACCCATCGCCTACTACACCATTATAACACGTTAGTGTGCGGTGGCGAACCAAATCAAGAACGCCTAACTCATCGGCCAGAGCCCATGTTTCGCATTTGTCAATCCACATTAAGGGTGTGTGTATAACAAATTGCTCCTCCATAGCCAAATTAATGGTTACGTTGAGCGAACGTATAAAGGAATCTCGACAATCAGGATACCCCGAAAAGTCGGTCTGCGACACTCCCGTTACGATATGACGTATGCCACGCTCACGTGCATAAACCGCTGCAATGCTTAAAAAGAAGAGGTTACGACCTGGCACAAATGTGTTAGGAGGCCCGTCTGCTGGCTTCACTTGGTCCATAACAATACTTGAGTCGGTTAACGAGTTGTGGGCCAACGAACTAATAAAGCTAACATCCATTTTGTCAAAATGCACATCTGCTTCGCGTGCTATTTGTTCAGCTATTTCAACTTCATGCGCATGCTTTTGTCCATATACAAAGCTCAAAGCATATACTTTCTGAAAGTGTTTCTTAGCCCAGAACAAGCAGGTTGTGGAGTCTTGTCCACCACTAAAGACGACCAATGCCGCCTCATGCGTCATTTCTCCATCAATAGGGAAATGGTGTTTGTGATTGATATTCATCGTGTATTGTTTTTTTCGATAAGTAGGGTCGTTATTTTTTTGCAAAGCACTTGTTATGAAAAGCTTAGAGTGATGCTAAATGTCGAATATTCTCCACACATTATAGGATATACCTTCATCATATACGTCTTCACCCTCAATGTGTTTTAGCTTGTGTACCACACGTATGGTAATGGGAAGCATTATAATTTCATAAAACGTTTTCAGCACTACTTGATTGAGCATAAGCATAGGCATTACCGACCATGGTACTACCCCACCTAATGCCAGCGGAAAGAAAATAATAGAGTCGCCAACCTCACCTACAATTGTTGATATAATGGCACGATATGAAAAGTGTTTTCCGCCATCAGACTGTAACTTCATACGACTCATTACATAGGCATTTAAAAACGAACCTACCAAAAAGGCGGTGAAGGATGCTGCACAAATGCGGGGTGCTAAGCCAAAAATGGCATGAAACCCTTGCTGACCATGCCAATAAGAGGCTGCTGGCAGCACATCGGCAACAAAGCCAAACAGCACGAACAAAAAGTTCATAAAGAAGCCCAACCATATTATCAGTCGAGCACGACGAAAGCCCCACACCTCAACCAAACAGTCGTTGATGATGTACGATACGGGAAAAACAATTAAACCTGCTGTTAATTCAAGCGGCCCTATACAAATTTGCTTTGTTTCAAGCAAATTGGCTGCTATTAAGCATACACAAAAAAGCACTCCCAACAACATAAAGGGAACGCTCACCATGGGACGACACTTCTGCCCCTCTTCATTCTTTTTATTTGATTGTATCATAATCTTGTTTTTTACGAGGTTTACCAAGCACTCGGGGCATCCTTGCTCTGCCCAATTTATAACAATGTGCAAAGTTAGTACATGACGAGCGAAGTACAAAGAAGTTTATGCTTTAAATGAGAGCATAAACTAAAGTTTTTCTTTCCAAAGCACTAATCATCACTTATCGAACCTTACGTAAGGAGTTAACCGTTCAAAATCATGTTGCGTAAACTCCTTATACAATTGCAAGTCATGCCAAGAGTGAATAGGCCCATATTGTCGAATATGGTTCACTATCACTTTCGTTTGCTCATAACTAATGTAAGGATGGCGTACTAACTCCTTAAACGTAGCATGATTTATGTGCAAGGTTTTTACGCTTGTAGCCCCCTCTACCTTAAACCACCGACTCACCCCTGCTGGCAAGCCTTCCACTTCAGCTAACTGAGCAGTACTAACAAATCCACCCATGCGTTCTCGATAGTTTACTATTTTACGTGCATAATAACTACCAATGCCTGGAATTTGCTTAATGGCTGTAGTATCAGCGGTGTTTAGCGACAAGGTCTGTCCTTCAGCCAGTTTCACTTGTTTTTCATAATGCACCTCATCAGCCTTAGGAACATCATAATACCCATCTTCTTGATAAAAGGGTACATGTGGTTTTCGCTTATCTGCCTCAGCAATACGTATATAAGGTCGAAGTTTTTTAAAGTCTGAGGCCGATAGCCCATAAAGGCGTTTCAAGTCGTCAGGAGTGCGCCACCGCCCATTATGCCTTCTATACTTCATCATGTTGCTTATTTGCCACGGCCTTAAGCCTATGCGCAGCAAAGTGGCCGAATCAGCATGATTGGGGTCAAACGGGAACAATTGGTTGGAAATTCGAGCTGGAGCATAATGGTTCAATTCTGCCTTTTCGTCCGCTTGCATGCTACGGTCCATTTCGTGCAACTCCTTTTGCTCTGCATCAGTCAACGCTACCAACTCATTATGCCCGTGTTGACACTTGTTCACCCCAATAGCAACACACACAAGCAAAAACAGTAGCAATAAGCACATAATAGCAGTTTGTGCCTCATCTCTTCGTAAGTGTAAAAATGACATCGCTAATATTTATTTTGCATAAGTGTACCACCACCAATAGGTTTCACCATACGAGTTGCGCAACATGTTGTTACGCACCAAAGGGTTAGATATACTATCTCCCATTTCGCCATAATCTTGATAGTTTGCCTCTATACTGTTGTCGCTATATGAGGTAACAGGTTGCAAACAACTATGCTGATAAAGCACTAATGCTTGCGCAAAGTATGTAGGGAGTTTACCTTTTTGCGTTTCACGCGGATAATAACGTACCACCTCGCGTGCAAAGGTTTCTAATTTTCGATCTAACAACAAGGCAGTTAGATAATAATCAATAGCAGCTGAGGGTTTTTCGCCACTTTTGAAAGCTGACAACCAAGCACAGCGTTGCAAATAATGCAGAGCAGGTTCGTTGAGTCTGCGTGCACTACCTAACAAATGTGCTTGTGCTGCAGCAGGAAATAGTAATTGTTGTTTGGCATCAGTAGGCAATAGCAAACACTCAGCATTACCATGAGCTGGCACCATTTGTTCAAATACTTTGTCGCCTAAGCCCTTTTTATGAGTGGTGGCTAATAAATAGCAACGCATGGCAAAAAGCCTATGTGAGGTGGCAAACGATTTATCTCCTACCTTATACCCTCTTTTAGGGTGAGTAGATTGTAATGCTTGTGCCGTTTGCAATTCGTAATGTTCAAGGTCGGTCACACCATTTCCTACTCCCACATAAAAGCAAAGCAAAAGCATTTGCATAGAAGCTGGGTAAAAGTACTGCCAAAATTTTTTTTGATGGGTTGAACAAGCCTTTCTGTTTATCAATACAACCAATATGCCTACAACACAAGCTATTACTAAAAGCATTACTTGGTAGGTAATGCTAACAAATGTCAAGCTGGTTATTGACGTTGCCAACCAAGCCATCAGCACATAAGGCAAACGAACCAAAGATGGCTTGTTCCTTAGCAAGCGTTCACAGCCCCACTCTACGATCAATAGTATAAACGTCATAGCTATTGAACTAAACCAAGGCATGGGGGCAACATAATGGCCACAAACAACGCTTTGCAAATAGCTCAACACATCGCCTTGCGCAAAACGAAAATATAGTAATAGGTATACTGCAAATACAAAACGAAACATAGGCTAAGTTTCCTTTCAAACATGTGTGTGAGTCAAAAAAAAGACTCATCAACAACAAAAGCATTCAAAAAAAAGGAGAGGTTATAAAGTCGCCTTTCACTAAATGTGACTTTTTGGCAACATTATAACCTCATGTTCTTTAATCGGCTCTCGGCTATTTAGTTGGCAGGAGCTGCGGGAGTGCTTGCGGGAGCGGCAGGAGTGCTTGCAGGAGCAGCAGGAGTAGCGGGAGCAGCACTTGTTACCACAGAATCAACGTCAGACTGACGTGGTGCAAAAAAGATGGTAGCTACTGAAATAACCACCAAGATAGCAGCAAGTGTCCAAGTAGCCTTTTCAACAACATCGGTTGTTTTGCGCACACCCATAATTTGATTGGACGCTGAAAAGTTCGAAGCCAAACCGCCACCCTTTGACTCTTGAATGCTCACAACGAGCACCAACAGAATAGCAACGGTTACAGCCAAAATTACGAGTACTGAATACATTTTCTTATTTTTTTGTTTGTTTTTATTATTTACCTCCTATAAAGCAAAAAAGACGATACCTATCGTTGCCAAAGAAGCTTATACCTATCGGCTAAAACAACTTTTGCAAGCAAGCAGCCAAAATGCTGCATATCATGACAAATATTACGTACATAATTTTAATCGTTATGCTTTTTCGTGATTCTTATTAACAATCAACTTCTGAAGGAACCTGATTTGGTCTGCAAAGTAACTACTTTTTTTCGGATTATTCAAGTTTACCTTGCGCATAATTTCAAGAGCTTTCTCATATCGCTGCTGTTTGATGTAAATTTTTGCCAATGTCATGGTCAAATATCCATCTTCGGCATTGTCATCGCTCTCATTTGTTTCATCTTGCACATCGGGCGTGTACTTGGGATTTTCTTGCAACTGAATGCGTTCGGGTTTGTTTTCAATAAACTCGTCAATCAGTTCAGCACTACGATCAGCAGGTTCTTCGTCATCGTGAGTTGCTGTGGCATCGTCAAGTTGCAACAAGAATGCAGCATAATCGCCATGCGCATCAGCAGCCGTGGGTTTATGATGTGGTGCTTCAAGCGTTTCATTCGTTGAACTTTTTTGCAAGAAGTTGTCAATGAGCGACTGTGTTCGGTCGCCCTGTTCATTGCTCAAGCCAACATCCTCCTTATGCAAGGGAGATGGCTGAATTTCATAATTGTCCCCCTCGACCATTTTAAAGAGTACTCTACGATCAGGCAAGTAAAGAGCTGCTCTACGTAGTTCTTCACCAAACAAGGGGTCATGTAACAAAAAGAGGTTTTTCAAAAACAATAACCGTACAGCCTGATAATACGGATATTTGGCTACGAGCTCCCGAAGCCCGTAGAGTGTATCCTTGTTTAATTGTTCAGGATGATTTATCAACTCGGCTATTGAATCCATAAGAAAAAAAGTCTCTTTTTATTTGTTTGTTTATTTGTGAACTACCGCTAAGCTAAAGACTTAGCGGCTTCGGAGATAGTTATGTCTCCTCGTTTTTCCTGCTTCTTCCTGCCATTGCTTTTTAGGACACGAGGTCGGTCATCCACAAGAGAACAGTCCACAGGCTTTACTTTCCCAAGTTCCGTGGGTAGGGCCTTCAAGCCAAACTATTTGATATTGTATTTAAAACCAAGGGTAGCTGCGCTACCCCGCATTTTTCATTCCCTAAGCTAAATACTTAGGGGTTTTCAAATACGCTTTCTATAAAGAATGTTTACCAATCGGCTACCGTTGCATTGAATATTTGATCGCAAAGATCTTTAATCATTTCAGTAACCAAGCTCTCTTGCACAGCGGTTAGTTGCTGGGTTGAATCATATTGACTTGTTGCAGAGAACTGCTTTTCCCATTGTTGGTTGGTTTTTGAATTAACAAAACGTATGTTCACCGTCATGCGCAACTGTACCTGCGAAGCGTAACCATCGGCCGAAATGCCTTTATTAAATTGGTCATAGCTCACAATTTCGCCTGCAATGTGCAAGTCACCATTACGTTTTACTAATTTTAGGCGAGTTTGGTTGGCATAAACATCTTGCAGTTTGTTATTGAACATAGCCTCCATTGGTGCCCATCCATAGGGTGCCCTATTAGCTATTTTGTCAATTTGAATGTTTTTAATCAAGTCGTAATTGATGCTCGTGCCCGTAAACTTGTACTGCACGGTGCAAGCTGCCATTAAGCCCAACATAAAAATAGGCACAATGAGTTGTATGACTTTACGTATCATTCCAAACCGTATTCTTTAATTTTACGATAAAGCGTTCTTTCAGATATACCCAACTTTTCAGCTGCCACCTTACGTCGTCCATTGTTAGCTTCAAGCGCCCGGCGTATCATGTCACGTTCTAAGTCGTCAAGCGATTTGGGCATTTTTTCGTTTTTCCCCTCCTCACTCTCTACCATTTCAGTAGCAATGGGCGGCTCTACGTCTTTTACTTCCTCTGCCTCCCAATAAGGTAAATTATTTACATTTGGGCGTGATAGTTCAACCGAGGCATTATTACTATAAAGAACTCCCTCGCGAGCACTTGTAGCCGAGGTTTGAGTATAATGCTCTACGCTTTGTGTTGCTTGATGTTCGTGTACGTAGCGCTTTAAATCAGCCACCTCGCGTCTAAGATCAAACAATATTTGATAGAGCAACTCACGCTCAGCCTCAAAGCTATGAGACGCTGATGCAGCCCCCCCACCTACGGTTACCAACTGCTTGCTATGTGATTCAGTTGGCAAATAGTGCGACAAAATTTCGGGCGTTATGTCACGTTGTTCGGCAGTTACGCTCATGTTTTCAGCCAAGTTTTTGAGTTGACGCACATTACCCGGCCATGAATAAGCCAAGAGCATGCGTTGTGCTTCATCATTGAGACGCACTGAGGGCATTTTATACTTTTCGCTCATGTCAAGCGCAAACTTGCGGAATAGCAAAGCAGCATCATCGCCACGATCGCGCAAAGCTGGCACCGAAATAGACACCGTGTTCAACCGATAATACAAGTCCTCACGAAACTTGCCATCCGCTATGGCCTTCTCCATGTTTACGTTAGTAGCAGCCACAATGCGCACATCGGTTTTACGCACTTCGCTTGACCCTACACGAATGTATTCGCCCGTTTCAAGCACACGCAGCAAACGCGCTTGTGTTTGCAAAGGCAACTCACCCACTTCGTCTAAAAAGAGCGTTCCGCCATTAGCTGCGGCAAAGTAGCCCTCACGTTGCTCAACGGCACCTGTAAAGGCCCCCTTTTCATGACCAAAGAGTTCTGAATCAATCGTTCCTTCAGGAATTGCCCCACAGTTAACAGCAAAGTACTTTTTATTTTTGCGCAAGCTGTGGTCATGAATAATGCGTGGAAAAGACTCCTTACCCACACCATTTTCGCCAACTACCAGCACCGACAGGTCAACTGGAGCTATTTTAAGGGCAATTTCAATGGCACGGTTCAGTGCCTCACAATTCCCCACTATTCCATAACGCTGCTTGACGCGTTGAACCGCTGAATTATCCATGTTAATTAGTTGTTTGCCTACAAAGTTAGGCAATTATTAGGAATGAGGCAAAAACGTATTCCTTTTTTCTCACTTCAATTCATCACCACTTATGCCTAAGGCCGACATGAGCGAATAGCCCAATATTTCTTGCCGAAAGCCTTGCCCCATTTGGGGTTCCATAGCAAATAACGTAATATCCTTACCATCTGTTTGGCTACAGATATTCTTTATGCCTTGACCATAGGCATTCATATCACCTATTATCATGAGTTGCTTTATCTCTTTGGCATCAGCTAACATGGTAAGTGATTGCAAAAAGAATTCATCAAGGCTTACCACCTCCTCTACAGGGAATGCAAACAGACTGAAATGCCCCAACTGGTCGTCAAACGAAAGGCCATTTAAATCCTCGTCAAACTTTGATGGCTGAAAGTTATTAAGAGCTGCTTTATCCTTTGAATGCAGCATATGCACCTGCACTTCATTATTACCAGGACGCAACCCACCATCAAGCGCCACACAATCAAACCAATGGCACAAGTCAGCTGTTGCTACACGGCGGTTCAGCATTCTTTCAAAGTTGACTGTTAGGTCAAGTGCTACCGCATCTAAATAATCAGCATCTACCAATATAACGGCAGGAGCCCATTTTGTTTCTTGCATTTATGCTATAAATAAAGTAAGGAGTTTAATCTTCATCATCAAAATCAAAGTCGTCGTCAATAAATAGGGGCGTATCTTCAGCAAATTCGTCCAATGCACGACGATCTTTCTTAGTAGGACGACCTGTGCCACGTGCTCTACCTACAAAGCCACTAATTTTGCTCATTTCAAGCAACTCGTATTGTTCAGGTGTGGTAATGTTTTCTAACACATCAGGCAACAACTTTGCCCCCACACGTTTCTCAATGGCTTGTTTCACCTTAAAGGTGTATGTTATAGGAGACTTTTTTACCCCTACCTCATCACCCACCTTTACGGTTCGAGCAGGTTTGGCTTGTGAACCATTAATGGTAACACGTCCGTTTTTACATGCATCGGCTGCCAAGGTACGCGTTTTGTATATGCGTGCGGCCCAAAGCCACTTATCCAATCGTGCTTCCATTTCGGCTATTATTACTTATTATTGAACTGATTCATGGCCACATTTATGCCCGACAAGCAAAAGGTTTTTACCGCATCGGCTGCCGTCTGCAAACGTTCATCCATGGTTTTCATTTCCTCTTCGCCAAACTCACCCAACACGTAGTCAACTTGTCCACCTCGAGGAAAATCATTACCTATGCCAAAACGCAAACGAGCATACTTTTGTGTGCCAAGAACTGAGGCAATGTGCTTTAGTCCGTTATGTCCACCATCGCTACCACTTGACTTAAGGCGCAAATGTCCAAAGGGTAAAGACAAATCGTCCACCACCACCAACACACGCTCTACGGGTATTTTGAGTTCATTCATCCAATAGCGTACAGCGTTGCCCGATAGATTCATATAGGTTGAAGGCTTTAACAAGGTGAGTGTTTGATTTTTCACCTTCACCGTTGTTACAAAGCCATAGCGTTTGTCATCGAAGGTGGCATTGGCCGCTGAAGCTATTGTATCAGCTACTCTAAACCCTATATTATGACGAGTTTTAGCATATTCGTCACCAATATTTCCAAGTCCTACAATCAAAAAGTTCATGGACGATACGTTTATTTTATAAAACAAAAAGAGTTAAGCGTTAGAGATTAGCTGCGGCTCGGCCACACCACTCTTTAACGCTTAACCCCTCATTATATTGATTTAATATCAATCTAATTGATGTGCATTTGTTACAGATAAACTTACTCAGCTGAAGCAGCAGCAGCGGCAGCAGCGGCACGAGTCATCTTAACAGCGCATACGATAACCTCCTTAGGAGTTACCATTTCAAGACCTTCGTAGTGGAGGTCACCAGCCTTGATAGTCTTACCAAGTTGAAGAGCTGTTACGTCAACGAACAACTTCTCAGGAATTTGGTTGTACATAGCACGTACATTGAGCTTACGTACCATCATCATCAAGCGGCCACCTGCACGTACACCAGCAGCAAGGCCCTGAGCCTGAACAGGCACACCCATTACGATAGGCTTCTCAGCGTGAACTTCATAGAAGTCAACGTGCAATACGTTGTCCTTTACAGGGTGGAACTGAACTTCCTTCAATACAGCCTTGTAGTCAGTACCATCAATATTGATGTCAATAAGGTAGATGTGAGGAGTGTAGATGAGCTTGTTAATTTCCTTTTCGCTTACTGAGAAGTGAATAGCAACGGGAGCGCCATTCTCATCCTTCTTTTCACCATAAATTACACAAGGAACATTGCCATTCTTACGGATTTCCTTAGTGGCTTTCTTGCCAAGCTCAGTACGTACAGTACCGTTGATTGAAATTTGCTTCATTGTTTTGTTAATTAGTTGTGTTACTCTAAATTAAGTTTTCTGCCTAACAAAGCAACAACGCACCAAACGCTTTACTTTATCGGGCTTTATTCTTGCTTAATTCGCCATCACACTTAAGACATTTCTGCCTGTGCAGGACAAATCGGATGCAAAATTACGATTTTCGGATTAAACAGCCAAAGGTTATATAGCAATATTTTTGTATTCATTCCTAAAACGTCTTCTTACGAAGCTATTAGGTAGACTTTTTATTAAAGGATGGCTCTAATAATTTTTAGAACTACCCTAAAGGCGAACGTAGCATTCCTATCAAATTTATTCAGCACACGGCTGTGCCAATCTATTGAAAGCGCTTACCAGTTCTATGTAAAATTTGATAAGTAGGTATTCAAAATTAGTTGATATGAATGGGGGCAGTTTTTCGTTCATTAACATAGGTTGAAGAGGGAGCGTAGCGGGCTACATGACCTATGGAACCTATATTTATGGGCGAAAGAATGCGCCAAGGCATATCGACTAATTCTGAACACGATCATATCAACTAATTTTAAATACCTACTTACCATCCGTCATGTTTAAATCAGTTCAAGCCTCACCAAGTTCGCTATTCTACCATTCACAACAGCATCACTTTTGCACCGCGCTTGCTTGTGCATATTTTGCAGCTTCAGCAAAAGCGTCCATAAACTTGCTCAAGTCTTCACGATAAAGAAATATCTTATGTTTTTCAAATGCAGGGTGCTGTTCGTCACTTTGTTCTTTCAAACGTTTACTTTCAGTCAACGACAAATAAAATTCACCCTTACGATCACGTTTCACGTCAATATAATAAATTCGTTTTCCAGCCCTTACTGTTTTTGAAAACAAAATTTCATTATCTACTCGCTCTTTATCGAGCTTTGCCTTGTCGTACATACTTTATATCTTTTATTGTTTTTAATGGTTTTAGCGCTTCAAAATTACATGTTTTTTTTGAATACACCAAGAATTGCAATAACAAAATTACAAAATAAACGCTTAAACAGAACAATATGAAAGTATGTGGGTTAATGTCATACAAAATATCACCTACTTAATGAAAGTAAGAAAAGCGACTATTAAAATGCTTACTACAAACCTAAACACACGAGTTCGGGATAAGAAACGCGAAAGACAAATAGGGAAAACGAGCAAAAAAAATTTTCGACTTCTTTCACCCACATTTTACACTTCACTCTCCGAAGCCAGTTTTTTTGTGCTTTTTGATTCAGCGTCCATACTTTCTACCATACTGAGCATTTTCTCCCTCGTTTTAACACTATGACATACTTAGTAATACCCGTTGGCGGAATTTTAGGTTAACGGGTTAACAAGTTGACAGGTTAACAAGTAAGTATGCTTTA
>ERZ507012.67-NODE-67-length-32329-cov-11.909_pt1 | contig 32329 bp, 32 predicted proteins | sample MGYA00512878_ERZ507012 | MGnify/ENA metagenome assembly ERZ507012
ACAGGTTAACAAGTAAGTATGCTTTACACCACTTATTATGTTAAAGCCAGAATGGTAAGAAACTTAAAAAGCTTGGCAAACTTACCTGTTAACCCGTTAACTTGTCAACTTGTTTACTAATTCCGCCAACGCGTAGATGTCACTTAAAAATCCGTATCATCCGTAACATCCGTGTTCAATACCCCTCCATCTATAGTGCAAGGGCATAGCCAGTATGTTCCTTCAAGCGCAAAGCGTATGAAGAGTATTGTGGAACCAAGTATGTTGAAAACATATGTCTTCCGCGGTAAGCGGCCATGAGTAAATAAGACATCTGCACTAAATCGCATCACATGATTTAGCCCCCACACAACACTATCCTTAAAACACACATGCCAACAGAAAACTCCATCGACATAAATGGTGGACAAAACCAAATATCCACAGGTCCTACCACCCAACAACAAATATTCTATGGTGACCAATTTGCCCGTCAAATATTGCGCTGCAACGACAGTCCTCTCACCCTTATGGTGTTAGGAGCAGGCGCCGATGCCACCTTGGGCCTACCCACATCCGCCCACCTCATACCCCGCATCGTCAGCTATCTTGAAACCGACGAAGGCAAAGCCATCGACACCCTGCTGCGCAAAGCCATAGGCGGTGTGCGCTTCCACTTCGACAAATTTGTGAGCCAAGCCATAGAGCGACTCGCCAAAGACCTCGACAAAGAACTCGCCACTATATGCCGCAACATCAACGATGAACTCCAACACAACCCATCGCTTAGCGAACATCAACGAAAGATGGGACAGCTCATCGTGCGCCTTTTTCACAAAATAATTGACATCAAAGCAGGTGCCACCATCGATAGCGAAACCGAAACCCTCATCAACGAAGTTTTTGAAACCACCATCAAGGACGACACCATCATCGACTTCAACCATCTCAACTACACCGACACCTTCAAGAACCTGATAGTTGAAATACTGCAGCGCAGCATGCATGAGGACGACAACCCCATATTGCGCCACGTCTACCGCAACATACTCGACATAGAGCAACTCCTCTCGCAATACTTTTATGGCTTCTACACCAACCGCGTGAGTTACGTGCGCGACTACCTCTACATCTCATGGATACTTTGGTGCTACCTTGTATCCCAAGAACAGCAGATAGCCCAGCAACCCCCTTCCGCAACCGAAACAAACACCCCACAGCCCACGCTCTACCAACAGTTGCAAGCAGCAGCCTGTCCCATCATCACCTTCAACTACACCAGTTTTGCCCGTCAAGTCAGTCCCACCGCCCTCTACTTTCATGGTTCCCTCATGGAATACGTTGATGTAGAGAACCAGAACGACCTATCAGTAGGCGACCTTGCCACCCTCAACCTCACCGACTTTTTGCAGGATCGTTTGTCGCGTGAAATCAGTTTCGACCCCACGCACCCCAGTCTTCCCATCCCCTCGTTTCTGCCTCCGTTGAAGTTACAGCCCGTGTTGTCAAAGCACTACATTGACACCTGGTACCAATCCTCCCAGCTCATGATGCGTGCCACCAAAATTGTATTCATGGGCTATTCCTTTGCCAGTTGTGATGCCTACTTTAGCGACCTATTGCGCACCAACCGCCACCTACAACTCATCATCATCGACAAAGACATCGACACCCTCAGTCGTCATCTTTGCCCCCTTCTCCACCTCCCACAGAACCACTACACCTCGCAGCACATAGGTGGTCATGAGCGTCGCATTTACGACAACCGCATCACCCTCGTTGCCGCTGAACTCGCAGAGGTGAATGTGAAGGAGTGGGTGTAATATTGCGTACTGAATGTATTTTCAATCTCTTACTATTTGCACAAAAGTCATCTAACCAAGACCAATAAACTAATGACGAGCGAAGAATTTAGTAAAACTTGTGAGCAAATTCCGTACCCCATAAAAGATTTGTATGCAGAAATAACGACTAGAGGCAACCAATTTTGCTATCCATTCATTTCCTGACTTCATCACTTTTCTGCTTCATTACATGGCGCGTATTGAAAATCAATGAGTTACGTCAAAAATATGGGTGGCTTTGGGTGGCGCAAGCAAAAAAGTGTACCTTAGAGAGAATAAGTATGGATTCTTCAAAATATAAATGATAATGCATTGAAGTAGAAGTTCTAAATCTAATCTTAATAAAAATATATTATATGGAAGCAAAAGAAATAATCTCAGAATTGATATTAGGAAAAATAACTGTTTCGCAAGCTTTACAATTAACCTTATTGTATTATGAAACTTTTCTTTCTAAAGAATCAAAAGAATGGATTACAGATGAAATTAATGGATATAAAAACTCGTCGCTTGTTCCTGAATATCGCTTGTTGGATTGTTCTCTGAAGCTAGAAGTTTATGATACCTTTTCCAATCTACATTTAGAGACCTTAGATACTTCTAATATTAATTCATATCTCGAAAAAGATGGTTATGAGAATTATTCGCCAAATAAGATGAGAATATCTCAAAATATAGAATCTATAGAGAAAACTCAGGCAAAAGAGTCAAGTAATATAAGTATGTATCTTAATGACGGTCTGAAAAAAATGGTTTTAGATTGGTATAAACATTCACCAAATCTTAGGTTCGGACGATTATACCAAGAATGTCCTTCGGAATATATAAATGTAGTTATAGCTAAAGTAAAGGCTAAACTACTTTCTATACTACAAAGTGAAGTTTTAAAAAATGAGGTGAAACATGTATCAGTGAAAACTGCTAAAAAACAAATATTTATATCATATTCATGGGAAGACAAAGAACATAAGGATTGGGTTCATAAATTGGCGGAAATTCTAGGTAAATATTTTGATATAAAAATCGACGTAAAAAATCCTTTAGGAAGTGATATTAACACTTTTATGGAAAGGATGATTGCGGAATCAGACCGTGTCCTACTGATACTAACACCAACATATAAGCAAAAGGCTGATGCGAGGGAAAATGGGGTCGGTTATGAGTCTGTACTTATTAGTGATGAAGTATACCAAAATCAAAATTCTATAAAGTTTGTACCTATAATAAGAAAAGGATCAAAAGAAATATCCTTTCCAAGATATTTAGGAAACAGGAAAGGTATTGTTATGACGGATGATACTATGTTTGATGATAATATTCAATTGCTTATTGATGATTTAAGTAATAATTAGACAATGAATCAGAATGTTTATTCGTGACATAATTCATGGTAATTCGTGTTCAGAGACTATCAATTCACAATTGACCAACTCACAATCGCAGGCGTTAGCCGAGAACAACTCAACATTCAACACTCAAAACTCAACATTGCGCACAGTGGTTATCCCCCAAAGACATATGTGCCATATTTTATGGCTATAAGTGTTGTACAATTACCGAGCAACTCATTACCAGTAAGATTCAGAGTCTGGATCTTGATAAACTCAAGAAGACGGCAGTTGAATGTATGAAAGGTTACATCGAACACTCTCAATTTTCTAATGAAGAGAAAGAGGAACAGAAAAAGAACTATGAGCATTGGGCTGATGTGACTTTGAAGGGTATTAAACAAAGGTTGCGTGATAGTGACAAATTGCATGAATAAGCAAGGAATAATTAACGTCCAATTAATGTTCAATTAACGGTCATTAATGTTCAAAGAATAAAAGAACAATTTGTGTCACTCGTGTTCCAAGAACAATAGAGAAACATTACTGACAGATTCACGAAAAACAATATTAACAACAATGATTATAGACAAACAACTTTTAGATTCGCTTACCCTTCAAGCAAAGCAAAACCCACGCTTGCGTCAGGCTTATGACTTGCGTAATAGTTCTGATGATCAAAGTCAGCGTATGCTTAATGCCTTGGAACCAGGCACAGTGTTGCCTATCCACAGACATAGAGCGACAAGTGAGGTGACAAGTGTAGTGCGCGGTCGTGTACGTCAGAATATGTATGATGAAAACGGCATGCTTATTGAGTCGTTTGAGGCTTCAGCTGAAGGTTTCCCCAACTTCTATGTTACACCTTGTGGTATGTGGCACAATACAGAATGTTTGGAAAGTGGCACAATTATATTCGAGGCAAAGGATGGAGCTTATGAGCCGTTGAAAGCCGAGGATATTAAGGATGTATAGTTACATATGTTATTTACACGCAGCCAACATTTACTATATACAAGAAAAGAAATTACAATAAATAATAATCAATAAATCACAAAAGATTATGAGCATTTTCGCAGGTAAGACTCTTATGATTACTGGTGGAACTGGTTCCTTTGGTAATGCAGTATTGAATCGTTTCCTTCGTACAGACATTGGTGAAATTCGTATTTTCTCACGTGATGAGAAGAAGCAGGATGACATGCGCCATGAATATCAAGCAAAATATCCAGATGTAGCAAATAAGATTAAGTTTTTCATCGGAGACGTTCGTGATTTACAATCATGCCGCAACGCCATGCCTGGCGTAGATTATATTTTCCACGCAGCAGCCTTGAAGCAGGTCCCTTCATGCGAATTCTTCCCGATGGAAGCTGTAAAGACTAACGTTATTGGTACTGACAATGTGCTTACTGCCGCTATTGAGGCTGGTGTAGGTGCTGTTATTTGCCTCTCTACCGATAAGGCTGCTTATCCTATCAATGCCATGGGTATCACCAAAGCCGTAGAAGAAAAGATAGCTGTAGCCAAAAGTCGCTATTCAGGAAAGACCAAGATTTGCTGCACCCGTTATGGCAACGTTATGTGTTCACGTGGTTCAGTAATTCCCTTGTGGATAGATCAGATTCGCAATGGCAACCCTATCACATTGACCGAGCCAAAGATGACTCGCTTCATCATGTCATTGGAAGAGGCTGTTGATCTCGTTCTCTTTGCTTTCGAGCATGGTCAGAATGGTGATATCCTTGTACAGAAGGCTCCAGCATGTACAATCCAGACCCAAGCAGAAGCAGTATGCGAACTCTTCGGTGGCAAGAAAGAAGAAATTAAGGTTATCGGCATCCGCCATGGTGAGAAGATGTACGAGACATTGCTCACCAAGGAAGAGTGTGCCAAGGCTGAGGATATGGGTAACTTCTACCGCGTGCCTGCTGACAACCGTGGTTTGAACTACGACAAGTTCTTTAAGGAAGGAGACACCAAGCGTGCTGAAATCGAAGAGTTTAACTCAGACAACACCTATCGTCTAAACTTAGAGGAAACAAAGGCAAAGATTGGCGCGCTGGAGTACATTAAGAAGGAGTTGAGTGGCGAGGGCAACTTCGTGCAGTAAACGAACACGAATAAATAAGTAATATTAAGTACGAACACAGATAGAACAGATTAAACAGATAATATTCGTGTTATTAAAGTTATTCGTGTTCAAATAACATCTGTATTATCTGTGTAATCTGTGTTCGAAACTCGACTTATAATCTAATTCGTGTTCAAATAAAATAGTATGAAAATTTTAGTTACTGGAGCCAAAGGTTTTGTTGGTAAAAACCTTTGTGCTCAACTCAACAATATTAAAGACGGCAAGGCCCGTTGCTACGGAGACCTCGCAATTAATGAGGTCTTCGAGTACGACCTCGACTCAACACCTGAACAACTTGACCAATGGTGTAAAGAGTGCAACTTCGTGTTCAATCTTGCAGGAGTCAACCGTCCCAAGGACAACGACGAGTTTATGAAAGGCAACTTCGGTTTTGCCTCAACTCTGCTCGACACTTTAAAAGCACACAGCAACAACTGTCCCGTAATGCTTTCAAGTTCACAGCAAGCATCCTTAACAGGACGTTTCGGAAACAGCGAATACGGACGCAGTAAAAAAGCAGGTGAAGACCTCTTTCTTGAATATGGCAAGGAAACAAATGCCAAAGTATTAGTATATCGTTTCCCCAACCTCTATGGCAAATGGTGTCGTCCCAACTATAACAGTGCAGTAGCCACATTCTGCAATAATATAGCCAACGACCTCCCCATAACCGTCAACGATCCAAATGTAGAACTCGAACTACTCTACATCGATGACTTGGTAGACGAAATGATTCACGCTTTAAAAGGTGAAGAGCATCACTGTGAGTTTGAAGGTTTAAAAGTACTTCCCTCAGCAGAAGGAAAGTATTGCTATTGCCCCATCACCCACAAAGCCCCCCTTGGAGAAATAGTAGACCTACTCCATAAGTTTGCCGATATGCCCCAGACCTTGATGATACCCGAAATCCCTGCAGACTCATTTGCCAAACGTCTCTACAGTACATTCCTTAGCTATCTGCCCAAGGAAAAGGCAATCTTCGACTTGAAGATGAATGTTGATCCACGTGGTTCATTCACAGAATTGGTTCACACCCTCAACTGTGGTCAAATAAGTATCAATATCTCCAAGCCAGGTATTACAAAAGGCGAGCATTGGCATAACACCAAGTGGGAACAGTTTATCGTTGTAGCAGGTCACGGACTCATCCAACTCCGCAAGGAAGGCACAGATGAAGTATTGAACTATGAAGTGAGTGGCGACAAAATCCAAAGTGTCATCATGCTCCCTGGCTACACCCACAATATTATCAACCTCTCCGACACAGAAGACTTAGTAACAGTTATGTATTGCAACGAAATCTTTGACCCCAATAAGCCAGATACCTACTTTGATCCAGTAGAACAAAAATAAAAAGTTCTTATGTAAGAAGTAAAACAAATGATAATTAGTAACTTTTTGGTGGTTGTGTTGCAATACTTTGTATTGCGGTTTAAAACATTAATAACCATTAATTGAACATTAATTATTCATTAATTTTTCTTTTTTGTGGAACGAAAAAAATACAAGGAAACCGTATTTAAAATCATAGGCTCTGCAATGGCTGTACATTCTGAGATTAATTGGGGTGTATTGGAAGCTGTGTATCAAGAGGCTTTGAGTGTGGAACTTGGTATGCGAGGTATACCAAACAAACGAGAGGAAGAAATAAAGATATTCTATAAAGGTATCGAACTTGATAAGAAATACAAGATGGATATCGTTGTAGGTGATATAATAGTTGAACTAAAATCAGTAGTGAAACTTCTTCCTATCCATCGTGCTCAACTATGCAATTATCTACGCTTGACTAAAAAGCCTATAGGTTTATTAATCAACTTTGGTGAACCTCATCTAATAGGCGAGCGTTGGGCTTATGATAAAGTAACTAATGAGTGTTTCCTTGTAGACAGAGAGATGAACCGTGTTTTTAACAAAGATTACGTTGAACTATTAAATATCAATGAATAGAGATACAGCTAATCATGTTATTCAACACATTATCACCAAACATCAAGATCCATTAATTGATCATCAGTTAATCTTTAATATATCCTATCATAAGATTTAATTAATGAAAAATTAATGTTCAATTAATGGTAATTAATGTTCCAACTTCAGCGCGAAGCGCAAGATATCAATTAACGTTTTATGAACAAGCAACCCAAATTTGACTATTCCGACATAAAGTTTAAAGACAACGGAAAATTAAAGCTAATTATCGTTGTCGGCACCCGTCCCGAGATTATCCGTCTCGCAGCCGTTATCAACAAATGCCGTCAGTATTTTGATGTAATTCTCGCCCACACAGGCCAGAACTACGACTACAACCTCAACGGCATTTTCTTCAAAGACCTAAAGCTCGCCGAGCCCGAGGTATACATGGATGCCGTAGGCGACGACCTTGGTGCCACCTGTGGCAACATCATTAACTGCTCTTACAAACTCTTTGCCCAGACCAAGCCTGACGGAGTATTAGTGTTAGGCGATACAAACTCATGCCTTAGTGTTATCGGCGCCAAGCGCCTCCACATCCCCATCTTCCACATGGAGGCAGGAAACCGTTGTAAAGACGAATGTCTGCCTGAAGAAACCAACCGTCGCATTGTAGACATCATCTCAGATGTCAACATGGCATACTCAGAACATGCCAGAAGATACCTTGCCGACTGTGGACTTCCCAAAGAACGAACCTATGTAACAGGTTCCCCCATGGCAGAAGTACTCCACAACAACCTTGCAGAAATCGAAGCCAGCGATGTACACCAACGTCTTGGTTTAGAGAAAGGCAAATACATACTCCTTTCAGCGCACCGCGAAGAAAACATCGACACCGAAAAGAACTTCATGTCCCTGTTCAATGCCATCAACCAAATGGCAGAGAAATACGACATGCCCATACTTTACAGTTGCCATCCTCGTTCACGCAATCGTTTGGCAGCTTCAGGCTTCAAACTCGATAAGCGTGTTATCCAACACGAACCTTTAGGTTTTCACGACTACAACTGTTTACAGATGAATGCCTTTGCCGTAGTAAGCGACTCAGGCACGCTTCCCGAAGAAAGTAGCTTCTTCACAAGTGTAGGACATCCTTTCCCAGCCATCTGCATTCGTACCTCAACTGAACGTCCTGAAGCCATTGACAAAGGTGACTTTATCATTGCTGGTATTGACGAAAAGTCATTGCTCCAAGCAGTAGACACAGCTGTTGAACTTTGCAAAGATGGTCAGCATGGCATTCCTGTACCAGATTATGTAGATGAGAATGTATCGACTAAGGTTGTAAAGATTGTGCAGAGCTACATTGGTATTGTCAACAAGATGGTTTGGAGAAAATACTAAAAGAATTTAATGCATGAGTAGCACTTCAACAATATCTTATGCCAACAATAATGTAATAACACATAATGCTGGCATTATAACATCTGCTATCCCTAATCAATCGAACTATAATTCTGCAAGTGATAATAGTTTAGCACCTGTAGCATATTCTTTTTCTTTATCATTAATTTTACTTTTAATTGTTTCATATCAGAAGTATCATATGGATAAAGTTAATAACAGTAACGATTATTGTTTGTTTTTTTTAGAATTACCAATTGATTTGGGAAATGTAATTTTATCAATTTTTGTTGCTTATTACTTCTTGGTAGAAAATGTAAATGCCATTTTCTTGGCTGTATTTATAGAAATGTTTGCAATGGTCATAAGTATGACTCTTAGAAATTCTGCCATAGAGTTATTGAAGGCCGATACATTCCTTAAAAAGGATATCTTTCTTCGTATTCTTGGTGAATTATTTTTAATTTTATTTCCCGCTGTATTCTCATATATACTATTTTTGTAATGAATCATATAATATTATTTACTGCAGTACTTGTTTTGATTATATATGCTGCGCTTCTATGGCGTAAATTAAGTGTATTACAGAAAAAAATAATTGAAACAGATGCTCAACGTAAGAAACAAGCAACTTTATCTTTGCAAAGAGAAAGGCTTGAGAATATTGCTATAACTTCAAACAATTCTCTTGTTGGTACTTATCTGAGATTTGGTGATTTAAATCATCTGTTGTTAGCAAATACCCATACTGATTTAGTGGCTAGTAAACATGTCGTTGATTATACTTTTTTTGATGGACTTGGATTAAATCCCACAGGTATAAATGTAGAAGATGGATTTGTTACTTGCTTAATGCCATTTAACAGACAATATAATAGGATACATGAATGCATAAAAGAAGTCTGCCGTGCAAATGATTGCCAATGCCATAGAAGTGATGACAAATATACTCCTAATAGCATATTAAAATATACAATGGAGTTGATTTTGAAATCTCAGGTTATTATCGCTGTATTAGATGGTCGAAATGCTAATGTTTATTATGAAGTGGGCATTGCTCACAGTATTGGTAAGACAGTAATCCTCGTTAATAATGTTAGTAGGTTCAAAGATACTCCTTTTGATATAAAAGGAAATAGAATTGTTTTATACAAAGACATTCCCAATCTTCATATGCAGTTGGACAGAATATTAAAGAATATTTACAATGCTGACAAATGAACAAAAAGAAAGTATTATAAAGGTGCTGAATGAACGCCTTGGAGTTTTTCAATGCCCTATGTGTCATAAAGGACCTTTTACTATAATAGATGGTTTTTTTAATATGTCTCTTCAAGGTAGTTTGACTTCATATACCTTAGGTGGAACAACGGTACCAATGGTAGCTATAGCATGCAATAATTGTGGTTTCGTAAGTTTGCATGCTATAGGAGCATTGGGACTATTGGAAAGCATGAAAGAAATGCCTAATAAGAAGAATACAAGTCAGTTAGAAGAGAATATAGATAAAAATCCTTAAGTAAGTACTCAAATTAGGGTTTAAATTCGAAAGAAGTAACTTCGCTGCTGAAATTTAAAACATCAAATTATGTACAGCAGTGAAGATTTGGAATTTTTTCGATAAGTTATGAGCAAAGCAAGCTCGCTTGAACTCTGCCATGACGAGAAAATGTATAAAAAGATTTTATTTCCAGTACCAAATGGAGGCAATGCCGAAGGGCATCTCCATTGAACAGTCCTGTTCACGTAATAAAGTACCTTATAATATATTCTATAAATGGTACAAAGAAAGTGCAAACCGAATGCAATCAAGCTTGCTTGAATTGCTGAGGTGCAGCCTTTCTTATCTAAGGATACACGCAACAAGATTGTGGAAGTAAAGGTGGATAAAATTTAAAAGACAAGCAAATTTTTTAACAGCGTTTCCGTCAAGCCATATGAACAGAACAAAGTTCGCTTTAGCTATGTCATGGCGAGAAAATGTATAGAGCTCAATATATAGGCACTTGTAAAAGTGCCTATACAAAGGGTTATGCCCTTTGAGTACTAACATTCAATTAAGTCAAAGAGCTATTAGTCCACTTTAACGGGACTGTAGTGAGGTTAAATAATAAACTAAAAAGAATATGAAAATAATAGTTTTAACAACAAGTTTAAGTCGTGGTGGTATAACGTCTTTTATGATACCATTGGTGAATTTTTTGATAGAAGAAAATCATGATGTCACTTTAGCTTATACAACAGACGAGGGAAACTATATAGATAGAATAAGTGATAAGGTTCAGAAACTTCAATATAAGACATATGGAAAGTATAGTAGGCTTTTTCGATATATAAGAAAAAATGCTATATTGGATGTTTTGAGGATAGTTATGCGCAAGAAAAATGCAATACCAAAATATTCATCTATACAGAGAATAGCATATATAGATGCTGAAGATGTTTATATAACAGATCAAAAGTTTGATATAGCTATATCCACAGCTGAAGGTTTTTGTAATGCAGTTGTAGCAAACAGCATTATTGCAGATAAAAGAATTGGTTGGATACATCCTGATATGAAGTCTTTGGGTTTTAATATAAGAAAGGGAACATCCATATTGGATAAATTTGATTATATTGTATCTGTAAGCCAATCAGGATGTGCTACACTAAAAGCATTTTTTCCGAATGAAGAAAAAAAGTTTGTTCATATTGACAATATGATAGATTCTGATTATATACGTACGAAATCGATGATTAGAATTGATGATATGTATAATGCTGTTAATGGCAGAACACTTGTTACTGTATGTAGAATAGCAAATGAATCAAAACGATTAGATAGAATTGTATCTATTGCAGATAATCTAAAAGAACAACATTTTAATTTTAAATGGTATATAATAGGTGACGGACCAGATTACAATATGTTGGATTCATTAATAAAGTCAAAATCATTAACAGATAAGGTCATATTGCTAGGGGCAAGAAATAATCCTTTTCCTTATATAAAGAAAGCGGATTATTTTGTGTTGACATCGCAATATGAAGGAAAACCAGTAGTTGTTGAAGAGGCTAAGGTCTTGCATACTCCAATTATTGTTACAAATTATTCGTCTGCCAGAAATCAGGTTACAGAAAAACTAGGGATTGTCGTAGACAATTCAGATGAAAATCTCATAGAGCAAATGTCTGATGTTATAAAATCTGATTGTCTACTTGAAAAATTACGCAAAAGTAATGCAAGCTATAATTACGACAATACTTTAATTAAAGAGCAATTAAGAACGATATTATACAATTAATCATGACTTTAATAATCGGTTTTTTATTGAGTATTGCAGTGTTCTATATTGTGCCTAAATCAAAGAACATTATAGCTGTATGTCTATCTAGTTTTATTATTGCAGTGATAGCATATCATTTAACTGAAAAGAATCAATATGATTTGGTCTACCATAGACGAATATATGATACAATTATGGATGAAGGCTTTTCTGCTGCTGTCGTTTATAGCCAAATAGATAGGTCTCCATTGTATATATGGTTGGTCTATTTATTGTCTTTTTTTAAAGACAATAAATTAATTTCAGCTGTACCTACTTTTTGTGGATATTTTACATTAGGTTATATGTTGATAAAGTCCTATTGGAAAGACAAATTGTCATTAGTTATTGCATTTACTTTTTTAATATCTGTACTTCCATGGCAAGATTATACTTCCGGAATTAGAGGAGCGTTGGCATATAGTATATGTATATGGGCTATTTATATAGATTTAAGAAAAGGTAGAAAACTAATATCCGTTCCTTTCTATATAGTAAGTATTTATATACATCAAGCGTCTATTATTTTTATTTTTATAAGATTGCTATTGTTAGCTGTTAGGCATCGTATTATAAAAGAAAAAATAGTATATATACTTTGTTTGGCATTGGGTAGCTTGACAGAATTGTTAGGCCCTATTCTTGATTCAATAGGTAAATTAACAGGCTTGAAAATTTTAAGCACAGTAAGTGATAGTTTTGATAGCTATGTTGTAGAAGGTACAAAACTTTATGAATTTGGAATTGTATTTGTACGATTAGCAGCAATATTGTTATTCTACTATGTATATACTATGAGTATTTCAAAAAACTATAAGGGTCATGACAATGTCTATAAAATGTACACAATGTTAATGTTGGTGACCATTGGTTATTCTTGGCAGTATGATATAGTATGCAGATATAGTTTTGCATGTATATTACTTTCTTCGTTGATGTTGGGATATTGTAAAAAGCAATATATGCCAATACTATTGATTTTTGCTGCTATAAACTTATTTTATTATTATTCTATTTATTATACACATTGGCAAATTATTTTTTAATATGGTTAGTATTATAGTTCCAGTATATAACTCAGAAAATAGCATTTTACGTTGTGTTTCTTCCTTGATAAATCAGACATATAAAGAAATTGAAATAATTCTTGTAAATGACGGTTCTATCGACAAATCTGAGGATATATGTTTGTCCCTATGTGGTAGGGATAGTCGTATTAAGTATTATTTAAAGGAAAATGGAGGGGCAGCATCAGCAAGAAACTATGGATTGTCAAAATCAACAGGGGACTTTATTATGTTTGTGGATAGTGATGACTATACTATGCCTAATATGGTAGAAACTATGATACAATACCAAAGTAAAGATAATGTTGATTGGGTTATTTGTGGCATAAAGGTTATTAGTAAATACAAGAAAAATGTCATTTCTTTTGGGGAATCTTTAAATTTAAATACCAAAGCATTTGGGGAAATAATAGCCCAATATTATTCTAAGGCTATAATTCATTCTCCATGTAATAAGTTATATAAAAGAAGTTTAATCAAAGAATATATGAACACTGATTTTAAATGGGGAGAAGATTATGTTTTTAATGTTATGTATATGAAAAATATACAAACGGTTTCAGTTATTAGTAATCCGTTATATGTTTATGATTGTGTCGGGGATTCTGTAACAAGAAGTGGTATGCGTGAATCTTCTTTATTAAAAAAGCAAAGATATTCATTAACATTTAATGTTTTACACGAAACTTTTTGTTCAAAAAAATTAGATTCTGTAGTTACTGAACATTTTATTTTAGAGTTATTCAACAACCTAACATATTCATATAAACTTTTTATTCCATTAAAGCAGTTAAAATATTTTATTGATTCTAATAGGCAAGAAATTAAACGTATAATACCAGATTCTGAGTTTACAAAGGCATTAATAGATGAAGATGTGTGTATGATACAAGCTTTGCAAATTAAGGCATATATAAAAAATAAGATTAAAGCAATTTTGAAAAAGCTATTAAAGTAAGTTTACTATGAATGAAAAAAGAATTGGAGCAATATTGGGGTTTGTCTATACTGGGTTACAGTCTGTGATTAGTATTTTGTATATACCATTGCTGCTTACTGGTATAGGTAAGTCTGAATATGGTATTTACCAAATAGCAGGATCTGTTATTGCTTATTTTTCAGCAATGGAGGCTCCTCTATCTGCTTCTGTCTTAAAGTTCTATGTAGAATACAGAGTAAAGAACGATAGAAAAAACATGGAGAATGTGTTGGCTACGGGTCGACGTATTTTTGCAGTATTGTCTGTGTTTTTTTGCTTGGTATCTATTCCTGTTGGATATATTCTGAAATATTCATTTGTGAATACTTTTACAGAAAAGGAGGTTATTGAAACAATTGGCATTTTTGGATTAATGTTGATAAATTTAATTATCAATATGAATAACTATGTTTATATAGCTGTCATAAATGCAAATGAAAAATTTATTTTTTTGAAAGTTTCTAGTATAGTGACTTTGATAGCACAGCCAATATTAGTTATTATGATTATACAACATTGGCATTATGCTTTTTCTATTGTTGCTGTACAATGCTTTATGAATGTGATAATGGCCTTAGTGCGTCAATATTATGCAACCAAGAAGTTAAATTGTTCAATAAAATACCATAGCCATGATAAGATCTTGTATAAGGGTATGCTTGTTCTTACTTTAGCAAATCTTGGTGTTGCTTTGGCCGACCAAATATTTTGGAAAACAGATCAAATTATTTTAGGTAGTTTTTATGGACCTGAAATTGTGACTGAATATTCAATTGGAGCACAACTGAATTCAATATATATAAGTGTTGCTTGTGTCTTGGGTGGTTTAATCTTACCTACAGTTACAAGAATACTTATACATGGTACAAAAGAAGATGTCTCTTCCTACTTTATCAAAATAGGCAAATTACAATCTTATTTAGTAGTATTGGTTTTATTTGGAGTTATTTCTTTTGGACAAGAATTCATATTCTTATTGGCTGGTAATGGATATGGTATGTCTTATAGTGTTGCTTTGATTCTAATGATACCATATTCTATAGATTTAATACAGATTTGTGGTAATTCAATATTGCAGGTTAGGAACCAATATGGTTATAGAGCTAAAATGATGATTATCTCATCTTTATTAAATGTAGGTTTAACGATAATCTTGATAAAAATAATCGGACCAATAGGAGCTGCAGTATCTACTGCTTTAGCTATTATTTTAGGTAATGGAATATATCTAAATTATGTATATTATAAGAAGATTCACATTAATGTATATGATTTTTTTAGGAACATACGTGGAATATGGTTTATAGGAGTTTTGATGTTGCCAATAGGTTATTTAATTAATCTTCTAATATTTAGCAATCATTATTTAAGTTTTGGAATACACATTTTCTTGTTTATTTTTATTTATTCAGTATTGCTATTCTCATTTATTTTAAGTAAGAGTGAACGAGATTTAATATTACACAAAATTAATTTTTTATGGAAAAGATAATAACAACTTTTTATTCTTTATTTCAGAAAATAAAGGGGGTAAAGTATCGTATATTAAATAGTATATATATATCTATGCTTAAAACGCATGGAGAAAACGTATGCATCGGTAAAAATTGTGATATAACATGGCGAAATGTATCTGTTGGAAATAATGTTTATTTTGGAACGGATACCCGAATAATGAGTACACAGGCAGAAGTGATTATTCATAACAATGTGATGTTTGGTCCTGGAGTAACAATTATAACCGGCAATCATAGATATGATATTGTAGGACGTACAATGTTTTCAATAACAGAAAAAGAGAAAAGGCCTAGTGACGATCAAAATGTAATCATTGAATCTGATGTTTGGATAGGAGCTAATGCTATAATTTTAAAAGGTGTTCATATATCAACAGGCAGTATTGTAGCTGCTGGCGCTTGTGTAACAAGTGATGTGCCTGAATATTCAATAGTAGGGGGGGTACCTGCTAAAGTGATTGGGTATCGTTTTACGGAAAGTGATATTGTGAAACATAAACATTTAATTGACGAAAATTCTATATATGAAAAATAACAAGCGAGTATTGGTTGTATCAAATAACTGCTTCTCACCGTCTAATTCAAATGGTCGCACTTTGGGTAACTTATTTTATGGTTGGCCGAAAGAAAATCTTGCACAGTTTTGTGTAATAGCCAAAGATCCTGCATGGGATGTGTGTGACAACTACTATTGTTTGGAGGATAGAACAATGCTTGCTGCTTTTAAACATGGCAAGAAGGCTGTAGGACGAAAGTTGCAAGTGCCTGTACTAAACAACAATAGTACCCCAGATGTGAAAGAACCCATTGATACACAACGTAAAAATGTTGGCAAGAAAACTTTGCCTAAGGTTATGCTTCGTGAATTAGTATGGGCTTTTAAACGTTGGAAAAGTAGTGATTTTGAACAATGGATAGAAAACTTTAATCCAGATATTGTAGTATTACAATTTGGTGATAGTTCTTTTATGATAGATATTGCTTTGTATGTTGCTCAATCGCGAAATATTCCATTGGTAGTTTATAACACAGAAGGGTATTATTTCTTTCCACGTAATTGGCATTTTAAGTCTAAGTTGGATGGAATTTTATTTCCTATATATAAACATTCTTATCAAACTAAGGTACGCAAGTTAATGGCCTATGCATCGCATTCTGTATATTTGAATGATAAACTGCAAGATGATTATGATAAAGAGTTTGGTGGTAAGTCGTCTGTAATATATAATAGTAGTGGTTTGCAACATTGTAATGCTCCTGCATTTGATAACGATGTGCCACATATATCTTATTTAGGCAATCTTGGACTTGATCGTGATTCTGCATTAGCAGAAGTTGGAGAGGTGCTTTATGATATTGATTCTCGTTTTCATATTGACGTTTATGGCAATGCTGACGAAAAGGTAGCGAAGACATTAAATGAGGCTAAGGGTGTAGTATTTCATGGTTGCGTGTCATACGACAAAGTGAAGGAGGTGATAGATGATAGTGATATACTATTCCATGTAGAATCTGAACGTGGATATAAAGAACGTCAATTGCAATATGCTTTTTCTGGTAAAATTGCAGACTCTGTTTCATCAGGAAAATGTTTTGTTTTATATGCTCCAAAAGAGTTGGCTTGTTCAAAGTATATTATCGAAACAGGAGCGGGATGGTTTGCTGATAATAAAGCGAAACTAAAACAGGTTATCGTAAATATAATGAACAATACTAAAGAAAGATATGCTGTATTAGAAAAGGCTAAAGTCATAGCAGAACAAAATCATAGCTTTGAAGGTAATGCACGAAAGTTTCAGAATATATTGTTAAATGTATAAATACCACTTATGCCTACACGAAAAGAAACAGTAAAGAATTTAATATCAACACCATCTAAAAGTGCATATAATAATATTATTCGTATAAAATCTAAATTGAACAGTGATAAGTTTCAAGAGCTAAATAAGGAATACAAAATTGTTGTAGAGCAAATAAACAAAGTTATAGCAGAAGCGGAAACAACTTTAAATACTATACCTTCTCTATGGGTAAAAATAGAGTGTTTGGATTCCCTATATGAAATTGAAAAGTTATGGTTCAATCTTGACCAATCATACACTGGTGAAATTACGCCAAAAATTAAAAGGGAGTATAAGAGAACTTTGGAAATGACTAAAGATTTTTTTTCTTCACTTAGTATTAGACCAGCAGACGATCACATCTCTGTTTCTTTTAGAAATAAAAGTTCTGAAGATGAACAAGCACGTTTGGAAAGTTTGAGCAAAAAACGTTTCGAAGTTAAACAATTATACGAAAAGGCTTTAAAGGAAGTTCCAATTAACGTAGGAAAAATAAAGGAATTGAAGGAACAACTTGATGCCTTAGGTGAAACGTACGTTGAAACTAAGAAGAATCTGGATGGTATAAAAACCGACTCAGCAGAAGAGGAACGAATGCGGAGACGAATAGATGATGCCTTCGTTTTTCTGAGTAAAGATAATCATCTTGAAAAGGAGCTAACCAAACTACAATGGGAATTTTACAGTATGTTAGCTCTTATAATAATTACAGTTGGCTGCTTCATTATATTTTATGGAATATTCTTATACCATTTAAAAACTTTAAAACTTACAAGTTGGTGTGAGTATCTACCTTATACAATGTCTGTTCCTATAACTATTGGTTTGCTGTGGCTCTTTGTTTATTTAAAGAATAGAGCAAGTAAAATTTCCATAGAACTTAGCTCGCAATTGTATAACATTGGCTATTTGGAAGGTCTTATGAAGATGACAAACAGCATGTCGAGAACAAGTGATGAAGCATTCCAAAACATAGAAGAACTCATACACTCAATGGTGGATTCTTTTCTGAAAAAGATGTCTGATAAACCATTGAAAGAAAAAGATTTGTCTCAAATTGAAAAACAAGAACTTGAAAACAGTCCATATTGGAAAGTTCTCGTTGAATTAAAACAATTAGTCAACTTGATAAAAAATGAACCAACAAAATTATAATCAAATGGTAGACATGCTTATTGCTGTTACCAAATCTAAAAAAATGTCCTGGCAAGAAGATAGGTCACATAATGCATTCTATACTCTAATAAAAGGTTGTAAGGTTACGATTTATTCTGTATATGATGTTACAATAGATGAATCTTCTTTTTCTTTGTCATTAACAAATCCCAATGATGAGGTTTTTTGTACTTATTCATTTAGTGAAGCTGCAGACAAAAATGAATACGAAAAACTAAAAACGCTGTACTCTGAAATTCGGGATGTTGTATACAGAATAACAGAATCTGAAAATTTAATTCTGCAAGGATTGGAGGAGGCTCTTACAACTCAGACAGATGTAAATGATTTACCATTTTAAAAGTCAAGAATAATGAAGATATCTATTATTGTTCCCACCTATAAACCACAAGCATATTTGTGGGAATGTTTGGATTCTATATATAATCAGACTTTTCCAAAGACAGATTATGAAGTGTTACTTGTGTTGAATGGTTGCAATGAGCCATATAACGCTCAAATTAAAGAATGGTTATCTGAACATCCTGATTTACAAGTACAATATTTTCAAACAGATGAAGGTGGGGTTTCTAATGCTCGTAACATAGCACTTGATAATGTTAGAGGAGAATATGTGACGTTTATTGATGATGATGACTATATAAGCATGACCTTTTTGGAATCATTGATGCTTGTCGCTGACGAGAATACCATAGCAATAGCATGCCCGCATGCATTTAAAGATGGTCATGAAGATGTAAAAGTACGCTATCCTTTAACTGATATGTATAGTCGTTTGTATAGTGATAAAAAATATTCTCCATACAAGGTCCGGAGATATTTTTCCGGACCTTGGATGAAACTCTTTCCCAAAAGTTTCATACAAGGTAGAAAATTCGATACTCGCTTTTCTATAGGGGAAGATGGCCTCTTCATGTTTTTGATATCGGATAGATTTGAGTATATAAGATTTGCATCGGCAGATGCGATTTACTATAGAAGGTATCGTGACAATAGTTTAATAACTTCTCCTCGAACAAAAAAGCAAGTACGCGAAAATTCAATTAACTTATTAAAAGTAATGCTGGGGTATTTTGTAAGAAGTCCATTCAAATATAATTTGAAATTTTCTATGCTGCAAATCGCCAGTGTTCTAAAATCAATCATTAAACCAAATATTTATCAATAATATATGACATTGAGTTTTTCAGTCTGTATGTCGGTTTATAAAAACGACAACCCGACAGACTTTAAAGAAGCGGTACTAAGTATATATAATCAGACATATCCTCCTGATGAAATTATTCTTGTGATTGATGGTCCTGTTCCTGATATGATGCTTAAAACAATAGAAAATTTGTCAGAAAAAACGGGTATAATGAAGGTTATTCCTCTTCCAAAGAACATGGGACATGCCATAGCTCGACAGACTGGACTTGAAGCTGCGAATAATAACCTTTGTGCTGTTATGGATGCAGATGACTTGTCTGTGCCTAATCGCTTCGAGAAACAGTTGAAGGCTTTTGAAGAGCATCCAGAAGTTAGCGTGGTGGGTGGATTGATAAATGAGTTTATTCATACCACTGATAATGTTGTAGGAACACGAATTGTTCCAGAGAAGGATTCTGACATTAAGGAATATTTGAAGTCGCGCTGTCCTATGAACCTTGTTACTGTAATGCTTAAGAAGAGTGATGTAATGAAGGTGGGTGGCTATCAGGATTGGTATTGTGAAGAGGACTACTACTTGTGGATTCGTTTGGTTTTGGGTGGCTATAAATTTTATAACATTCAAGAGAATTTAGTGAATGTGCGTGTAGGAGAAGAAATGTATCAGCGTAGAGGAGGTAAGAAGTATTTCGAAAGTGAAGCTCGTTTGCAGAAATATATGCTTGATAATAAGCTGATTTCATGGCCTAAGTATGCCTATAATGTAACGATACGTTGGGCAGTACAGGTGGCAATGCCTAATTGGTTAAGAGGTTGGGTGTTTAGAACATTTGCAAGAAATTAAACTAATAATTATTATGAAAAAGAAATATAAAATAGGTTATACAACAGGTGTGTATGATATGTTTCATATTGGACATTTGAATCTTATTCGTCGCGCCAAGGAACAGTGTGAATACCTTATTGTAGGAGTGAGTACAGACGAGTGTGTGCAATCATATAAGAACAAAACTCCAATTATCCCTTATGATGAACGCGCTGCAATTGTACAAGCTATAAGGTATGTGGATGAGGTTGTTCCACAGACTTCAATGGACAAATTGGACTTTTTGAAAAAACGTCATTTTGATGTGATGTTTCATGGTGATGAATGGAAAGGTACAGAACTATATAATAAATACGAGGAGGAATTTGCGAAATATGGAGCTAAAATAGAATATTTGACACATACAGACGGCATAAGTTCTACAATACTAAGAGAAAAACTCCATGGTAAAAAGTAAAAGCATAACATCATTATCAAAGTCCTCTTGTACAGGATGTAAAATGTGTGGAGACGTGTGTCCTAAACATTGTATATCTTTTAAAGAGGATATTGAAGGTTTTTTCTATCCCACAGTTGATGAAAGCAGATGTGTGGATTGTGGTTTATGTGCTAAAAAATGTCCTGCTCTTAACGTTTGTGTTAATGAAAAGCCAGATTATGCATACTCGGCATTTGCGTCTGATAAATGCAAAAAGGATACAGGGTCATCAGGAGGAGTATTTTCGCTACTTGCTTCTTGTTTAATCAATGATGGAGGTGTAGTGTATGGTGCTGCCTTTAATGATAGATTGAAACTTGAACATAGAAGGATTGTAGAAATTGAAGACTTGCGTCCTTTGTGTAAATCAAAATATCTTCAAAGTGATTGCTCGGGAATCTATTGCAATGTGAAGAAGGATTTGCAGGATGGTTCTTTAGTGTTGTTTGTTGGAACACCGTGCCAGTGTCAAGCATTGCAAAATTATGTTGGAGATAATCTTAGGGAAAAACTACTCATAGTGGATTTTGTATGTCATGGTGTTCCCAACCAAAGATTGTTTGACGAAAATATAAAATGGAATAACAGAATATTTGGTAATGTGCGAAGTATTGAATTTCGTTATAAAGGTAGCAAAGTTCAACATCCGCAAACTCTCAAGTTAGAGTATGAAAAAAATGGTAAAGAGAAAACTATTTTAAGAATGCATTATCAAGATCCTTATTATTTCGGATTTCAAAAACATATAACCTTGCGACCTTCGTGTTACCAATGCCAATGGGCAAAACCTAATAGATGTTCGGACATTACGTTGGCTGACTTTTGGGGTATAGAGAAGGCAAATGTTGGATTGGATAGTAAAAGAGGAGTATCTTGTCTGCTTTTGAACACTACTAAAGGTATGGGATATTTTGAAATAATAAAACATAAGCTGGATGGTGTAAACGCTCTGCCAATAGATTTTGCAGTCAATAATAATGGTTGTTTAAAAAGTGCCACCTTAAAGCCTAAAAATAGAGATGCATTTTTTGCTGATTGGAGAAATGAAGGCTATGATGCGGTGGTCGCTAAGTACTTGACTTCAAAACGTAAATGGGTTTTTGATTTATATTATAAGATTCCGAAACCTATTCGTAAGATTGTAAGAAAACTAATGGAAAATCGAATGAAATATGAATAATTTGATGCGTAAAGAAACCCCTGATGAATGGGGATTAAAAGAATTGCAAAATGTTATTCTTAACATTGCATATGATATAGATCAGTTTTGCCAGAAACATAATATAACTTATCGCCTTATGGGTGGATCTGCTCTTGGTGCTAAGCGTCATGGTGGTTTTATTCCATGGGATGATGATCTTGATGTGTTTATGACTCCTGATGAATATGAACAATTTCGTGATGCCTTTAATAAGGATGGTGATAAAGAAAAATACTATCTTCAAGAGTTGGGTGCGTCAGAAGGCAAGGTTATTACGGCTAAAGTACGTTTGAACAATTCTTATTTTGAAGAGGATATAATAAAAGATTGGCATGTGCATCAAGGTATATATGTGGATATTTTTATCTTGCATACATGTCCTAACAATAAGATTCTGCGCTACTGGCAGTACATTTGGGCAAAATATGTAATTGTAAAGGGTCTTGCAAATAAGGAATATAAACGTAGAGGTGGTGTAGTATATTATATGCTGAAGTGTATGAAACTGTTGCCAAAGCGATTCCTTTTGAATTTCGCTCTTAATCAAGTATATGCTTTCCGTAACCAGAAAACAGATTACTATTGTAACTATCTCGGTAAAGCTTTATTGAAGAATGGAACCTATAAGCATGAACATTTTGCAACAGTGAAACGTGTCCCGTTTGAGACGATAGAACTAAATGTGGCTGGTGGGTTGGAAGATTTTCTTACCGACCGTTTTGGAGATTACATGAAAGTTCCTTCCCCAGAGCGTATTCGTTATGAGCAACATGCCAGCAAGTGGGCTCTTGGAGATTATAAGTATGATAATTTATCGGATGAGAAATACTTTTTTTAAGTAGAGATAAGATATAATTCAACTCATTAAATAATTGAATTATAGAATATAGAATTATTTCCCCACCCGAGTGGCGGCATAAGCGTAGTGCGATACTGCGGTGGGGAACTTTGGATGGATAATATTGTGATATGTTGTATAGGTTGTAATGCTTATATAGTACTTTGTAATTGACATAATTTTAAAAGAAAATGATAAATATAAATACAGAGACCATACTTTTTAAGCTTATCTCTTTAGGATTGGATGAAAGTAGTGATAGCCATTTTCTTCAGTCTGTAGATTGGAAATCACTTTGGACTATGTCAAGCCAACAAGGTGTATTGGCGATATGTTTAGATGGTTTACAGCTTTTAGATAAAAAGAATGGCTATTTGGCATCAATCCCAATGCAAATAAAAATGCAATGGATCGCTTCTGTTGTGCAACAGGAAAAAGTGTATAATGTACAATGGTATGCCGCGAAAAGTTTGGCGGATCTTTATGGTAAGTATGCAGTAGATATTTATGTATTGAAGGGATTTTCGTTGAGCAGATTTTATCCAAAGCCAGAACATCGTCCTTGTACGGATATGGATTGTTTTCTAAAAGAAAATTATGAAGAGGGCAATAGGATTGCAAAGGAGAAAGGACTGATTGTGGACTGTAGCTATTACAAGCATTCAAAAATATTGCTTAGAGGATTGATAGTGGAGAATCATCAGTTTCTGTTGCCCATAAAAGGAAGTAGTAAGGCTAAGAGGTTTGAACGTGAGTTGCGTTTATGGATAGACAATGGAAAAAATGAGAATATCGGTGACTCGCAGCTGAAAGCTACGTCTCCTTTCTTTGATGCAGTGTATGTGTTGGCTCATGCGCAAGAACATTTCTTGAACGAAGGTATAATTTTGCGTCATATATGTGATTGGGCTATAGTGCTAAAGACTTATGCTGATAAGGTGGATTGGAGTGAGTGGAAGAATGTGTGTAAAAAATATGGAATGTTGTCCTTTGGATATGCAATGAGCAGATTGGCTAATAGGGTTTGTGGAATAACCATTCCTTTTGATTGTCCGAAGGATGATATAGCTGACAGACGTTTGTTGGATGATACGCTTTATCGGAACGTAGATAGTAATAACAAACGCTCAGACATGCAGGTGAGGATAAACTTGGTGATGAATATGTTTCGTAATAGTTGGAAATATCGAATGTTCTCGGACACTAACTTCCTGATGTTTTGTGGAAGACGTGTGTGGGGATATTTGTTTGATAAGGATTTAGATTAAAAAATTTTATGAGTATGAATAGAGGATCCGAGTGGCGAGTATGGGATTTACATTTTCACACGCCATCTTCTTATGATTATAAAGATAAATCAGTAAAAAATGAAGAAATTATAGATGGCCTTGTCGCTGCAGATGTTTCTGTTGTTGCAATAACAGACCACCATATAATAGATGTTCACCGAATAAAAGAACTGCAAAAAATAGGCAAAGAAAAAGGTGTTTCAGTTTTGCCTGGTATCGAATTTTGTTCAGAATTAGGTGGTGCTGAGTCTATACATTTTATAGGAATATTTTCTGAAAATTGTGATTTAGAAAGTATTTGGACAAAAATAAAAGGCCAATGTAATTTAACGGAAGCAGATATTAAAGAAAAAGGTTATGAACGGATTTGTTGTGAATTTGTAAAAACGTCTGACCTGATAATTAAGTTGGGTGGTATTATTTCTGTTCATGCTGGTAAAAAATCCAATTCTTTGGAATGTATAAAAAATAAATTACTGGTTAAGCAAGAATTGAAACAAGACCTTTTGTCGAGATTTCATCCTTTACTTGATGTCGGTAAGCCTGAGGATGCAGAAGCTTATAAAAATAAAGTATTTCCTGATATTAAATTCTCGCTGCCAATAATATTATGCTCAGATAATCACAACATAAAAGAATATCAAGTTAAAGAACGGATGTGGATAAAAGCAGATACAACCTTTGAAGGACTTAAGCAGATTATCTACGAACCAGAAGAACGAGTCAAAATACAAAAAATAAGACCTGATGAAAAGAATATTTATCAAGTAATTGACGAAATATCGTTAGTGGAAGATGAATTTTGGAATAATACAATATGTTTAAGCCAAAACTTGAATACTATTATTGGCGGGCGTTCTACAGGTAAGTCCACGTTATTAAAGGCAATTGCGGCCAAACATGGAAGAAATTTTGTTAGTTCTGACGATTTTGTAAATAATCATTTACATGGCGTTACGGTAAAATGGAAAGATGGAACAGAACAAATTGGTAGAGATATTGATTATTTTGGACAAAGTTACATGCATGATATAGCGTTTGATGCAAATAAAACAAATGCTTTGATAGAAAATATTATTCGAAACAATGATAAATCAGAAAATCTGAAAAATTATTATGCAAATTTAGATGAAGAATCAAGAGAAATATCAAGATTGATTTTCTTGTTGTTCCAAAAAAATAGAGAAAAGATAGAAAAAGAATCAAGCCTTAGTATCTTAGGTAACAAAGAAGGTGTATCAAAACAAATCCAGATTTTAAAGAAAAAAATAGAGGATATACAGAAAGACTTGAATTTATCACAGGACGAGTTTAAAAAATTTGAGGGGCAAGTTGAAAATATAAAAGAATATTTAAAAGAGATAGAACTAGCTGACAATGATTTGAGTATTTTAGAAAAAGCGAAAATGCTTACCCCCTTTGATAATTCATTTGAAGAACGGTGGAATTTGACAAAATTATCCTTTAGACTAAATAATTATGATTTTCTTAGAGAAACAAAAAATATTAGAATTAAAGGTGAAACAGAGTTTTGCGAGTTAGTTGAAAAATATAGGCTTGCTACAAGTCTAGAGAAAACTAAACTTGAACAGCAAATAGCAGATATAAAGAATACTGAATCATATATAAAGGGAAATCAATATATAGAATGTAACAAGGAGCTTAAAGACATAAGAGGAAAGTTACTTGAGGAAGAAAAGAAGCTAAATTGTGTGATGAAATTGTCTGAAGAAATACAATCTTTAAATTCTACATGTAAAAAACTATCGGATGATATAATCGAAAAGCATTGCCTGTTAAAGGAAAAGACAGATGATATAGCTGATAAAATAAAGGTCAATTATGATGGACTTTCGATAAATGTATTATGTCAGTATTTGAGTGCTGAATTACAAGATTTCCTTGAGATACGGTTAAATCAAAGGGGAGCAGATCGTCAAAGATATACTATACAATTTGTTCAAAATTACGGTACAGATAATAAATTATATGCGTCTGAGATTCTCAAAAAACTTTTGTATGGTAAACTCATTTTGAAAAATGGATATGATGCCCAAAATGTGGCTATAGAATTGTTGGCAAAAAGTTGGTATAAATTAAGTTATGAACTCTTGTATCAAAACGATTCTTTTAGCGAGATGTCGGAGGGTAAACAAGCTTTTGTTATTCTTAAATTATTATTGGAATTTAGTGAAAAGAAATGTCCAATATTGATAGATCAACCTGAAGACAGTCTTGATAATCGCGCCATATATAATGAATTAGTGGAGTATTTAAAGAAGAAAAAGAAAGAAAGACAAATAATTCTGGTTACACATAACTCGAATGTTGTAGTTAGTGCAGATGCAGAAAATGTTGTAGTGGCAAATCAAGAGGGAATAGGTAGCCATAATACTAATAGATTTCGTTTCCAATACATAAATGGTTCTTTGGAAAATACAAAAGCGAAAGTAGATAATGAAGATGTTATCCTTTTATCTCAAGGTATTAGAGAACATGTTTGTGATATTTTGGAGGGAGGAAAAGATGCTTTTGAAAAACGAGAACAAAAATATGGTTTCAAACGGGAATAAAATGTAGCTTATGATACTTAAAAGACTCTTTGACATTGTTGCGTCCCTATTGGGACTGTTTTTGATTTGGTGGATTTTCCCCATTGTTGCGTTTTTAATCCACAAGAAAATGCCTGGTGGTCCTGCTTTCTTTTGTCAGAAGAGAGTGGGAAAGGATGGTAAGTTGTTTACTTGTCATAAATTCCGCTCGATGACGGTGAAGCATAGTGGCTCTTCTGTTTCGGTGGCGGGTGATAGTAGAATTACTCCGTTTGGTGCTAAGTTGCGTCATTACAAGATTGATGAATTGCCTGAATTGTGGGATGTGCTGATTGGTAACATGAGTTTTGTTGGTCCGCGTCCTGATGTACCTGGTTATGCTGATAAGCTGGAGGGTGATGACCGTGATGTTTTGAAACTTCGTCCTGGCATTACTGGTCCTGCTACTTTGAAGTATAGATTGGAGGATGAGATGATTTCGGAGTATGTAGCAAAGAAACAAGCCGAGGGTGATAAACGCACCATGCAAGAGATAGCAATAGAGTATAACGACATGGTAATCTATCCAGATAAAGTACGTCTTAACTGCTATTATTATCGTCATTATTCATTTTTGAAAGATATTGAAATGATTTTTGCAACGGTATTGGGCTTTAAGGTAAAATTTGCTGGAGAAGAGGTATAGACGTCGTCTAAACTTTTCTGATGAAGAAATAAAGGCAAATCTTGAATTTCATAAAAGTTTAGACAACTTCATAGCTAATTTCAGAAAACTGAAAGAATGCAAGCCTATAACGACATAGCTCTTTTTATAAAGCATAATGTCAGAAAAAAGAAGACTTATCCACATGACTAAAGCTTGTTTAGAACAAGACTCTAAAAAAATCCACATTCGAGTGATATTATGACACCATTCGAGTGTGGATTAACCAATAAATTACAACTGCTGGTCAATTATTTCCATTATTTGAGCAGCGGTTACCACTTTGGGGGTTCGAGGAAAGTGTTTAAGGTTTCCAGTGACGAGAAACGAGTCTTCTTCGCTTAATGCAACTTCATAGAATACTCTGTCATCATCGTCAGGCATGTTCCCATCATAAGGGTAACGAGTTAACGAGTTGAGTTAATGCCATGTACTTTGATGAAATCAAGTAGCATTTTGACATCACGTTCTGCAAGTTGAAATTTCTTGCGAAGCAGAACTTCTTCATACTCTTGAAGTATATCATCATTGTATAATGGTTTTATTTTACCATCGAACAGACTGTTTATGACTCTTCTTGTAGGTGAAGCAGAGCTTTTGGTAATAAATGATGATACGAATATGTTTGTGTCAATTACTGCATAAATCATTGTTACGTTCTTTGTTAATTCGTCTCACTTCGCGTATTTCAGCATTGATTTCATCTAAAGTCATATCAATGTTGTTGTCGCTTGCAGTGTCACACATGCGTTTGAATGCAGCCCTTGCATTGGTCGTGACTTTGTCTTCCTCCTTTGCCTTGATGGGGAAAGGTATACTTTTGGTTCGTATCACTGCCTTTACAAAAATGTTGATGGCCGTGTTGGCGCTCATGCCGAATTGGGCACATAGCTCGTCGAAAATTGCTTTTTGTTGATTGTCCAAACGGACGGTCATTGATGTCTGAGCCATATGGAGTATATTTTATTAGTTGAACAAAATATGTCTTTATGCTGCAAAAATACTGCATTATGATGTAAATACAAAAACAAAAATCTCATAATATTATGTCAGAAGAAAGAAAAACGATTTATTTATGCCTTGCCCACATGAGTGAGGCTGGTTTGGAACAGAAATATGTGAAGGAGGCCTTCGATACTAACTGGGTGGTACCCATGGGACCGAATGTGAATGCCTTTGAACAAGATTTGGCCGCATTTGCTAATAGCAAAAGTGATGGCACCGAGCCGCTCGACCGCAAGGTGGTGTGCTTGAGTGCTGGTACGGCAGCTGTACACTTGGCCTTGATAGGCTGTGGCGTAAAGGCAGGCGATGAAGTGCTGGTGCAAAGCTTTACCTTCTGCGCCTCTTCGCACCCTATCACTTATCTTGGAGCAAAGCCAGTGTTCGTAGGCTCTGAGGGTGAAACGTGGAATATGGACCCAGAGTTGCTTGAACAGGCTATTATTGACCGCAAAGCTAAAACGGGAAAGTTGCCTAAGGCTATTGTGCCTGTGGCTTTGTATGGTATGCCTTATCGCATTGACGAGATAATGGCTATTGCTAATAAGTATGGTATTCCTGTAGTGGAGGATGCTGCCGAGGGCATGGGCTCACGCTTTGATGGACAGGTGCTGGGTACATTTGGCAAATATGGTGTGCTGTCGTTTAATGGCAATAAGATGATTACCACCTCAGGTGGTGGCGCTTTAATCTGCCGTAACACGGAGGATGCTAACAACATTATGTGGTATGCCACACAGGCTCGCGATGCTTATCCCTACTATCAGCACACGGCTATTGGCTACAACTATCGCATGAGTAATGTGTGTGCTGGCATAGGTCGCGGACAGATGACAGTGCTTAATGCCCACATAGCTCATCACAAACACGTGCAAGCCCTTTATGAGGAATTGCTGAAGGATGTGCCAGGTATACACATGCACAAGCAACCCACCGACCCGCGTTACGATGCCAACTTCTGGCTCTGTGCAGCTACACTTGATGCCGATGTACAGATTCAAGGACAAGAAAATGCCTATAAAGAGGTTATAAAAACGGCAGTAGGTGGTGCTGCAGGTGTAATTCATGCTGTAGACTCAGCTGTGACCGATTGTCAACCTAACGAAAATGTGGAGGCATTGCGTGTGTTCATGTTGGGCAAGAAGGTAGAGTGTCGTCCTGTGTGGAAACCTATGCACAAGCAACCAGTATATGCCGATGCGCCTGTCTACACCCATGGTATTGAAGAAGAACTCTTCAAGGTTGGCTTCTGTTTGCCAGCAGGTCCGTGGGTGACTGATGATGATGTGCATTACATTGTTGATTGCATTAAGGAGGCTATGGTAAAATAATTTTTCCCTGCTTAATAAATGGCAGACAAAAGGGCGGTTAGTGAATGATTTTTGCTAACCGCCCTTTTTGGGTATGTTCGTATTCATTTTTACCCAACCATTTAACGATAAACAACCGCCAAGTAAGTACTTTTGCTAAAGTTCGTTCAGCGCAAAAAAGAAGAGTAACAAAAAAAGTTTTAGCCGCTTTTTGGCATAAGTAATGTGTAAATCACAGATTTTTTGTAAGTTTGCACAAACGTAGCGCGTGGCGAGTAAACCACGTGCTATGCACAATAAGCAATAATCACAACCTAATACATTCAACATAAAATGCTCGACGTTAAAAAGTGCCTCAGCGACAGCGAGGAAAAAATGGAGATGAGCGTACTCCACTTAGAGGAAACGCTTGCACAAATTCGTGCCGGTAAGGCCAATGTACATATTCTTGACGACCTGCGTGTTAACTCTTATGGCTCAATGGTGCCTATTAACAATGTAGCGGCCGTTAGCACTCCCGACTCACGCACCATTGCTATTAAGCCTTGGGAAAAGTCAATGTTCCATGTGATTGAAAAAGCTATCATCGACTCAACCATTGGCATTATGCCCGAAAATAATGGTGAGGTGATTCGCTTGGGTATTCCTCCACTCACTGAGGACCGCCGTAAGCAACTCACTAAGCAGTGTGCCAAGGAGGCTGAAGAGGCTAAGGTGGCTATTCGCAACGCACGTCGTGATGGCATTGATAAACTGAAGAAGGCCATTAAAGATGGCTTGTCAGAGGACGTAGAAAAGGATGCTGAAAACGACTTGCAGAAGATTCACGACAAGAAGGTAAAGCAGATTGAAGCTTTGCTCGCTACTAAGAACAAAGAAATTATGACGGTTTAAAAGTGAGGCCATCTCCCCTAAATGAGTGTATGGAGTTTTCACACACACACACGGGGGCTTCGCTCTACTTGTTTCTCACACGTAACGCAATAAGGCTCATGGGGCAAAAAACCTTTTGGGTCTTATTGTGTTAAGTAATGGTAAAAAATAATTTGACCAATTTTAAAAGTGAGTAATGATATGAATTACGCATGTCTTTTTGCCGCTTTTGAAACCTTCGCTCAGTCACATAGCTCGCTATGACCCCCTTCGGTTCCCCCGTTATCGGGGGATAGAAACCTTCGCTCAGACTTCAAAATCGGCTAAAAATACATGCAAAAATTGCTCAACTTATTCTTTTACCATTACTAAGTAGGCGTTTTAAAATAACTTTGGCACCTATTACTGAGAACATCTACTTGTTTATTTATATATGCACGGAAAAGTTATAAAGAGCACAGGCTCATGGTATGTGGTACGCACCGACGATGGTAGAGTGGTGGAGTGCAAGGTGAAGGGCAACTTTCGCTTGCGCGGCATACGCTCAACTAACCCCGTGGCTGTGGGCGATGGTGTAACCATTAAAGAACAGCACACTGAGGGAAAAGAAGAGGCTGCTGCCTTCATAACCGAAATTGATGAACGCCGCAACTACATCATTCGTAAGGCTTCGAACCTGTCAAAGCAGAGCCACATATTAGCTGCCAATGTCGACATGGCATTGTTGGTGGTAACCATAGCGCGTCCTGAAACGAGCACTACCTTTATTGACCGATTCTTGGCCTCGGCTGAGGCTTACCGCGTGCCTGTGTGTATAGCTTTTAACAAGGTGGATGACTTGACCGACGATGAACGCCAACTGATGGACTATTGGTATGCACTCTACACCGACATAGGTTACACCTGTTATCGCATTTCGGCCTTGCACAATGAGGGCATAGCCGCATTGAGCGAACAGTTGCAAGGCAAAACCACCTTGTTGGCGGGCCACTCAGGTGTGGGCAAATCGACATTGCTCAACTTGTTGATACCCGAAGCCAAGGTGCGCACAGCCCACATATCTGATGCCCACGGCACGGGCATGCACACCACTACCTTTAGTGAACTGTTTGAACTGCCCGACCACCAAGGGGCACTTATCGACATACCTGGTGTAAAAGGATTTGGCACCTTTAATATGGAACCTGAAGAGGTGGCTCATTACTTTCGCGACATATTCCGCATTTCGGCCGATTGCCGTTTTAACAACTGCACGCATACCCATGAACCAGGCTGTGCTGTTTTAGCCGCGTTAGAGGCGCACCAATTGGCGCCCTCGCGTTATGCCTCTTACCTGTCTATGCTCGACGATAAGGAGGAGGGCAAATATCGTGCGGCTTATTAAGTAATGGTAAGTAGGTGCTCAAATTAAATTATATAATCATGTTCAGAATGAGTCGATATGCTTTGGCGCATTCTTTCGCCCATAAACATTAGGTTTCATCGGTTATGTAGCCCGCTACGCTCCCTCTTCAGCCTATGCTTCTGAACGAAATACTGCACCAACTCATATCAACTACGCGTTGGCGGAATTAGTAAACAAGTTGACAAGTTAACGGGTTAACAGGTAAG
>ERZ507012.77-NODE-77-length-30569-cov-8.55398_pt1 | contig 30569 bp, 19 predicted proteins | sample MGYA00512878_ERZ507012 | MGnify/ENA metagenome assembly ERZ507012
GGCGGCTGCACGACTTAATTTGCGTGGACGCTATTTCCCTATAGTAGAATTAGGTATAGGTACAAGTAATCATACTAACGAAACATCAAACTTGCACTATAAGGTGCATTCACCTTATTATAGGGTGGGTATGGACTACAATGTGGCAAAGAACGCACGCTCAATGGGACGTATCTTTGTAGGTGTGCGCTATGGTTTCAGCTCTTACAAGTATGATGTGGATGGTCCCAATATGATAGACCCTGTTTATGGCACCATAACCCCTTTTTGTTATACGGGTGTGCGTGGCATAAACCATTGGGGTGAATTTGTGGCAGGACTTGAAACGCGTGTGTGGGGTATGCTCCACTTGGGGTGGAGTATACGTTATAAAATGCGTATTTATAACAAACGAACATTGGTTGACAATGCTTGGTACGTGCCAGGGTTTGGTAAAAATGATACACATGCTTTGGGGGGTACGTTTAATGTGATATTTGACATTTAGACCAGAGGTATAAATAAATGAAGAAGAAAATATTAGGAGCATCCTTTTTGTTGCTATTGATTATGGGTACGGTGTGGATTGTGCGCTTTCGTGGAACTGCCACATTGCGCATGGCCGAAGGCCCTATTTTTGGCACTACTTATCATATAAAGTATGAAGCGAGTGAATCGCTTGATAGTGCTATCTTGGCTGAGTTGAAACGTGTAGATGCCAGTTTATCTGTGTTTAACTCTTTGAGTACGATATCAAAAATTAATGCTGGTAAAAGTAATCGTGTTGACTTTATGCTCTACGAAGTGCTGCAAAAGGCACAAAAAATAAGCGAAGCCACACATGGAGCTTTTGATGTAACAGTGATGCCTTTAGTAAATGCTTGGGGATTTGGGTTCAAAAAAGGACAATTCCCTACAGATGCTCAGGTTGATTCGTTACGTTCACTTGTAGGCTTTCATCATATTACGCTAACCAGTGACAGCTTGCTCAAAAAGGATAATTCGGCAGTCATGATTGATTGTGGCGCTATTGCTAAGGGGTATGGAGTAGATCGTGTGGCAAAAGTGTTGCGCGACCATGGTGTGCGCAACTATATGGTTGAAATTGGGGGTGAAGTTGTAACTAAAGGACGTAACCCTGAAACACACCAAAAATGGCAGATAGGTATAAGTAAGCCTGTTTATGACACCCATGCAACGGGTGGGGAAGTGCAAACCATCTTGAGCCTTGAAAATTCGGCTTTGGCTACAAGTGGCAATTATCACAATTATTATGAACGTAATGGCCGCAAGTATGCTCATACGATTGACCCTCGAACAGGTCGGCCTGTGCAACATTCGTTGTTATCGGCCACTGTTTTAGCTCCAGATTGTGCCACGGCTGATGCTTATGCCACTGCTTTCATGGTGTTAGGAGTAGAAGGGGCAACCCAAGTGCTGAAAGCACATAAAGAATTGCGTGCCTACTTGATTTATGCTGACGAAAAAGGACATTTGAAGACAAAAGAGCTTTGATTCTGGGTCGGCAAGATAGTTAAGAATATCCCTTAAATAATAAAATTGTGATAGATAAAGGTATGAATAGTCCCTTGTTTTCAAGCAAACTTTTGCTCGTGCCTTTGTTTCAAGGGTTTAGTCGACTCGATTTTATTGATATTGTAGGCAAGGTGCCATTTGATTTTAAATCATTTAAGCCCAATGAGTCTATTGTTCGACAAGGTGAGGCTTGTCAATCGCTATATATTTTAATTGATGGTGAGGTGCAGGTGATAACTGAAAATGCTGAACAAACTTATCGTTTGACAGAACAGTTGCGTGCTCCTTGGGTTATACAAATAGAAAACCTTTTTGGCTTGCATAATCGTTATACCCGTTCAGTTTATGCAAAGACTAAAACGCATGTTGCTATTATTAGCAAACAGAGTGTGCGCGAAATGTTGACGATGTATCCAGCCTTTCAAATGAACTTTTATAATTCGCTTAGTACGCTGACACAACGTTTGGCCATTTTGCAATGGCAAAAAAGGTGTGAAAGGGTAGAGGAGCGTTTTAAGACTTTTTTATTACATCGTAGTTTACGTCCTTCAGGAAGTAAGGGATTACATATACACATGGAGATTTTGGCCGCGGAACTGGGTACAACCCGTTTGCGAGTATCAAACATGTTAGCAGAAATGGCTTCACAAAATTTACTAACTTATTCAAGGGGCATAATTCATATAATAGCCTTAGAACATTTGTAAAAGAGTGTTTAGTGTAATTTGTATATTTCATCTTACGCTTAAATATTTTCGTGTAAATGTTTCTTTACTACATAAAAAAAACATACTTTTGCAGTATAAAATACTCATCACAAATAAATAAAAACAACTGTAATGAAAAAGACCATTCTTGTTACTGGTGGTACGGGTTTTATTGGCTCACACACCACAGTAGAATTGCAGAATGCAGGCTACAACGTAGTGATTGTTGACAATTTGTCAAACTCAAAGGCAGATGTGGTTGATGGAATCGAAAAGATTACTGGTATTCGTCCTGCATTTGAAGAAGTAGATTGCTGCGATTTACCCGCATTGGAAGGTGTCTTCAAAAAATATCCCGAGATTACGGGCATTATTCACTTTGCAGCTTCAAAGGCTGTAGGTGAAAGCGTTCAATTGCCTTTGAAGTACTATGAAAACAACTTGCTCTCTTTAATCAACTTGCTCAAGTTGATGCCTAAGTATGATGTAAAGGGTATTATCTTCTCTTCTTCATGCACTGTTTATGGACAGCCTGATCCTGAGAACTTGCCTGTTACTGAAGAGGCTCCTATTAAGAAGGCTGAAAGTCCTTATGGCAATACTAAGCAGATTAATGAGGAGATTATTCAAGATTACGTACATAGTGGAGCAAAAATTAGTGCTATCATCTTGCGCTATTTCAACCCTATTGGTTCACACCCAACTGGTATCATTGGCGAAATGCCCAATGGCGTGCCTGCCAACTTGATTCCTTACCTTACACAAACAGCTATGGGCATTCGTCCTTGCTTGAAGGTGTTTGGCGATGATTATGATACTCCTGATGGCTCATGCATCCGCGATTACATTTATGTACTCGACTTGGCAAAGGCTCACGTAGCTGCTATGGCTCGCATCGTAGAGGATAAGAATACTGATCCTGTTGAAATCTATAATGTAGGTACGGGTCATGGCGTTAGTGTGCTCGAACTTATTCACACTTTCGAAAAGTGCACTGGCGTTAAACTTAACTATGAAATCGCTCCTCGTCGTGAAGGTGATATCGAAAAAGTTTGGGGTAATGTCGATAAGGCAAACAAGGTGTTGGGCTGGAAGGCCGTACACACACTTGAAGAGGCTCTGACATCAGCCTGGAATTGGCAACAGAAACTTCGTGAACGTGGTGTTATGTAAATAACCTTATAGGACGTAGGTGTAATTTATGCACACATACATTACCCTTAGATTTCTTATAGTTCCCTAAAAATATAGAGGCTACAAGGTTAAGTCTTAATAACAGACTATATGCCTTGCAGTCTCTCTTTTTTATTTAAGGGGACGTTATGGACACATAATTAAACTTGTAGAAATGATTGAGGTGTAATACATCTTATAAAAAAGCAAACAATGCAACCTTATTATTTACTTGAAGAGTCGTTACTTCGCAACAATTTGACACGTATAAAGCATATTGCAGAACAAGCTAATGTGGAGTTTATATTAGCCTTTAAAGCTTATGCATTGTGGCGAACTTTTCCTATATTTCGCGAGTATATTCAGCATACTACAGCCTCATCACCTTATGAGGCACGATTGGCGTATGAGGAATTTGGTTCAAAAGCACATACCTATTCTCCCGCCTATGAAAAGGAAACTTTTGATACCATATTGCAATGCTCTAGTCATATTACCTTTAATTCTCTCTCACAATTTGAGCGTTTTAAGGATGTGGTAAACGCTTATGGTAATGGTGCACCCAGTGTGGGGTTACGCATAAACCCTGAGCATAGCGAGATAGAAACGGAACTTTACAATCCTTGTGCTCCAGGCTCACGCTTTGGTGTGTTGGCTGATCAATTGCCCACAGAATTGCCACGTGAGGTAGAGGGCTTTCATTGTCATTGTCATTGTGAAAGTTCGGCCGAGGCTTTGCAACATACTTTGGGCTGGATAGAACGTAAATTTGGACCTTGGTTGAAGCAGATAAAATGGCTAAATCTGGGTGGTGGGCATTTGGTGACACGTAAGGATTATGATGTAAGTTTGCTTATTCGCATCCTAAGGGAATTTAAAGAGAAATATCCTCATTTACAACTTGTTTTGGAGCCAGGCTCGGCATTTGCTTGGCAGACAGGCCCATTGGTGTCACAAGTTGTTGATGTGGTAGAAAACCACGGCATTAAAACTGCTATATTAAATGTAAGTTTTACTTGTCATATGCCTGATTGCCTTGAAATGCCTTATCATCCAGTGGTTCGCGGAGCAGAGACTATTGAAAATGCGCGAGAACAGGGTGTCGAAACTGATGATTGCGTATATCGATTGGGTGGTAATAGCTGCTTGAGTGGCGATTATATGGGCTATTGGCGCTTTAATCAACCATTGCGTGTGGGTGATATTGTTGTATTTGAAGATATGATACATTATACAACTGTAAAGACCAATATGTTTAATGGTATCCATCATCCTGCGCTTAAAATAAAAAAAATGGATGGTACGATCGAAACTTTGCGCGAGTTTAGTTACGAGGATTATCGTGACCGAATGGATTGAATCATTATTCACGGGAAGTTTCCTCCTTTCGTTATATGTAAATTAAAGGAAGGTGCTCAAAGTGCTTTGAATGCCTACTTAATAAGGTACATTATATTGAATCATAAAAAAGATGAAACCTGCTTTATATTTGCCACAGGGCATTCCTTGTGCAAAAGATTTGCATGCTCACAGCTATTCATTGGCGCAATGGCGTGAGTGCAAAAAAAGTTTGCGTGTGCTTTTGCTTAACTTGATGCCCGTAAAGGCGGATACGGAAATGGACATTGCGCGTATGCTAAAAGCTTCGGGCTTAGATGTTCAATTATTGCCGATGAAAATAAGTGGTCAACGATATAAGACGACCTCTATGGAACATATGGATAGATTTTATCTTGACTTTGAAGTATATGAACCTTACTATTTTGATCGCATGATAATAACGGGCGCACCATTAGAACAAATGCCATTTGAGGAAGTGCGCTATTGGCCGCAGCTGCAGCATATAATGCATTGGGCCGATGAACATGTTGAACGTACGCTCTACATATGTTGGGCTGCACAAGCAGGACTTTACGAGCATTATGGGGTGAATAAGCATGATTTGCCACACAAAATGTTTGGTGTGTTCAATCAACAGGTGTTGTGCCCAGCGTCTTTTTTAATGCGCGGACTTCAACCATCATTCAAAATGCCTAATTCTCGACATACTGAGGTGCGAGCTGATGAAATAGCTGAAAAGGCGGGTGAAGGCTTGTTAATGATAGCATCAAGTGATGATAGTGGTGTAGGGGTTCTTGTAACAAAAGATGGACGCAGAACCTTTATAGTAGGACATTTGGAATATTCTGCCGATACACTGGATAAGGAATATCATCGTGATCTTGACAAACATTTGCCCATACAAGCACCACAAAACTACTACAAAGAGGACGGAAGTATAGACTTTTCATGGCAAACTCATGCAGTAACGTTTTATCGTAATTGGTTGCTCTAAGAGCCTATTAACAGCCTAAAAAGAACTTTTATTGAAGAAAAATGTAAAAAACTTCATCAAAAGTTTGGTGGTAATGAAAAAAGTCGTACCTTTGCACTCGCAAAACAGAAATAACGGCTCCTTAGCTCAACTGAATAGAGCATTTGACTACGGATCAAAAGGTTATAGGTTTGAATCCTATAGGAGTCACTCTCGATGTTGAGAATTCTGTTTGGTATGGCTCCTTAGCTCAACTGAATAGAGCATCTGACTACGGATCAGAAGGTTATAGGTTTGAATCCTATAGGAGTCACTTTAGAATGGTATGGCTCCTTAGCTCAACTGAATAGAGCATTTGACTACGGATCAAAAGGTTATAGGTTTGAATCCTATAGGAGTCACAATTGAGAATCGTAAATGTGGTTCTTAATGCGGAAATAGCTCAGTTGGTAGAGCACAACCTTGCCAAGGTTGGGGTCGCGAGTTCGAGTCTCGTTTTCCGCTCTCGTATATTTTCGTGTCCAAGCCCAGGTGGCGGAATGGTAGACGCGCTAGTTTCAGGTACTAGTGTCAGCAATGACGTGCAGGTTCGAGTCCTGTTCTGGGCACGGAAATGGTCAAGCAAACTGGAGAGGTGGCGGAATTGGTAGACGCGCTACTTTGAGGGGGTAGTGACAATTGTGTCGTGGGAGTTCGAGTCTCCTCCTCTTCACTTGTAAAGATTTAGTTAATGCGGAAATAGCTCAGTTGGTAGAGCACAACCTTGCCAAGGTTGGGGTCGCGAGTTCGAGTCTCGTTTTCCGCTCAAGTAATCGAAGGTAGCTCTGCGATTTGGTTCGCTTAGAGCTACCGTTTGTTTTTTATGCAAGTACCATTTAAGGGGAACTCTATAATGGAATTGTGGCTTGCAAAGTCCTTTTCAAGGGCATTTGCTCGGGTGTTAGTAACGAATGGTGTTATGTGTTACAACTGCACTAACCTAGGTTATACCGAAAAGTGGATGCAAGATGACAAAATGAGATTCTTAAAGAAAAACTTATTTAGGGTGGTGATTATTTAAAAGTCCACCTTACAACACATTTATTTGGGAAGTTATACTAATGAGAAGATGATGAAAACTTCTCTCTTTTATTTCAAACATTTAGAATGAATATCTACGCTCGCTATTTTAATCAAGAGGCTTTATTGCACAATTATGATGAGTTGATGGGCTTTTTGTCGTCAATTCCTGAAATTCCCATTACGCAACGTATGGAGGAAGATGTAAAGGAATATCTTGATAGTGATATGCCTTATCCCAAACGTTATAAAATACGTCCTCGTGTCTATTTTATTTTGATTAAAACCAATGCAGACACCATGGATGAGTTTAAAGCGAATCATAAGGAAGAGGGGGAACTTTCACAAAGTGGTCCTACTAAGCCTGAAATGTTGGCTGAGCCTGTCTACAACAAAAAGGACATAAAGATGGTTCAACTGGCTGAGCAACATACTGGTTGGTATTTAGGAACAATTGTGTTTAAGCGTGTTATTCAAATTTCTGGTACTACTAAGTTTCGCTATCAAGACACAACATTCCAAGCTTATGTTCGTGCTACATCAGGTCAAGAATGTTATAATCGTATCATTGAGCATCTGAAGAATCGTTCAGAAGTAGATTTACGCAGCCAATTCCCGTCAGCCCGTGGTAGTAATTTTACGTTCGAGTTTGTGGGGAATGAATTGCCCACAGAGGGTGAACAGGACTGATATTGCTAAGGTGAAGCTTTTGAGTGTACTTAAATAGTGGCTCATACGAGTGGTGTGCTTCGTCTTAATGTGCTAAGTATGTTCTTCACTTATAGACTTTTAGCTTTCAGTGATGGATGTTATACGTAAACATGCTTGTACATATAATAATAATAAATGTGCTTATCCGTTGGCGGAATTCTTGGTTAGTGGGTTAACCCGTTAACCAAGAATTCCGCCAACAGGTAATGATGATGAGCATCTCTACTACAAAATATAAGCGGTCAAGTAAATAAATGTATTACTTGACCGCTTTGGTATTTTTGCAAGTAGGTGTTGCTTAGGCTTATTTAATCAGAACTTTCTTGCCTTTACTAATGTAAACACCAGGTGCTGCCTGCTGTACATTCATGATGCGTTGTCCCTTTAAATCATAGATATTTGAAGAATGATTACTATCTATATTTACTGATTGTATGTGAGTAGCTGTACGTGGCCCAGCAATGAAATTGGCTGGTTGTTGCTGATCAGTAACTAATGCTGCTGTGAAGGGAGATAGCAATAATGTAGTATTGATGGGCAACAAGTAGAACATATCTTCTGCAGCATTGTATTGGTAGGCTCTTTGGTCAACTTCTACATGCTGAAGAGTACCATTGCCTATAAAATGGTTTTCAACTGTAGCTTGATTATTAGTAGAGTTGAAATGAAGTGTTACTGCATGATTCTTCCACGATGCTGGGATTTGCACTAAGTATGCCCCTGTGCTGCTTTCGTTTACACGTTCAAACTCCTTGCCATTGAATTTGTATAGTGTGATGGCACTCATAGGCGTTTCTTCAACAGAGAATCCTTCTACTGTAATTCGTTGAGGAACTTGAGGAAAGTACATGGGGCGTAGATTATCGTTACTAGGAGTAAATGTGAGCCAGGCTGATTGCGAGGCTGCAACTCCTTCGGCTGTAGCGCATTGGGTATCGTCTGCGTTTAGGCAGATAGCGTCTTGGGTTGATAGCAATTTCGTATCATCACTTGAAAAATGCTCGTTAACCGAAACGTTTAATACCAAAGGTACATTCCATTGCTGATGGTATGCGTTGACGTTGTTGGGCGAAACTTGCACATAGTAAGTGGCATCTTTAAAATCATCAACAATAATATTGGCAGGTGTGGCATTGTTGCAGATGATGCGATCTAATTCGGGAGCAGCAGTAATGGCACATTCTGCAATGTGTGTAACTGCTTGTGGCAAAGTAAAGGTGTGGTTGATACATCCTTCAGGATAAGCAACTAATGTTGTGCCATCAGCTGTATATAGCGTTCCATCTGTGGTTGCATAATAGGGATTGGAACTTTCAATATTTATGGATTTTAATGCCGTACAGCCTCTAAAGGGTGCGGGGTCAGCAGTTTCATTTATAATAGTGAAGTCTTTAATATTGACTCCAACAGGAATGGCTGTGCTGAATTGTGTGATGTTTTGAAGGGCTGTATATGCTTTAATCGTATGGCTTTCAGTGGTTGTTCCATTGTTAACGCTAACAATAAGATCGTTGTTTGTGGTGTGGTGAATTTTTACGTTAAAACTGCTAACGCCTTTTAGCGTGTTGAATTCAGTTTCATGTTCTCCATTTGTCTTGAGTATTAATCCTGCTTTGTCTCTCTTTAAATAGAGTTGAAATCCATCGTTGTATAAGGCATTTAGTGCGCCATTGCCAGTAGTAAGTAACCCCGAGCCCCACTCGTTAAATGCTTGACCATTATTTTCAACATTAAACGTAACGCTCCATGGTTGATTATTTGCTAAAGTTTGTTGTGGGTTAATTATTGCATTTTCAATTTGTGCTCCTATTATATTGCCTATCTTGTTACGGAAGGGTATATCGTTGGGCGATGCAATAATGTAGTTAGACCAATCAATACCTACGGGCAGAGCTGTACAAAATTGTGTAATGGGGTTAAGTACGTGATGGGGGAGTGCGTACTTTTCAGTTTTGTCGCCAGCGCTGATGTTGAAGGTCAAAGTGTTGTCAGCAGAGTGGTCAATGTCAATGCTATAATGATTGTTGCCTTTTACGCACTCAAAAGTATGTGTGCCGTCTTCTTCGCTGCCAGTTTTCAGTATCAAGCTACCATCAGCTTTTTGATAAAATTGGAATCCATTGTAATAGCTTCCTGCTAAAGCTTCATTGCCAGTTGCTAAAATGGCAGACCCCCATTGGTTGAATGAAGCCCCGTTGCTAACTATATCAATGTGAAAACGCCATGCAGTGTTGTCGGTTAAAGTATTATTAAGGGGAATGAGGGCATTGTTAATGCCCTCACCCTTAAAATTTCCTGATGCGATGTTTTGAGCAGATCCCAGCGAAACAATAGTTGATGGAAGCGAAATGGAAGTTAAGGCAGTTTGCCCTTGCAGAGCAGTAGCTTTTAAGGCAATTACTTTATGGCCTTCAATTTCCTGAGGTACATTAAGTTCTCCATTTCCTTGTGTAGCTTGTGTGAGAATCAGATTATCGCCACAAAGTTCATGTCGAAACTTCCAATTGCCACAACTTACTTCATCGGTTATGTTCGCTTTGAAGTGAGCAGTATACGTTCCATTTTCAGCTGCTTTAAAGCGAATGGCTGTTCCGTCATACCAACTATCAGGTACTTTACGACCATATTGGTCAGCCCAATAGTCGAGTTGATAACCATTAGCTGGATAGCAACGCAAAATAACATCTTCGCCCACTTTATAGGTATAAGTGTCGGGTTGGCCATTGGCATCAACGGTACCTTGTTTTGTGTCAGCTGTAGCAACAGTAATGGTACATGCTGTGTTGGCATATGCCATAATGTTTACGGGAATATCGTACACCATGCGCATGGCATCAGCTTTAGCAGGCATGGCACCATTGGCATTGTAACCAGTTTGCCATGCTCCATCAAAGCGGAGTCGTAGGTGTGTTAATCCTTCTGTGGCATCGTAAGGTAACAAGACCTTTAGGGTGTAGTTGTTGAGTTGTGCGTTGCCATCACTCTTTTTTTGACCAAATGTAGCAATCATTTCGTTGGCATCGTCAAAAGATCCGTTAGCATTCCAATCGGCATAGGCTGAAAGGTTGCAATAATTTAAGCCGCCAGCACCTTGCCAGTGAATGATAAGTTCACTACCTTTAGCCGCATTAATTATCTGAGATGTTTGAAATAATGTACTGGGGCAAACACTTGTATTGTAAATGTTGGTTTCATCATTACCATTTTGGCTATAAGCAATGCTTTGCACGTATTGATGGTAATTTTTGATAACATCTAATTCACTCAAGTTTTCTTTGGGGCTACCCCATTTATTGAGTAAGAAGTGAGCCGTTAGTGTAGTGGCCTTTGCACCATAATAGGTGTAAGGATTATCTGTGCTAACAATATTATCTGTTTCGTCGGTCCAATTAGCAAAGTCGTAGCCAGCATTAGGAGTAGCCTTAATTGTCACCTCGTTAGTGTTGGTGATGGTGGTAGCATCACTACCCACAATTGAAACGTGTCCTTCAATATCGTTAGCCGATTTTACGCAGACAGTACGGGGCTTTGTGATATTGTCTTTTAGTACAACTACATATTTTAATGTAGTGCCATCGCTTAATGTCACTTGTGCTTTAACCTTACTGGTTGAAGCTGATGATGGAATTGTGGTCGTGATGTCGTGGGCAATTTCGTCGGCTGAAATTGTGCCATCATTGTTAAAGTCAATGCCTAATGTTGCAGTTATCCCATCGGGCAATGAAATGGGCGCTGTGTAGCTTTCGCCACGCATGGCATTTTCAATGAAAGACTTGCTAAGGTCAGTATCTATATAGCGGAACAAGTGGTAGGTGCTACCATCATTCAGCTTGAGATTAACAAAATATTTACCGAAAAGTTTGTTAGCTACATCGGCTGTAACACCAACGGGTTGATTAGAATAGTGAAGGTTGGAATCATGTGCCCACGCCCAATCATTGTTAAACCAGTTGGGCTGTTCTTTACCATTATCACGATTGTCGAAGAAAGTCTTCCAGCGTTTGTAATAAAAGTCCTTAAGCATACCACCCCATTCACGATAAGAGTAGTCGCGCAGTCCGCCCCATTCTGAGGCATTTTGGTCACCCCATGTGGTGATAAGCGTACGTGCATTATTCAGTTCAAGCCATTGTTTATCACTCTCGCTTGTTCCCTTTTCCTCGTCGGCAATGCCACGGGCAAGGTTGGTCCATCTGCCCAACATGAAGTTTTGGTTGGTGTTAAGCAGTTCGTCTAAATCAAGAATTAGTTGCAAATAAGCATCACGTCGCTGTGCGTAAGCTTCGTTGTTGCCACTATTAGCAGCATCATTAATAGCCTTAAGCAGATAGTTGCCATAGTCGGTAAATGCTTGACGTGTAAAGTCGGTAAGGTCGTAGCTATAATTTTGCCCACTGAGAGCCTCTTTGGCTTTTAATAGTTTGTAGGCAGCGTCTACCACCTTTTGAGCGTCATAAAATATTTCAGTTCCGCCCCAAGTTGAAACAGAATTGACTGATAATGATGGGCGTGCGCACAGAACGGCCTCTTGTGGCCCCTGCAATCCTGTGTTACAATTAAGAGCTGAGTTACGAATATTTTCCCATGCTTGCTGTGCGTCTTCATTTGCTGTGCCATAGCGAGCAGTAGCGTAGTCGGCCAACCATTTTTTAGCATCGGGAGCGGAAGTGTACCAAGGCAATTCAAACAAAGCATCGTAAAGAACGGGTACTTGCTCTATAGCTTCAGGAGTGGCACCCACACCTTTAATATTTGAATATTGTTTAGTGTAGTCAAAGTATTCGGTAAGTGTTTTTGTCAATCGTCCGAAAAGACCAGTTCTGCCACCAAAATTAGGTAGGTTGCAGTAAATCGCCTCGTGACCTTTGTAGCTGCCAAAGTTAGGAACGGCCTCGCTGAACAAGTCGAGCACTATGAGTTTGCCTTTTTGAATTTTTGAAAGCACATTATATTGTGCTCCACTCCATTGCCAATATTGTATAACCCATTTAGCGTCAGCATTTGCCTTGTAAAGTGCTTCGGCCATTTTAGTGTATGCATTAGGCACGTCAATGCCATCCGTGTTAGCTCCTTCGTGAAAGGGGTCAATACTATAGTAGGTAGATGTTCCCATTAGCTCGTTTAACCGCTTGTAGTAAAGAGCCGACAAACGACTAAAACCGCTACTATTAGGGTCAAGTATGTAGGGGCGAACAAAAGTACACCAGTTGCCTTGGTTGTTGGCAGCAATACCTGCCTTTGATGTAATGTCGCTGGGAGCCATGCCTGCGTAGCCAGGCAAAACAGGCTGCATACCTAATTCACGCTCACGTGCCAAAATCTTTTTAGCTAATGCTTCTTGACGCGTATACCACCAGTCAGGGTTGGGGCCTCCCCATCCTTGCAAGTTGTTCATGCCCCACCAAGCTTGAAAGCATGGACCTGCAATAAACTTGTTAGCCTCAGACGAAGTGTAACCTAAATCCTTAGTAAGTAAGTTTTTCCATACTACGTCAAGGCCAATAATTTGTAATGGCATGTTAATGCCATGTAGAGCCATCCAGTCAATTTCCTTTTGCCAACGTTCCCATGTCCATACCGACATAGAGTAGGAAAAGGTGCAATAGTTCAAGTAATAACGATAGTCGGCTGAACAATCGCGCTTTTCCTCTTGAGAGGGTAAAGGTAAGTTGACTGTAGTAAGGTCAGTTGTTAAATTATTCCATGCCAAATTGATGTGGGCATAATGGTTCAAGTACCAGTTAAGACCTGTGGTAACGGCCAATGTATTGTTTCCCTTGATACATGGTTTACCCTCTTGGCTGCTAATGATAAAGATGTCTTTACCATTAGATGATAGAGAAGCATCGGTAATGGTTACAAAGCGATCAGCTGCACCAACTCCGCCAATTCGATTGATAAGGGCTGTAATGGGAGCCGCATTTTGTGTAATGGTAGCAAAGGTTTGCAAACTAATCATGCCAAAGAGTATTAGCAGACTGATGCAATACTTTGTTTTTTGATGAAGTTTCATAGAATAGTAAATGCTTCGATTACGATAATTGAGTTTGCAAAGCAATTTGAAGCTTTGCAAACTCACTTTATGAAATGAAATTTAATTAATCAAAAGTAGTGGTTTTCTCAATTAGTTTTGAGGTTAAGAAATCGGCAGAATGCACAATGCTAACGAGAGGACTCTTTTCTGTAGCATTATAAAAGGCTGAGCGTTGCGATGATCCATTTTCGCCAATGTCGAACATGCCCATGTGCCAACGAATGGCCAACATCTCTTCAGGGGTGAGTCGCATGTACCAACTAAGCATGAGGCATGACTTCTCGCCATGCCCAAATGGGAAGTCATCTTTTATCTCGTATCCAGGGTAGGACATCCACCTTCCATTAGCATCCTTTTTCCATCGTTCCTTTTTTTGATAAAACTTAACCTTGCAAAGGTCGTGGAATAAGGTGGCAATAGCAATGCTCTCAATCGAGACTCCTTTTGTAAAGGGCGAATTGCCACTTTCAATGTTAGGTTTTGCAATGCTATTGTATATTTGGCAAGCAGTTTCAAACACATTCATGCTATGTAAACATAAACCGCCATCTTCATTTAAATGAAAGTTCGAAGAGCTTGGAGCCTCATAAAAGTCTGTCTTGTTCAAATAGTCAAGCATACGATCAAGTCCATCTCGTTTGATGTGAGTGTGGCAAAGCTCAATGAACCGTTGTTTGTTCTTTTCAATTTGTTCCTTGTTCATGGTCGTTTGTAGAGGTTAGGGGTGAAACAAGTTGCAAACCCATTTGTTGTGCGCGTTCAATAACAAATTGTAGTGCAGGTTCGCGCTCATTAGGAATTTTACCATCCAAAATGCCGTCCTTAAGTGCGCTCTTAAGCGCACCCACTTCACGGCAAGGCTGCAAGTTGAACATTTGCATAATTTCATCACCATCGACAGGAGGTTGAAAGTTGCGTATGCGGTCTTTCTCTTCAATGTCAACAAGCTTTTGTCGTACGATTTGAAAGTTTTGCAAGAAGTTCTTTTTTCTTTGTTCATTCTTGCTCGTAATGTCAGCCTCGCAGAGCAACATAAGGTCATCAATGTCATCGCCAGCTTCAAAGAGCAATCTGCGTACAGCGCTATCAGTCACCTCGTCATCGGCTATGGCAATGGGGCGCATGTGTAAGTCAACCAATTTTTCTACATATTTCATGCGATGGTCAACGGGTAACTTCATTCGTCGAAAAAGTGCAGGAATCATCTTTTTGCCCAAATAGTTGTGGTTGTGGAAAGTCCAGCCAATTGATGGTTCCCAACGCTTACTACGAGGCTTTCCTATGTCATGCAATAGGGCAGCCCATCGCAGGTAGAGGTTATCACTTTTGCTTGCCACAGAGTCTAAAACCTCCAACGTGTGGTAAAAGTTATTTTTGTGTGATTTGCCATTGCGCGTTTCAACACAATCAAGTTTCGCCACTTCAGGTAGTATGAGTTCAAGCAGACCACAACGTTGCATTTCAACGAACCCTATTGAAGGCGTTTTTGAGGCAAGAATCTTGTTTAATTCAACGATAATACGTTCACCGCTTATGATTTTTATTCTTTCACGGTTGCGAGCTAAGGCATCAAAAGTTTCTTGTTCAATAGTAAAGTTGAGTTGAGTAGCAAAACGTATGCAACGCATCATACGCAGTGGGTCGTCGCTAAACGTAATGTCTGGGTCGAGTGGAGTAGCGATAATCCTATCTCTCAAGTCATCAATGCCATTAAAAGGATCAACCAATTCGCCTAATCTATGGCTATTTAAGCAAACAGCCATAGCATTAATAGTGAAGTCACGGCGGTTTTGATCATCCTCAAGTGTACCATTCTCAACCACAGGCTTGCGTGAGTCATGAGAATAGCTCTCTTTTCGTGCTCCAACGAATTCTATTTCGTGTCCTTTCCACTTTACTTGTGCTGTGCCAAAATTGCGAAACACAGAGAGGTGTGCACCACGTCCTAACCGATGCGCGTATGCTTCGGCCATGTTAATGCCGCTACCTATAACAACCACATCAATGTCGTTAGTAGGTCTTTCAAGGAAGAGGTCGCGTACATAGCCACCTACCAAGTAGCACTCTACTCCTATTTCATCGGCTGTTTGGGTAAGTTGTGCAAATAGTGGAGAGTCTATTTTTTGTATAATTTCGTCTTGTGTAAGAAGTTTCATTTTAATAAAGGTGCTGCGCATAGATACCTAGTCTATGTGAGAACTATTGTACATATTTAAGTAGGTAAGTAGGTATTCAAAATTAGTTTATATAATCAAGTTCAGAATTAGTCGATATGCCTTGGCGCATTCTTTTGCCCATAAACATAGGCTTCATCGGTCACGTAGCCCGCTACGCTTCCTCTTCATCCTATGTTTCTGAACGGAAGACTGCACCAACTTATATCAATTAATCTTGAATACCTACTTAGCTCAATAACTTTTGGTTAAGCGCAGTGTATAGCTTGTGTTGTAATAATAATCAGTTACGTCAAGAGTCATGTAATCGTAGTCAAAGTTGCGTACATAGGCCCTCATGCTCGTTTGTCCATCAAATGTAAAGGTGATTTCTCGTCCATAAAATTGCCAATAACCCTCTTCATGAAAACCTTGCGACCCATTGCTCACAAAAATCCCATCGTTATAGAATCTCCATGTGTCACCGCGTCGGTAAGGGCAATTGTTCCATCCCGAAACCTCTTTAATTTCCCAACGTCCAGGCAATTCGTGTCGTACGTCCCAATTGTTCCACCAATCTTCATCACAACTTGTAAAGGCAAATATACTGACCAAGGTAATCATCCACATGGTCATTTGTTTTTGTAATGTTTTCATACCATACATCGTGTTAAGTTTAATCTCAAGTAAGTAGGTGTTCAAAATTAGTTGATATGAGTTGGTGCAGTATTTCGTTCAGAAACATAGGTTGAAGAGGGAGCGTAGCGCGGGCTACGTGACCGATGAAACCTATGTGTTTATGGGCGAAAGAATGCGACAAGGCATATCAACTCATTCTGAACATGATTATATAAAATAGTTTTGAATACCTACTTAAAGATAATCAGTTTGTTGCAAAGTTAATTATTTAATTATAATAACTGACATTATGTATATTGTATTTGAGTTTTAGATGGTGGTTTCTATCTCCTTTTGTTTGTCCAAAAAGTGTTCATGCGGTCTTTACTCACATTCTCATGTGCATTGTTGCATGGATTCCATAACACAACATTCTTAAGTGCATCGGGTAGGTATTGTTGTTGAACAAAGTTATTCGGAAAATCATGCGGGTATAGGTAACCGTCATGGTAGCCCAATTCAGCCATTAATTGGGTCGGAGCATTGCGAATGTGCAGAGGTACAGGCTGGTTACCAGTTTGCTTCACCAACTGTAAGGCTTTATTGATGCCAATGTAGGCAGAATTACTTTTAGCACTTGTAGCCAAGTATACAGTAGCTTCAGCCAGAGGTATTCGTCCCTCAGGCCAGCCTATTTTTGCTACAGCGTCAAATGCAGCGTTGGCTAGTAGCAGTGCGTTAGGATTAGCTAAGCCAATGTCCTCGGCAGCTGATATAACCAAGCGTCGGGCAATGAATTTAGGGTCTTCGCCCCCTTCAATCATGCGTGCTAACCAGTATAGAGCAGCATCAGGGTCACTGCCTCGTATACTCTTAATAAAGGCCGATATGATGTCATAATGCATGTCCCCCTCTTTGTCATAGGCTAAGGGATTTTGTTGCAAATGTTCCGTGATGGTTTTATTGTCAATAACCAATGGGCCTGTGGGGGCTGAAGACGTCACAAGGTCAAGAATGCCTAATAGCTTACGGGCATCTCCTCCACTATATCTGAACAAGGCTTCTGTTTCTTTAATCTCAATATGACGATCCTTTAAAATCAAGTCTTTAGTAAGTGCGCGTTGAAGTAATTCTTCAAGATCCTGTTTCTCTAAACTTTTAAGCACATACACTTGACAACGCGAAAGTAATGGACGTATAACCTCAAATGAAGGATTCTCTGTAGTGGCACCAATAAGCGTAATAGCTCCCGTTTCAACTGCAGCTAAGAGCGAGTCCTGTTGCGATTTTGAAAACCTATGTATTTCGTCAATAAAGAGTATGGGGCTTTGTTGGTTAAAGAATCGGTTGTTGCTTGCCTTGTCTATTACCTCGCGTACTTCTTTCACACCACTATTAACAGCCGATAGGGTGTAGAAGGGAGTGTCTAATTGTTGCGCAATGATTTTAGCCAAAGTAGTTTTCCCTACTCCAGGAGGGCCCCACAGTATAAAGGAGGAAATATGGCCCGAATCAATCATTTGTCTAAGCACAGCTCCATTCCCCACCAAATGTTTTTGCCCTATATATTCATCAAGTGTAGTGGGGCGTAGACGTTCAGCTAAAGGTTTCATGTTAATGCCAATTATTCTTCAATTTCACTAAGTTCAAGCCATCGCATTGACTTTTCATCTAACTCTTCATTTAATACGGGCAGACGTTTGCTCTTTTCAGTTAAATCTTCTACGCTTAATGTGCCAGAGCATAGCCCCTCTTCAATGGCTTTTTTCTCAGTTTCTAATTGTTCAATGTCTGTTTCTAATTGTTTGAGTTCTTGTCTTTCTTTAAATGATAGCTTACGTTTCTTCTCTCCGCCCCAGGTGTTTTGCTTGGTAGGAGCGTTGCCATTATCTTGCTTTTTGATAACTTGTTTTTCCGCCAGCTCTTCATGTTCGCGTAGTGATTTCCATGCTCTGTATTCAGAGTAATTACCTGGAAAGTCATCAATCTTACCTTCGCCATTAAACACCAATAAATGGTCTACCACTTTGTCCATAAAATAGCGGTCGTGACTTACAACAATGACACATCCCTTGAAATCCTGCAAGTATTCTTCGAGAATCTGTAGCGTAGCAATGTCAAGGTCGTTGGTAGGCTCGTCAAGAACCAAAAAGTTGGGATTCTTCATTAGCACGGTGCAAAGTTGCAAACGACGTCGTTCACCCCCCGATAGCTTATAAATATAATCTTGTTGACGAGCTGGCGGAAACAAAAAGTGCGTTAAGAACTGCATAGCAGTTAGGTGCTTGCCATTACCTAAGTCAATGTATTCAGCATGTTTCCGAACGGCATCGATTACTTTGTCTTGTTCATTAAACGACATGCCTTCTTGTGAAAAATAGCCAAATCGAACCGTTTCACCTACAACAAATTGCCCAGTGTCAGGTTTTTCTAAGCCTAAGAGCAACTTTATAAAAGTACTCTTGCCAGTACCGTTGCCTCCCACAATGCCCATCTTTTCGTAGCGTGAGAAGTTGTAGTAAAAGTTGTCGAGAATGATCTTCTTGTGCGATTCACCATTATCACTCGGAATGTTAAAAGCTTTACTTACATAATCAGCTTCAAAAATTTTGCTACCAATGTAACCGCTTTTAACCTCTAAACGTGCTGCTCGTTCCTCTCGACGTTGTTTGGCGCGTTGCTCTAACTCCACAAAAGCCTCTTTCCTGTAGCGAGCCTTTGTGCCTCTGGCACAAGGCATACGTCGCATCCAATCTAATTCTTTACGATATAGATTGTTGGCACGTGCTATGTTAGCATTCTGTGCGGTAATGCGTTGTTCACGCTTTTCAAGGTAATATTCGTAGTTGCCTGCATAGCTATAGAGTGTGCTATCGTCCAACTCTAAGATACTTTGACATACATTGTCAAGGAAGTATCGGTCGTGTGTAACCATGAGCAGAGCTTTGGTGGTGCGTTGCAAATAATCCTCTAACCATTCAATCATAGAAAGATCTAAGTGGTTAGTAGGTTCATCAAGCACCAAGAGGTCGGGGTCAGCCATCAACACATTGGCTAATGCCACCCTCTTGAGCTGTCCACCCGAAAGTTCATCAATAGGCTGTGTGAAATTAGTAATATCAAGTTTTGACAGAATTTGTTTAGCACGTAGCTCAAAGTCCCAAGCATTACGTCGTTCCATTTCGTCAATTAACTCACTCAAACCAGGATTGCCTGGTGTGGTTAAGCATTGCTCATACTGACTGATGAGTGATGATAGCTCACCCGCGCGTTGAAAACAAGCGTCTATAACAGTTGTTCTAGGCTCAAATACGGGGCTTTGTTCCAAAATGGCAATGTTAGCATCACGACGTGTAACAATGTTACCCTCATCGTAATCTTCTTTGCCTGATAGAATGTTGAGCAACGTACTTTTGCCAGCTCCATTGTGAGCTATAAGTCCCACCTTTTGTCCTTCAGCAACTGAAAAACTAATGTCATTAAATAGTTCAAGTGCACCGAACCGCTTGGTCAGATGTTGTATGTCGAGTAATGGCGTCATATTTTAATTTTGCTTCTTTTATGCGAAATTACGAATTTATTTTCAACCGCCTTGTGTGTTTTGCTGCAAAACGTTGTTATGAGCCAACTTCAGCAAAAAACGGACAAGTGCATCATACATGATACGCTTGTCCGTTATGATAAATTCTTAAGGGTAAACCCAGAATGGCGTGATGAGGCTATAGTTAAAGTACATCACGCTTAACTACGTTTTACGCAGATAAAGTTTAGAGTTCGTTTGTAACCTCGTTACCCATTTGCATAACGTAGGTAAGTTTCAAGTCCTCATCAAACATCATGAGGTCAGCATCCTTGCCCGCCTCAAGTGATCCCTTGCGATCAAACACACCCATAATCTTTGCAGGAGTTTCGCTTGCCATGCGGCATGCATCGGCCAAAGGAATGTTAGCTTGCTGAACGCAGGTGCGAATCAAACGATCCATTGTAGCGATAGAACCTGCTAAGGCTGAGCGGTCAGCCAATTTGCACACCCCATCTTCCAAAATTACGCGAGGGTCAAAAGCCGCATTGCCTTCAGTTGCAGCGCAAGCCAAAGAGTCAGTGATGAGAGCTGTTTTTTCAACACCCTTGATTTGATAAATCATACGTAACATTACGGGAGGAACGTGAATGCCATCAGCAATCATTTCAACCGTCATGTCTTCAAGGGCAAAAATGCTTTCAACCGTACCAGGAACTTTGAATTCACGATTTTTGTAAACTACAGGCATCGCATTGTAGAAGTGTGTGGCATGAGTCATACCCGCATCGTGTCCAGCTACAACGTCTTCATATTTAGCGCGCGTGTGAGCAATAGCTGGCAGTACACCATGTTTGCGGCATGCCGTGATAAATTCTACCGAACCAGGAAGTTCAGGAGCTTCATCCCAACGTTTCAAACACTTGTATTTTTCGAGCAAGGGTTCGTATTCTTCAGCAACGGGAGCCTTAATCCATTCAGGAATTTGAGCACCAGCTTGTGCTGGGTTAAAGTAAGGGCCTTCAAGGTGCAATCCTAGGATGGGGCTATTTTCTTCAGCCATCAACTTGTCACATGTCTCGCAGGCAGCTTCAATCATGGGGACAGTTGATGACGACAGAGTTGGGAAAATAGAGGTTGTACCGTGCTTCATGTGTGCATTTACTGCAACACGAAAAGCTTCTTCAGTGCCTTCCATGAAGTCGCGTCCTCCACCACCATGAACGTGCATTTCAATGCCACCAGGAACAATTGCGCACCCCTTAGCATCAATGGTTTCAGCTCCTTCTACGTGTAAGTCGCAGTTAGCTACGGCTTTAATTTTGTTGCCTTCAACGATAACAGAACCGCCCTCTAACCATCCCTGTGGTGTGAGAATGCGGCCGTTGATAAATTGCTTAAGCATGATATTGTGTGATTTTGCTTGTAAAGTAAATATTCATGAGTGTGTTGATGAGTAATAGCTCTTTTAATGAATTCGTCTTAAGTTTTCTGACGAAGATTAGTTTTGAAACTGGTCTAAATTTTTCTGACAAAGTAAAATTCAATACTTTTATTTCTTCTGAAATCAATCTTCATCTTTCTTCTTGACCTCTTTAATGCCTTTTATCGGTCATGTAGCTCACTACACGGCCTCTTCAAGTCCTAAAATCGTCTTGAAGATAGTGCAAAGCCGAGAGCAAAAATGCAAACTCGCTTGCCATCTATACCGAGGTGCAGCCTATCTTAATTAAAAAATAAAGGCAAACCTTGAAATTCATAAAAGTTTAGACAACTTCAATAACCAATGAGCAAATTAGCCCATTCAACTATGCGCAAAGGTACATATTATTTTTTAACTTTGCACTCAAATGCAAAAAGAATGATTACAAAAAAGCGTGAAGACCGTCGGCTCCGTCCCCCACGTCGAGGTTGGTTAGCACTTATGCCCTTAGTATTATTAGCGATATTAATGGCAGGTATGGGGTGGTTAATGGGCGATTTCTCAAGTGTGCCCATGACCATTGTTTTTTTAATAGCTGGCATGGGCTCTTTGCTTACTCTGCGTGGCTATAGTGTTGAGGAGCGTGTAAAAGCCTTTTCACATGGAGCAGGCAATAGTGAATTGCTGCTAATGGTGTGGATTTTTATTTTAGCAGGCGCCTTTGCTTCATCGGCGAAAGATATGGGAGCTGTGACAGCAACTGTTGATTTAACCCTCAAAATATTGCCCAGTAACATCTTGTTGGCAGGTTTATTCCTTGCTGCGTGTGTTGTGTCTATATGCATAGGCACGTCTGTAGGCACGATAGTAGCCCTTGTACCCGTGGCTGCTGAATTAGCTACGCGAACAGGTATCACGTTACCGCTTATGGTAGCTGCGGTAGTGGGCGGTTCTTTCTTTGGTGACAATTTGTCATTTATTTCAGATACTACGGTGGCTGCCACGCGAACACAAGGTTGCTCTATGCGTGATAAGTTTCGCACCAACTTTCGTTTAGTTCTTCCTGCTGCCATATTGTGCTTTATAGTATATGTTTGTTTGGGGCAGGGTAGTGGTCAAGGGGGGTATGTGTCACAAGGTGAAATACACTTATGGCGTGTGTTACCTTATGCCGTTGTGTTGATAACAGCCCTTTGTGGCTTGCATGTATTGTTGGTTCTAACTTTAGGACTAATGTTGACAGGCATTGTAGGAATTGCCGATGGTGGTTACACCCTACAAGGATGGCTTTTGTCAATGGCTAAGGGTATAACAGGTATGGGCGATTTAATACTCATCTCTATGATGGCTGGTGGCTTATTAGCTGTGGTGCGCAAGGGTGGAGGCGTAACTTATTTAGTGCGTGCGCTAACACGTCGTGTACATAGCACACGTGGAGCAGAATGTTGCATATCGGCATTGGTAGCTCTCACTAATTGTTGTACTGCAAATAATACGGTAGCCATACTTTCTGTCGGCTCTATAACAAAGGATATCAGTGATCGTTATGGGGTTGATAAACGGCGCGCGGCCAGTCTGCTTGATATATTCTCATGTGTGGTGCAAGGTCTCATTCCCTATGGGGCGCAATTGTTAATGGCAAGCGGACTGGCATTGGTTAGTCCGGTAAAAATAATTCCTTATTTATACTATCCTATGCTCTTGGCCATATCGGCCTTATTAAGCATATTATTCGTTAAGAAAAAGTGATGACACAAAAACAAAGAACGAAGAAAAGAGGAAGAAGGGTGAGCAAACGTAAAGTTATTCGCCTTATCGTAGTGTTGATTATAATGATTGGTGTGCCCATTATGTGGGTGCGTCATTGCAATAGTGAAAACTACCAAAAAACATTGGCACAGAACCCTGAGGAGGTGTTGCCTCACATCAACGATTCTTTAAAAAATGATAGATCTGTGTTTGATGGCTCAGCACGCATGGACAGCATGATAACGAAATATTTAAAGCGCTGGGAAATAAATGGCGCACAATTGGCTGTTTCGCGCAATGATTCATTGGTGTATGCCAAGGGCTATGGATGGGCTGAAAAGGAAAAACAACAACTCATGCAACCCTACAATATATTACGTATAGCTTCGGTGTCAAAACTAATAACAGCCACGGGCATCATGCGCTTATGCGAAATGGGTAAGTTGCGTCTGACTGATCATGTGTTTGGTCCACATGCAGTGTTGAATGATACGGCATATACCAATGTTATTACTGATAAGCGATATTTTAATATAACAATTGAAGACTTGCTGCGTCACAAGGCAGGCTTTACACGTGCAGCGGGTGACCCAGTTTTTTCAACACGCTACATTATGATGCAGAACCATTTGTCTACTCCCCCTGACCACCGCACCTTGCTGCGCATTGTGCTAAAGCGTAGGTTGGGCTATGAACCTGGTGGCGACATGCAAAAGTATTGCAATATAGGATACTTACTATTGTCAATGGTTATTGAAAAATGTTCAGGGCAACCTTATGAGCAGTTCATACAGCGACAAGTACTCTATCCTGCTGGCTGCTTTGGGTTTAAAATAGCAGGCAATTATTACAATAACCGACACCCTAATGAGGTGAAGTATTACATGCACAAAGAGGCCGAACCCATTTATGAGTACAACAATAGTGGCCGTATGGTGGTAAAGTGCTATGGCGAGAACGACATTACCAGCTCAGCTGGTGCAGGTGCTTGGTGTGCATCGGCTGCCGAACTCTGTCACTTTGTTTCAGCCATTGATGGCGATAAACATTATCCCGACATATTGAGCGAGACTTCGGTAAAAACAATGACCGAGGATAAGGGAGAACATCACTTTTCAATAGGTTGGAATTTTACCCCCAAGGGTAAGCCTTGGACGCGTACGGGCACGCTTTCGGGTTCAAGTGCTTTAGTTGTGCGTTATCCTGACACCCATCAATGTTGGGTGTTAATAACCAATACCAGCAGTTGGAAAGGGCAGGGGTTTGCCAAAGACACCATGGCATTGTTTGAAAAGTTACGCAAAGAATTCGGCATGAAAATGAAACCACTTCAAGTGGAATTCATTCAGTAAAATAATAGTGCAGTAAGTAAGAACAATGGTTTACTTCCTGCACTATTATTATGAACGTATTTTACAAAATGAACATCTACTTAATGAAGAACAAAGATGCTCGTTATCTTTCATTTACAGGTACATAATTTTTTAACTCAGCCACACAACGATAAGCAGGGCGAATGATACGACGTCCTACAAAGCCTAATTCCTCATTACGATGCGCACACCAACCCACAATACGTGCCATGGCAAAAAGTGGAGTGTAAATTTCAATAGGTAAGCCAATTAAGTCATATACAAAACCTGAGTAAAAGTCGACGTTGGCGCAGAGGTTCTTGCCACGTCCCTTAATGTCATAAATGGCCTCTACCGATAATTTTTCAATGCGCTCCATAAATTCAAATTCCTCCGTGCGTCCTTTTTCTTCAGCCAGTCGGCGAGCCATCTCTTTTAACAAAACTGCACGAGGGTCAGATAAGGTGTAAACCGCGTGGCCTATGCCATAAATGAGTCCTGTACCATCATAAGCCTCTTTCTTTACAATTTTGTGCAAGTATCGGCTAATTTCAGCATCATCATCCCAATGTCTAATGTTTTGTTTAAGATGCTCAATCATGTGATGAACGCGAATGTTGGCACCACCATGTTTAGGACCTTTGAGCGAGCCAATGCCAGCTGCAATTGAGGAGTAGGTGTCTGTGCAAGTAGACGATGTTACGCGCACCGTGAAGGTGGAGTTGTTACCACCACCATGTTCAGCTTGCAGAATAAGTAGCAAATCGAGTGTGCGAGCATCGAGTGGCGTATAGTGATTGCCTAACAACATGTACAGAAAGTTTTCGGCAAGCGAAAAACCCTCTTTGGGGTGACGAATGTGCAAGGAGCGTCCCAACGTTTTATGTCGTAGCATGTTGTAAGCGTAGGCTATAATAGTGGGAAATTTTGAAATGAGTTCAATGCTTTGGCGCATTAAATTGTCGCGCGAAATGTCATCAGGATTATTATCGTAAGTGTAGAGTTCAAGCACACTACGCGCCAAAATGTTCATAATGTCACTGCCCTCAAGCTCCACAATGTTAAGGGTCGTTTTTGACATGAGAGGCATGTTGTCAACAAGCAAACGTCTAAATTGTTCCAACTCCTCAGCATCGGGCAATCGGCCAGAAAGTAGTAAATAAGCAATCTCTTCGTAGCCAAAACGTTCCTCCTTTAGCACAGCGTGCACCAAGTCAGATATTTCATAGCCACGAAAGTAGAGTTTTCCCTCAATAGGAGTGAGTCCCTCGGCTGTTCGCTCATAGCCTACCACATTACCAATGTTGGTTAGTCCTACTAACACACCCGTGCCATCTTCATTACGTAAGCCACGCTTAACATCGAGCTTTCTGAAGAGTTCTGCATCAATTTTAATGCAACTCTTCATGTTATCGGCAAGTTTGTATATTAAATATTCTTTTTTGTCAGTCATGTGGCATTTGTTTAATTGTCAATGTCTTCGCTCAAGGCAGCGGCAAATTCTTTTGTTCCCAACGCATGTCCATTGTCCATAAAGCGAGCTAAATCGGCTGTGGCATATCCCTTCTCAAATAAGCACTCAAGTGCAGCAGTAACGCGTTGAGCCGCTTCATTCCAACCCATGTGTTCCAACATCATGACGGCAGACAAAATAAGTGAACAAGGATTAGCTTGGTTGGTTCCAGCTAAGTCGGGGGCGGTACCATGTGTAGCCTCAAAAACTGCGCGTCCAGCTTCATAGTTAATGTTGGCACCCGGTGAAATGCCAATGCCTCCCACTTGTGCTGCCAACATGTCTGAAATGTAGTCGCCATTGAGGTTCATGGTAGCAATAACATCATAAGCCTTAGGCTTAAGCAAAGCATTTTGCAAAAAGGCATCGCAAATGCAGTCATCCATGCGAACCTTGTTGTCAAAGGCATCAGCATTTACCTCGTAGCCCCAATTTTTGAAGCCCCCTTCAGTAAACTTCATAATGTTGCCTTTATGCACAAGCGTAACGTGGTTGCTGCCTTGGTTTATGGCATATTGGCAAGCCGCTTTTACTAATCGCTTAGAACCTTCAGCTGATACAGGTTTTACGCCAAAGGCAGAACTCTCGGGGAAACGTACTTTGCTAACCCCCATTTCATCGTGCAAGAACTCATAAAACATGCGTGCTTCGCGTGAACAAGCCTTCCACTCAATGCCTGCATAAATATCCTCTGTGTTTTCGCGAAAAACCACCATGTTTACACGCTCAGGATGCTTAACAGGTGATTCTATCCCCTTAAACCAACGCACAGGACGCAAGCACACATACAGGTCGAGTCCTTGACGCATGGCCACATTGAGCGAACGAATGCCTCCACCAACGGGGGTGGTTAGCGGCCCTTTAATGCCTACGTGGTAGGTGGCAAAGGCTTGTAGTGTTTCATCGGGCAAATAGGTGCCCAAAGTGTCATAGGCATGTTGCCCAGCAGCCACTTCCTTCCATAAAATTTGTTTTTTGCCTTTATAAGTGGCCTTCAAGGCAGAATCAATAACCTGTTGCATGGCAGGCATAATTTCAACCCCAATGCCATCGCCCGTTATGAAAGGTACTTCAACATGGTCGGGTACCAACAATTTACCATCAGCAAGTATATCAATTTTATTATCAGCCATAATAGTCTTATTAAAAAATGATTGTTATGAGCAGGTTGATAAGTTTTGACAAATCAAGTGCTTATGTATAATGATAATGTGAAGCTAAATCAGATAAGTAGGCATTCAATGTGAAAATGAAATCTATCAATAATATAAAATATTTTTGAATACTTACTTAACTCTTTGGGGGTGTTCTATGAACTAACTTATAGAACATCCCTTTAGTTTTAAAGAGCTGCTAATGCTGATCCCGCTTTAAACCATTTTATCTGCAATTCATTGTAGGTGTGGCGAGCCATTATGCTGTCGCAGCTACCATCAGCATGATGTATGGTGATGCTGATGGGCGTGTCTACGGCCATTGCTGCACAAGCCACGTCAAAGGTATCGCCCTCTGCTATTTTGTTGTAGTCGTCAGCATGGGCAAAGGTGAGAGCCAATACTCCTTGTTTCTTTAAGTTTGTTTCATGTATACGTGCAAAGCTTTTGGCCAAAACTACCTTGACACCTAAATAGCGGGGTTCCATAGCTGCATGTTCACGGCTTGAACCTTCGCCATAATTATCTTCGGCTACAACGATGCTGCCTCCTAGTTTGTTGCGGTAATGCTCGGCTGTTTGCCACACCTCATGTAGCTGACCATCTATGCGGTCAGTTACTTGCCCAGCCATTCCACTGAAAGCATTCACCGCACCTAATAACATGTTGTGCGAAATGTTTTGTAAATGGCCACGGAAACGTAACCAAGGACCAGCCATCGAAATGTGGTCGGTTGTGCATTTACCTTTAACCTTGATGAGCAAAGGTAATTGTACAAAGTCTTTACCATCCCAGGGAGCAAAGGGTTCCAGACGTTGCAAACGTTCACTCTTGTCGTTAATAGCAACTTCAACATTGCTGTCGGAGGCAATATTATATGAGGGCTTACATGCCATCATTGTATCTTTCTTAGCACAATATCCGTGTTGTGGTAGCGCATCACCTTCAGGACTGAATGTAGGCCAGCCCAGGCTAAATGAAGGGTGCTCTAATAAAGAACCTGTAAAGGCGTAGCCAATGGCCACTTCAGGTGATGTAATAAACGCATGCGTGTTGGGATTGCCATCAGCTCTTTTGGCAAAGTTGCGGTTAAATGAGGTAACAATACTATTACGACGTGTGTTGTCGTCAGTAATACGCTTCCACTGCCCAATGCAGGGACCACACGCATTTGTCATGATAGTAGCTCCTACGCTTCTAAATGTGTCAAGAATACCATCACGCTCTGCTGTGGCACGTACTAACTCAGAACCTGGACAAACAATAAGTTCAGCCTTAAGCTGCAAGCCTTGACTATGAAAGGCTTTGATAACTGATGCAGCGCGGGCCATGTCTTGGTATGAAGAATTGGTGCACGAGCCTATTAAGCATACCTCTACCTTTGAGGGGTACCCCTCCTTTTCAACCCTTTGTGGCATATGGCTTACAGTGCAAGCTGCATCGGGTGTAAAAGGACCATTAACATAAGGACAAATCTCATCCAAATGTATGGTGATGAATTCATCAAAGTATTTTTCGGGATGAGTCAATACCTCATCGTCAGCTTGCAATTCATGGCTTACTTTATCAGCCATTGCAGCCACTTCGTGTCGCCCTGTAGCTTCAAGGTAATCGTGCATTTGTCTGTCATAGGCAAATATTGAAGTAGTAGCTCCCACTTCAGCTCCCATGTTACAAATGGTGGCTTTACCCGTTGCAGGTAATGTTTCGGCACCAGGTCCAAAGTATTCAATGATAGCGTTAGTTCCCCCCTTGGTAGTTAATTTGCCAGCTAAGTGCAGAATTACATCTTTAGCTGAGGCCCATCCCGACAATTTGCCTGTAAGTCTCACACCAATTAATCGTGGCACTTTCAGTTCCCATGGGGTGCCCACCATAACGTCAACTGCGTCGGCACCTCCCACACCAATGGCAGCCATACCCAAACCTCCTGCATTAGGTGTGTGTGAGTCTGTTCCTACCATCATGCCACCAGGGAAAGCATAGTTTTCAAGTACAACTTGGTGAATAATGCCAGCTCCAGGCCCCCAAAATCCCATGCCATATCGTTGTGCAGCCGATTTCAAAAAGGCATACACTTCGCCATTGCTCTGGCATGCAGCGGGCAAATCGTGTTCAGCACCCTTATAGGCTTGAATCAAGTGATCGCAATGTATGGTACTTGGAACGGCTGTACTTTCACGTCGTGCATTCATAAATTGCAGAATGGCCATTTGAGCTGTAGCATCTTGCATGCATACTCTGTTGGGATTGTATTGCGCATAATCTTTGCCGCGAACAAAACCTCCTCGTGGAATGTTGTTGTTAGCAAGGTGTGCGTACAATACTTTTTCAGCATAGGTCATAGGGTGATTGATGCTAATGCGTGCCTTCTTGATGCGTTCTTCATAGGTGGCATAAAAAGCACGAATCATGTCCAAGTTGTATATCATTGCTCTTGTCATTTTGGGTTGTCAATTAAAAGTTGAATTTTGGCAAATAAATGATATGAATACTATCATTTCGTCTTTTTCGATTGCAAATATAATGCAAAATGTTTGATTGCGTATTATTATGCTTACAAAAAAGTGTGCTATTAACATTGTGTGATGGCATAAAACTATGCTTTTAGAGCTAATTCTTACGTTTTGTTGTGACATGAGGTAGGGCGGTCGATATTCAAGTGCCAGTTTTGCAAAATATGCCCCAAGGGCCAATGGAAGGTTTGTAGGGTATAGCTTTTGTACCATTTGCCACAACCAACATGCATGTTCAAATTGCTTGTTTCTAGTCCCATCATATGTACACCAGCTGAACGCCATGTGTTCTTTCAGCAACTCAGCTAACATTGTCCCAATATTGAAGCAGAAATGCATTTTTGTTTGGCTCATGGTGTGAGTGTTACAACACGCTCAAGAGAATCTGTAAATTAACATCGTTTGATAAATAGTATTTTGTGCATTTTCTTTATTTTTCCTAAGCATCTCCTTCCATTTCCGTATTCCGATATATTGTGCTTCTATATAACAAAGTTCAAATATCATCTTTGTTATTATCTCAGCTTGTTTGCCATTCTGGCAAAGGGAACTGTCCGTTAAAATGTGTGCCTTTGTTTATAGTTACGGTTATATTTTACAAAAACAAAAGTAATTAAAAAGGACTGAATTCCAAGCGAGAAATCCAGCCCTAATTTTTCGGTCGAAAACTTTTAGCGCACAGCAATAAATTTAAATACCGATTTTCGGAAATATTGACTTATTAAATAGACGTAATTACGTAATTTGATAGTAAAATAATGGGAATAAAGGAGGGACTGTTGGGGTGTAAAGAAGAGAATACGGCGGGTAAACGGTATAGATTTGTGTAAATAATGCAAATTAAGGTTATATAGTTTATAAAAAATGCGCCTATTTTATATAGCGACATCATTTTTTGGCGCTATGAAATGTCTTGTATCAGTAAAAATGTTATCTCATATACCCATATTCTAACCAATATACCATTCTATTCAATAGATAGCATAGTACTCAATGGCACATGAGCATAGTACTCAATGGCACATGAGCATAGTACTCAATGGCACATGAGCATAGTA
>ERZ507012.123-NODE-123-length-24952-cov-11.3269_pt1 | contig 24952 bp, 12 predicted proteins | sample MGYA00512878_ERZ507012 | MGnify/ENA metagenome assembly ERZ507012
ATTCCTGTCTTCGTCTGTCCTCGCCACTTTTAACCAAAATGAGGAAAGTAACTGATAACCAGTAAACTTTCCTCATTCTTCTCTCAAACACTTTTTATATGTACTTTCATTGCGGAATATAGCTAAGTCGCCAAAATGATCATAGCTATTGTGCTGAAAGCTTGTAAAGGCTGGCCATGGTTCAGCATTTAGCTGAAGCATGCTCCAATTAAATGGGGACACGCCCACATCATTGGGCATAGCCATCACCATTTCTCCTGAGAGCGAACACCATTGAGGTGATTTGTCTGAGTTATGGTGTACCAAAAAGTATTCCTGTTTACCATCGCCATTCACATCGTAAAAGAAGGTGGGATAGTTGAAAAGTCCATCAAACACATGCTCAAATATGGGAGCTGTTTGAGCTTCTGCCGTTTGTATGCCCCATGGTGGTAGAGCAGCACAAACCATAAACGAAAAGATAGATCTCCACTTCATAAAAACAATATTATGTAGGTTGCTAAAAAAATATTATCATTTGCAAAAATAGGACATCAAGTGTAATCTTAAAAGGAGTGTAGCACTACTATGAAGCGTTTCATACTCGTTGACGCTTCTTTTTTACGCATTGACACATCACAAACACCGATATTTGATAGCAAGAGGGTGTTTTTGCAAGGAGAAAAGTTCTGTGATATGACATAGGATAACCTATTCTATGCACAATTTACGTATATGCGTTGGGTTATAAGGAGAAAAAGTGTAGCGAATAATACAACAAAAGATAGAGCAAGGCTCTAAGTAGGTATTAAAAATTAGTAGAACTGAAAAAGTTTTCCTAAAAACAAACATTTTTTACCAAATGTTTTTGTACATTTGAGGACATCTAACCTATACTCATAGAAAGACATTACATGAATTTAGATATACCTTCAAGAATTCGCGACTTTTCATGCGGATTATTTCTTATGTTCCAAATACTCGGAACGTTTGCCCTCTACATCAAAGGACGCCACCATGCGCTGCAACGGTCGGCTTTTTACTTCATGCTCTATTTGCTTGGCATCAGCCTTTTGGAGTTTTTCTTGTTCTTCATACATAACTTCATAGGTGAGAACATGGTGCCCATGACCGACATGTTGCAAACAACAGTGGTGCCATTGGCCTTAATGCTCCTTTATCGTCTCACACATTCACGTAGTATGCGGTGGTTACCTGCTTTAATCAATACTGCACCTTACGTAGCAGCTCTGTTGACCTATGCTATCTGTCCGTCATCCTTCGTCTATAATGGTATACTATTAGTAGCTGTTATCCATTCAATTCTTATCATAATTTATGGTGTGTTTGCGGTCAGAGAAGTCAACAAACAGCTTGTTGCTAACTTCTCGTCAGACGATAACCTATCACTTCGCTGGATGCGCTTGTTTTTGCTTTTCTACGTGGCTCTGGCTATTGTGTGGCTCGTAGCAACCAAGTCTGCATCATTACACGTGGCTGCAGCTTATAATGTGATGTGTTCTATCATATTGGGCTTGTTATGTTACTTTATCTATAGGCAGGAAGAAATGCTTGAGGTTTTACAAGCAACATCGTTGACCAATGTAGTGTCAACCATAGAAGAAAACTCCGAAGACTTAGGCACATCCGCCACACCTGCTTGTTCAACACATTACCATTTTGACGAGGTGTTTGAAACAATGTTCAGCGACAAGAAAATTTATCTAAATCCCTCGCTCAATATCAACGATTTGGCGCGGGAACTGGGCACAAATCGCACTTATGTATCCAACTACATCAATCAGCAGCTACATACCACCTTTTATGAGTATGTAAACGATTGGCGCGTGAAACATTCCATCAGTCTGCTCACCTCCACCGACCTTACACTACAAGAGGTGGCCACTCAGTCGGGTTTCAACTCCATTAGCAGTTTCCGCCGTTATTTTGTTACTAAGATGGGACAGACACCATCAGCCTACAAAAAATCGCTCAAAACATAATAATATGTGACAGGAACATTACTAAGTAGGTATTCAAAATTAGTTGATATAATCATGTTCAGAATGAGTTGATATGCCAAAGCATATTGGCTATTTTTGAACATGATTGTATCAACTAATTTTGAATACCTACTTACTAGTAGATTGTAAAGTCTAAAATTTTGAATACCTACTTAATAGAACAATAAAGCAGGCAGTAGCCACCGAGTAGTGGCAGAACTACCTGCTGTTGTATCTTTCATAACACAAGCATCAAGACTTGCTAACCATGAAGTATGTGGCATGCGGACTGCTTAAGTAAAGGCCGCAAGTGCTGCTTTGTGGATACATGGCCCCATTCTCGGTGAGCGTGATGCCTAATGCTTTAAAGTTAAGCAAACGGCTGACGGGGAAGATGAGTTGCTGGTCAGGCAACGAAGGGTAACCTATGGCAGGGCGTATGCCTTGATAAGCCGCCTTTGACAACTTTGCCATTGACAAGTGCTCGTTAGGAGCATATCCCCATAAACGCATGCGTACCTCACGATGTAACCATTCGCTTGTGGCTTCAGCCAAGCGGTCGCATACAGACTGTAGCAAGATGGCACGATAGTCATCATTGGTTTGCTTAACGGCTTCTAACTCCTCAATGAGTGATGGCGAAACAGTAATGGCAAACACACCCACATAGTCCTCATAAGGCCGTGGAGCAACATAGTCGCACAACGACAAACAGGCAGCGCCGGCATTGGCGGGATGCTTTTGGCGTGGAGTGGGTAGTTCTAAGTCCTTGCCGCCCACAGCACCAGGCAACACAATGCTATTTGCTGTGCCATAGGCAGGATAAAAGCCCACTTGGGCACGCATAAAGTGGTGATGCTCTAATTCATTTAGCAGCAATTCTGCTTCATGGCGCACATTGTCAGCTTCGGCCGACCCCTTGTGCACACGCCATAGGTTATAAAAGTAAGTCCAGTTAATGAAGTGACGTACTTCAGCTATGTCAATGTGTGGAATGTCATGATAGCCTATGAAGGTGGGGTGGGGGAGAGCCTCCTTGTCCCAGTCAATGAATAATCTGCGTAAAATGTGCTTAGGGTCGTCACAGCCACATGGGCAACCATTCATAGTTACTTGACTCTTAGGCGTGGTACTGGCTTGTTGTAGTAATTCCTTTGCCCGTTTTTGTACTTCGTGTTTTTTAACGAGTTCTGCTTGTTGCTGCTCGTTTTCGGCAATAATGCGTTCACGTTCAGGCCCCATAAGTTGCATTGACAAAACAGCATTGATTGAGGCATCTTTAACGTGAAAAACAGGACCTTTATATAAAGGAGCTATTTTAAGTGCCGTGTGCAAAGGCGAAGTAGTAGCTCCCCCCACCAACAAGGGTACAGTTACTCCAGCCTCGGTTAGTGCGCGTGCCGTGTTACACATCTCATCAAGCGAGGGCGTAATCAGTCCGCTCAAGGCTATAAAGTCAACCTTGCTCTCAATGGCTTTTTGCACTATTTGTTCAGCAGGAACCATCACACCGAGGTCTATCACTTCAAAATTGTTGCATCCTAACACCACGGTCACGATGTTCTTGCCTATGTCATGCACATCGCCTTTAACCGTAGCCACTAAGTAGCGTCCGTTGCTCTTAGTTGAAGCATTTTTAGCACGTTCAAGGTAAGGTTGCAACAGGGCAACAGCCTTTTTCATAGTGCGAGCAGACTTTACCACTTGTGGCAAAAACATTTTGCCCTCGCCAAACAAGTCGCCTACTTGCTGCATACCTTGCATCAGTGGACCTTCAATGATATCGCCTGGTGCTTCATATTGCTGAAGAGCCTCTTCAAGGTCAGACTCCAAGAACTCATCATCGCCCATGCGCAAGGCCTCCTTCAATCGGTCAACAAGTGGAATGGTTGTGCGATCAATTTTAGGAGCATCTGCCATCTTGAGTTGATCCTTTTGTTGCAGCAACTCCTGTGCTTTATCAATAAGTCGTTCGGCAGCATCCTCGCGTCTATAAAGAATTACATCCTCAATGAGCTCAAGCAAGTCGGTCGGTATGTCGCCATACATAACTTTTGATGCGGGGTTGACAATGCCCATGTCCATGCCCTCGTGCATGCCGTGGTAAAGAAATACTGCGTGCATGGCTTCACGTAAGTAGTTATTTCCGCGAAAGGCAAATGACAAGTTACTCACACCACCGCTTACATGTGCATGGGGTAAGTTTTGCTTTATCCATGCAGTAGCACGAATAAAGTCAAGGCCATATGCATCATGCTCCTTCATGCCCGTAGCTACGGTGAGCACATTGGGGTCAAATATGATGTCGTGAGGGTCAACTCCAGCTTGTTGTGTCAATAGTTGATAGGCGCGATTGCATATTTCAATTTTTCGTTCATAAGTAGTGGCTTGTCCTTGTTCGTCAAAGGCCATTACTACCATAGCAGCACCATAATGGCGAATGGTGCGAGCGTGGGCTAAGAATTTTTCTTCACCCTCTTTAAGCGAAATGGAATTCACCACGCACTTACCTTGTACACACTTTAGTGCTGCTTCAATCACGTCAAAGCGCGAAGAGTCAATCATCCAAGGTATGCGTGCCACTTCAGGGTCGCTTGCCATGAGGTTCAGAAAGTGAGTCATTTCATGAGCCGCATCAAGCAAGCCATCGTCCATGTTGACATCAATCAAGCTCGCTCCGTCACGCACTTGTTTGCGAGCTATGCCCAAGGCTTCGTCATATTGCTTTTCGTTGATAAGGCGCAAAAACTTGCGGCTACCTGCCACATTACAACGTTCACCCACGTTCATAAACATACCTTCAGTAGGACTAAAACTTTCAAGTCCAGCTAACCAATCTACTTTGCCTTGTGTGGGACGTACGCGTCCCACTCTGCCCTGTGCCATTTGGTAGATAGCATTGATATGTTCAGGGGTAGAACCGCAACAACCGCCCACAATGTTTACACAGCCATCGTCAATAAAATGCTCAATAGCACGTGCCATCATGTCGGGTGTTTCATTGTAATTACCCTCTTCGTCGGGCAAACCAGCGTTAGGGTGTGCACTGATGTAGTAAGGTGCTTTGTCAGCCAACACGCGCAAGTAGGGACGCATATCTTCAGCTCCAAAAGAGCAGTTCAGCCCCACACTCAAAATGTCCTCGTCATGTTGCACTGAGGCTAAAAAGGCATCTAATGTTTGCCCCGATAGCGTACGTCCTGAAGCGTCAGCAATGGTTACGCTGAGCATAATAGGTGTGCGACGTCCTGTGCGTTGCTTAACATGACGAGCAGCCATTAGGGCAGCCTTGGTGTTGAGCGTGTCAAAAATGGTTTCGAATAAGAACAAATCAACTTTCTCTTCGCTCAACACCATCATTTGCTCTTCATAAGCCTCGCACAACTGATCAAAGGTAAGAGCACGATAAGCAGGATTCTCTACATCGGGCGACATGGAGAGTGTGCGGTTCGTAGGGCCTATTGATGCTGCCACAAAACGTGGCTTTTGCGGAGTAAGTTGCGTCATGCGCTCAGCCTCTTGACGCGCAATGCGAGCTGAGGCACGATTCATTTGCACCACATAGTCCTCGCAGTTATAGTCTGCTTGCGAAATGCGCTGTGCGCTAAATGTGTTAGCAGTTATGATGTCGGCACCCGCCTCTAAGTACTGACGCTGAATTTGTCGCAACACTTCGGGCTGTGTCAGTGCAATGACATCGTTATTTCCCTTAATCTTAACGGGCCAATTTTTAAACAACTCACCACGAAAGTCATCCTCACTCAAACCATATTTTTGAATCATGGTACCCATAGCACCATCAAGAATGAGTATGCGCTCTGAAAGCAAGTTGCTGAAGTATTCAAAGTTCGTTTCAACCATAAAGTTGCACGTGTGTGTTTAGAATGTCTGTTTAACAATGGCCTCAGTTGAGTAAGCCGCATTCATGGTGTAAAAGTGAACTACTGGCACTTGAGCCTCTTTAAGTTCGCGCACCTGCTGTATGCCCCATTCAATGCCAAGTGCCTTCACATCATCATTATTTTTGCATTTTACAAATTCTTTGGCCAACTCTTGTGGAAAGTCAATGTGGAAGGTGCGTGGCAACATGGTGCAATGATTCAATGTGGTAAGGGGCTTTAGCCCAGGAATGACAGGCACATTAATACCCTCTTGGCGTAGGCGGTCAACAAATGCAAAATACTTGCTGTTGTCAAAGAACATCTGTGTAACAATGTGGTCGGCACCTGCAGCCACTTTAGCTTTAAGGTGTTCTATGTCAATTTCCAAGTTCATGGCTTCGTCATGCTTTTCGGGGTAGCCTGCTACTCCATATTTAAAGGGGGTAGTGGGAGCCACCGTGTTAAGTCCACCCAGGAGCTTTCCTTGGTTAAAGTCGTTCACTTGGTGGCAAAGTTCAATGGCATGGCTATGTCCGCCTGGAGTGGGAATAAAGCGATTATCCTCTTTAGCGCGGTCGCCACGTAGCAACAGCAAGTCGGTAATGCCAAGATAAGAAAGGTCAATCAGTTCACTTTCGATTTCGGCTGCGGTAAATCCACTACAAATGATGTGAGGTATGGTGCGCACGCCATATCGTTCTTTTACTGCAGCTGCAATGGCCACCGTGCCAGGACGATTGCATACCTTTAACTTTTGAAACATGCCACCACTCGTTTCACTATAAATAGTTTCAGAGCGATGTGTGGTAATGTTAATGCTAGTAGGAGCATAAGCCATGAGTGAGTCTATGGTACGATAAATGCTCTCCATGCCTTTGCCACGCAAGGGAGGCAATATTTCGAATGAGAATGCTGTCATTGTGTTGGGTCGCGATTCAGTGTAATGTTTTTATTTAATTTTTATTTCATCGCCCACTTTAAAGCGATAGCTACGCCTAATAGGGTTCATTTTGCAGAGCGACTTTAAGCGGATACCATACTTTTGTGCTATAGAGTAAAGGCTTTCGCCCTCTTGCATAATGTGGTAACGATACTTTAGGCTACTATCAGCCCTTTTGCGCTTTTTGCCTAAGTAAACCACTTGGCCACTTTTTAAGGCAAAGGTGGCATCTACATCATTATATTCGCGTAGCTTTGATTCTTTCATTTTTAGCATGTTGGCCAAACGTGCATAAGTGTCGCCTTCGGCAGCAATAACATAGTATTGCCCATTGCAGCGGTGAATGGTTTTGTCGCGCATTTTACGCTGCATCTTTTGTTCCTCTTTACGCTCGTGTTTTAGTTCGCGGCTTTCATGTCTTGACAAGTCATAATTGTTGAGGTTATACTTGTTAATCATGTTAATGAGCGATTGAGCGTATGTAGGGCTTGTGGCATACCCTGCTTTTTTAAGACCATGTGCCCAACCTCTGTAATCGTTGGCATCTAAGTCAAACAAAAAGGCATAGCGACGCCCGTTGCGCAGAAACTTGGAGTGGTCTTCATAGCTATCGGCCACCGATGGGTAAACACGAAATTTGTCATTAGGATGGTCGTCTGACTTAATTATGTAAGGCCCTGTCCAGTAACCGCTTACTTTTATGCCAAAGTGGTTGTTGGCCTCTTTGGCCAGTCGACTGGTGCCTGCTGCACTCTCAAGCAATCCTTGAGCCAAAGTGATGCTGGCTGGTATGCCGTAGCGGTGCATTTGGTCAACTGCCATACCAGCGTATTGCCGTATGTATTGCTCATACGCCATGTTTTGGGCTTGTGCCACAGATAGTGTCAGTGTGCCGAGTATAAGGAATAAAAACTTACGTATTGTCATGCTAGTTTAAGAGGGTCATTGATAATGGGCAAAATTAACGAAAAATTTTGGCTGAAAGGGCATTCTGTTACATAAAAGAACCCTTAACCTTCTTAGCTAAGCTTCTGATGGTGTAAGTGAGCACTTTTGGGGCATTGACATACGCAATAAGCCGTTGGACGAATTTTGGGTTAACGGGTTAGCAAGTAGGCATGCTATACACCCACTTAAAGTCTAAATGGTGAGAAACTAACAAACTTGACAGACTAACCTATTAACCCGTTGGCTTATCAGCTTGTTTACTAATTCCGCAGCACCTGTAATAATGTTATGCAGCACCTTTTGTAAAATAAATTCAGTTTCTATTTGTACTCATTACACTAATGTACTATTTTTGCTGCATGAAACATTTCCTTAACTATTGCATGCGTGTGGCACACTTCTATTATGAAGGCTTTAGGCAGATGACTTGGGGACGAACGTTGTGGGTGATCATCTTGCTTAAACTATTTGTTATATTTGTGGTGTTGCGCATTTTCTTCTTCACCCCCGCCTTACACGGACTTGACGATAAGCAAAAGAGTGAACAAGTGGGGCAGCGCATGCAGCAAGTACATCAATAATTGAGGCATGTGCAGAGGTTGCGGCTTTTTTTGAGTATGCGAAAATGGTCGTTACATTTCTGCAGTTTAGGTGTAAACTACTATTTATCTAATTTTCAATCCTTTCATCTTTCACTATCATGATTACCATGTTAACTGCGCTTGATGCCGCCACCATTGATTGGTCGCGTGCACAGTTTGCCCTAACGGCTTGTTATCATTGGCTCTTTGTTCCGCTAACATTAGGGCTGGCTCTGATTATGGGCATAATGGAAACGATTTATTATGTAAAAAAGGACGAGGCGTGGAAACGCATCGCACAGTTCTGGATGAAACTCTTTGGCATCAACTTTGCCATAGGTGTGGCTACAGGACTGATACTTGAGTTTGAATTTGGTACTAATTGGAGCAACTATTCATGGTTCGTGGGCGACATCTTTGGTGCTCCATTGGCCATTGAGGGCATAGTGGCATTTTTTATGGAGGCCACTTTTATTGCTGTGATGTTTTTTGGTTGGAACAAAGTGAGTCGTGGCTTTCATTTAGCTTCCACTTGGCTCACAGGTCTGGGAGCAACTATTTCTGCTTGGTGGATATTAGTGGCCAATGCATGGATGCAGCACCCCGTAGGCATGTCTTTTAATCCAGACACCGTACGCAACGAGATGGTTGACTTTGCAGCAGTAGCACTTTCGCCTACAGCAGTAGTAAAGTTCTTACACACCGTGTCGAGTGGGTGGATGACTGGAGCCATATTTGTGATAGGTGTGAGTTGCTGGTTCTTACTTAAACAGCGCAATAGCCAGTTGGCACTACGCTCTATCAAGGTTGCTGGTGTAACAGGGGTTATAGCTACACTTGTAGTGTTGGGCACAGGCGACCAAAGTGGTGTGACAATGGCACGTGAGCAACCCATGAAATTGGCTGCAGCTGAAGGCTTGCAGCAAGGTGGTACCAAGGCTCCATTCAGCATAGTGCCAGGAATTGAGGTTCCTGGCATGCTATCAATGCTTGCCACACATCAGTACAACGGCTTCGTGCCTGGCATTAACGATTTATTAAATGGTTATGTTACCCCCGATGGTGTGCGTCAACCTTCGGCCGACGAAAAAATTGCGCGTGGGCATAAAGCCATTCAGGCTTTTGCTACTTATCGCGCACAGCGCGCAGTCAATGCTTCATTAGCACAGCAAGCACTTGATACTTTACAGCAGCATCAAGCCTATATGGGGTATGGCTATTTGCAGCACAAGAGCGAACTTGTGCCACCTGTCACCTTAGTATATTGGGCTTTTCGCTTAATGGTGGGTTTAGGTTCATTGCTCTTTGTCCTTTTACTCATTACTGCTTGGATGGCAAAACGAGGCACCTTGCCACAACACCGATGGTTATTATGGGCAGGAGTGTGGGCTGTACCCATGGTTTATGTGGCAGGACAAGCTGGCTGGGTAGTAGCTGAGGTAGGACGCCAACCTTGGGCCATACAGGATTTGTTACCCGTAGGTGTTGCCGTGTCGCAGTTGCCCACGGCCAATGTGATGCTCACTTTTGCACTCTTTGTCATTTTATTCACCTTATTGCTTGCTGCTGAAGTGCGCATTATGTGTAAAGCCATCAGCAGTCATCAAGATGATGTAGTGCAATGCTAACAACGCAATGGTTTCATAATAAAAATATCCCCTTCAAATAATAATATACAACCATGATTACATACACTTTTCTACAACAATATTGGTGGCTGTTAGTGTCGTTGTTAGGAGCATTATTAGTGCTCTTGATGTTTGTGCAAGGAGCTAATTCGTTGCTATTCTGCATCGGACGCAATGAGGCTGAACGCAGTCACATCATTCAAATAACTGGACGTAAGTGGGAACTTACATTCACCACACTCGTAACCTTTGGTGGAGCTTTCTTTGCATCCTTTCCACTGTTCTATAGCACCAGTTTTGGGGGCGCTTATTGGGTGTGGATGTTATTACTTGTGAGTTTTGTGTTGCAAGCCGTAGCCTATGAATATCAAGGCAAGCCTCACAATTTATTAGGTGCAACGGCTTATCGTGTATTCTTAGTGTTGAATGGTCTTGTAGGCCCGTTTGTGTTAGGAGCAGCCGTGGCAACATTTTTTACGGGGTCACCCTTTAGTGTCAATCATAATGCTTTAGCCGATAGTTTAGGCGCTTCACCTGTTATAAGTCAGTGGGATAGTGCTTGGCATGGACTTGAAGCTTTAGCACAACCTTGGAATTGGGTGTTAGGCTTGGCCGTACTCTTTTTGTCGCGTGTGTTGGGAGGCTTGTATTTGCTGAACCGCACTGACAATGTTGACATTAGTGTTCGTTTGCGTCATCGTGTGTTGATTGATGCCATTCCGTTTTTGCTATTTTTTGTAGCCTTTGTTATATATGTGCTCACACTTGATGGCTTAACTTATCAACCTCAACAGCACATGTTTGTAGTTGAGTCACATAAATATTTGCACAATTTCATGGCATTGCCTTGGGTAACTATTTTGTTCCTAATAGGCGTAGTTCTGGTGTTGGCTGGCATTATTATGGGCATAGCGTGTCCTAAGGACAAAAATGCTATTTGGCTCACAGGCTCCGGCACGGTGTTGGCTGTGTTAGGTTTGCTACTTATTACTGGGCTTAACAACACGGCTTACTATCCGTCGGTCACAAGCACACAGTCTTCATTGTGTTTAGCTAATAGTTGTTCAAGCGAATTTACACTAAGCGTAATGTCGGTGGTTAGTTTGTTCATACCATTTGTGTTAGCATACATTATTTATGCTTGGTGGGCCATTGAACGTAAATAGAATTTTGTAATAAGCAGGTAGTCAGCATCGAAGTGATTACCTGCTTCTATTTTTTTTGACTACTTTTGCACAAGAAAGGCTGCGGCTCAGCAATAAGTCAAGCTCGCTTGAACTTATTGCATTCGCCTTGTATTCAGAAAAAATAGTGTATTATGCTTTTTAATCAAATAAAACGCCTCTGTGGCATATTCATAGTACCTTTTATTATACATTCAGCTCATGCTGCCAACTTTAATAATCAAGCATTGCCTGAAGTTATTAAAACATGGCAGGCAGGGGTCGTAGTGAACGAACGCGATGTGTTGGCTTATGGCTTACAGCGTTGTTTTACTATGAGTACTATTACTGATGCAATATTTGCTCGCATCAATGGTAAGTCCTATAAAAACTATTCTAAGGTACCTCGTAGCGATTTGCGGTATCTCAAGGTGTTGCACTTTAATGCTGACGGACAACCGCAATTGGGCGAACTGATATGCCACTACAGCATTGCACATGATTTGCTCGACATCTTTAAAACACTTTATAAAGCACATTACCGCATAGAGCGCATGGTGTTAATTGATCATTATGGAGCTAATGATGAGCTATCAATGACTGCTAATAACACTTCGTGCTTCAATTGTCGTTACATCGCGGGTACGCACAAATTGTCAAATCATAGCAGTGGGCGTGCTATAGATATCAATCCGCTTTACAACCCATATGTGTGGCACGATGCACGTGGCAAACTCCACGTAAGTCCCGCAAAAGGGAAATGTTATGCTAACAGACAACACCGTTTTAAATACAAAATTGATGTAAACGATTTCTGCTATAAAACGTTCATAAAACATGGATTTAAATGGGGCGGAGGTTGGAAACACCGTAAGGATTATCAACATTTTGAGAAGTAAGTAGGCTGAAAACTTACCTTTTAAAAAAAACGATTCCTATTCATCACTGAATAGAAATCGTTTTTTTAGTGTAAATAGGAGTTTGAATGCATGCTTACACTTTAATAACACATTGCTTACGCTCTTTGGGTGGACGCGCTTCGCCATCAGCATAACCTAATGCTAAGTGTCCTATGCCCTCATAGTCGCCCTCAACTCCTAAACTCTTTAGCCAATCTTGCCATTCGGGCTGGTCAAACTCTTCACGGGCACGGTTTATCCAGCACGAAGCCAACCCTACAGCGTGTGCTGCCAACATCATGTTGCCCAACATCAATGTGCCATCATACACATGATTCGGGTTACTACGTTCAGCTAATACAATTAAGTAAACGGGGGCTCCGTAAAAAGGGTCTGCGCTTTCATCCTTACCCATAATGATAGCGTTGGCTCGACGTATGCGATCTTTTGTGGCAGTATCAGTCACTTCAATCACCAACCAGGGTTGTTGGCTCTTACCCGAGGCTGCATATGTTCCTGCTTCAATCACCTTGTCAATTAATGCTTGTGGTACGGGATCACTCTTGTATTTGCGTATGCTGCGGCGTGTTTTAATGGCCTCTAGCACAATGTTTGTTTCGTTTTCAGTCATGTTTATCTTATTTTTGTATTAAGTATTTGTACAATCATGTTCCTTAAAGTTCCTCAAGTATTTGTCTCCTATAGTATTTAGGAGCAAGTCCGAGATGCTTTTTTACATATTTACCAAAAAACGAAATCGAAGGAAAGTTTAGTTCGCACACAATTTCTTTAATTGTTTTTTCAGGACGCATTAAGTTACGTTTCACATCCTCGAGCACATATTTATTAATAATGGTTGATGCTGTTTCGCCACCTTGTATTTTTGTCACACTGCTTAAATACTTGGGAGTAACGTTCAACTTGTTAGCATACCACACTACCGATCGTGGTTTAGGATATGATGAAAATATGAGGTTCAAAAAGTCCTTATACAAGTTGTCACCCGATGTAAAATGCATAGGTTGAGCCTCAAGCGTGTTTTCAAGCGTATCATGAAATTCGTATATAAAAGCTTCAAGCAGTAAGTCGATAATTAGCTTATGATGTTTGACAGGAGTATCAATGTTCAGTTTTGAACGTATCAATTTATAGTATTGCTTAAATACATCGGCTGCACGTTCATTAATGTGCATAACAGGGTGCTCTGAAATGTACACGCGTGCATTTACAAAACCGAGCGGAATGTTACTTATTTCTTTAAAGAACTGTTCGGTCAAATAAAAACCGCAAGTATTGAAATCATCGCTCAAACCTACGCTTTCAAGGTAGTCACCTGGTGCGCAAACCAGTAGGTCTCCTTCTTCAAAGGATAGCTCACGACAATTGTGCATAAGCCGGCTTTTACCTTTGGTGCAAAGCAAGGTAGCGCATCCTGTGATTCTTTGTCCACTCTGCTGCTCGTCTGATAGGTGAAGTTCCAAATTACTTATAATGGCAATCCTGTCTTGATTAAAAGTAATTTCTTGCTTAAGCGTTTTATCCGTGGGTGTGTCTGTCGTTTGATTCATATGATCTGGTTTTTTCTTTGCGCCATTCAGTCAGCTACAAAAGTACGAATGTTACGCTCTTTTTAAAGCAAAAGCATTTTTATGCTTTCAATTCAAACTTGCTCTTAAGTATTCGCACGGCAAATTAAACCAAAAAATATCAATTATTGAAATATGAGACACTTTTTAACCATGAAAATTTCATAGGGTACGTATTTAGGGAAAACATCTAAACTCTTCATGCAATAACAAATGTTGTATGTAATACCCATCAACCATATGTCCCCTTCCCCCCGATAAAGGGGGAAACGAAGAAGGGTATAGTGGATTATGTGATTGAGAATGAAGGAAACTTAGTAAAGTGTAAAGTAAGATCAGTCAAAGTAAGGGCATATTGTTGGGCCGAGCAATTATTAATCAAAATAGTGTAGAGTAAAATAAGAAAAAGACAAATATTTTTGTCAAGTCGAACAAATAGCCAAAGGTTCGACTTGTCCAGTGTGCGTTCCAACAGATGACAACTACAAGTGACGCGACATCAGCGGATAATACATCTTATGCAACACCTCCAACATCACCTGCAACGCAACAATATGCTAACGGACTGATAGACTATTTAGGGGAACTAAAGAGAGAGAGAGACAGACTTAACAATACTTATAATGCAGATGATGAGGAAGCTGAAAAAAAACGTATGTATCGCAACAACATTATAGCTTCAATAGGTGATGGAATATCAGCCATTGCTCGTATAGCATCAGCTAATAGATATGCGCCAACACCCGACACTAAGACCGCAACTCCGTTAAGTGACGCATACAACAAGAGATACAACGACTACATTGCACGCAGAGATAAGGCAAGGGCTGCTTATCAGAACGCTATGCTCAATCTTAACAACAGAGATTACACAGCACGTAAGGCACTCATGGACTTAGCCCAAAAGGACAAGAACTTACAATCTCTCATTAACAGACGTAATGAACAGAACGAGAACGACAGAACTAAGGCTAATGCTTATGTTAAGACGCAAGAAACTCAGCAAGGATTGAATGAAGCTCGCAAGGTGACGGAGGAGGGTAAGCCAGCCGTGCAAAAGTCGCAAATTGAATTGAACCAAAAACGTGGCAATGCTGCAACTACCACCGCAGCAGCAGCCGTAATAAGAGCCAATAAGGCTGGTAGCGGAAAAGGTAGTGGTGGCAAAGGCGGTGGCAAAGGTTCATCCCCCAAATACCCTGTGTTTAATAAAGATGGTGATGTGGTAAACCACGTTTACACACGTGACGAAGCGGTTTCAGAAACAGAACGCATTGGCGGAACTTATCCAAAAACTGAAACGTCTGGTACTGTTGTAGATGGTACAACGGGCCAAGTGAAGCGAGTAAAAAACACACGCGTTTATTCAGCAGGGCGACAAGTAAGGCAACAACACAAACCGCAGCCTAAGCCTACTGAACATAAAAAGAAAAAAGTAGTAAAGGGATTTAACGGACACTGATTATGATTAACGAGATTGAAGATAAAAATAACCGCAGAAACTTATATGAAGCGTTAAAAGGCGACTTTGACCTTGGCACAGCCGAGCAGTTTGAAAAGAGTATGCAAAGTGCCGAAGCACGCAAAAACTTGTGGAATGCCATTCATGAGGATTATGATGTTGGCACGTTTGAGCAGTTTGAAAAGGACATGATGGGCGACAAGGTGAAGCCAGAGCAAGCTAACCATTCACAACCCACAAATGCTCAACCTAATCAACCGCAACCACAACAACCACAACAGGCACAATTCCAGCAATCACTCCCCATAACGAGCAAAGTTGGGCAAACGGAGCAAGGCAATAAACAGATAGCGCAAGTGCATAATCAGCAAAGCTCATCGCAAGCAATGCCACCGCAAGCCACAATGAATGCGCCACAACCACGGCAGCAAGTTATGAGCCTTAATGACCGACAAAAGTTGTGGACGTGGCGCAACATAAAGCCTACCTTAAGTACTGGCCAAACAGAGCAACAATACAACGCGAGATGGAATAATGAGGTGGAAAATGTAAAGCGAAGAAACGACCCCGATGAAATTGCTGCATTTAATGCCTTTCAAAAAGAACTTGCACAGCAACAAGCCAAAGTGCAACAACAAGGCCACGCAGTAGTTGAAACAGGCAATCAACCATTTCAGTCGGAGAGTGGTACAGAGGTGTGGCCCATTTCATTTAGCCGAAAGACAATACCTCACAACCAGGACTATGTGTTTACGTTACGTGCCATGCAGCAAGCAAAAGGCACGTATGACTTGCAGTACAACATTAAAGACCCCGAAATTCGCAGAGATTATGAAGCTTTGACTGCTCCCACTGATGATACTTATCGCCCAACTGATGCCATACTTGATGCTTCGCCAAGAGAAAAGAATAAGTACTACCAATGGTATGCAGCCTATCTTTATAGCAATGGAGGCGAAATGCCTGAATGGTTGGATTATACTGCCCAATTAAAGTTGCGTTCACTGAATAAAAGCAACCTTGAAAGTGAAGCAAAGCAATGGACCAATCTTGTTGAACGAACACGTAACGCACGCAAGTTCCGTGGTAGCAATTCCGTTTCAGACTGGCTCAACGAACAATATAACTTTAAGAGTGGCGACCCTCGCATTATAAATGGTGCAAGTTACCCTTACCTTGTTACTCGTGCTGGCTTAATTCAAACACCTTTGGTGCAAACCACGGGCCGTGCCACTGTGGCCGATAACAGACGAGCCTACAATGAGTCGCTTCAATCAAACGAACAGAGTAAAGCGAACCCAGCGCAAGGCGATGTGTACTCAACATCGAGCATCATCAACCCCGAAAGATTTTGGGCCAACACTACAAAGTGGCAAGATTTAAGCGAAAGCCAAAAAGCAGCTTACAAAGATGAAGCCGATTATTACAACCAAATGCTTAAAGGACAAGCCAATGTGAGCTATTATAGTGTTGGCAATAGGCAAAACGAAGAGGTGGAGTTTTTGAAGCATAACCGCAAGCAAATGAATGAGCAATACAACATGCTCACTGATAAAGAACGGACGCAAGCAGTAATGAAGCAAGCCGAGCGGACGCTTAATGTGCTAAATGGAATAAGCCATGACCTTAATACAAAATTGCGTTTTAGCATAATGGGCAAAGGTGTGGAAGAGGATAATGGCATACGTTCTGTTATCCGCCGTTACGAAAAGTTTTTAGAGGTTGCGCCACGTTACCTTGAAAAACGCAATTATAGTGCAGCCTTGCAGTTTTGGAACGGATTGACAGACTTGAATGGCTTAACATTTGGGTTGCTTGGTGTGGCTGATGCTGTATCATTGAACAAAATAGCCAACAATCCGCCCAAAGACTTGATTGAAAAGTTTGGTGGCGAAGCAAATGCTAAGAAAGTGATAGCTACTGCCATTCAGTTAGACAATATGGCCGAAGAGTACAGACAAAAGTTAGACTATTATGGAACGGGATATTCTTTAGGTGGTTTAACTCAATTCGGTATTCAAGCAGGACTGCCATTGTTTAAAGGCACAGAGGCTGTTGGTAAAATTCTAACAGGCGGTATGCGTGGACTTGTTAAAAAGGCCACATTGCGCTATATGCCCAATACAGCAAAGCGATTAGGCGCAAAAGAACTGGTGCAAACCACCCTTGCTGAGGGTACACGTCAAGCCATGCGTGAAGGTGGCATAGGCGGTGCTGCTGGCTATGTGGCTGGCCGTTTAGGAGTGGCCAATGGGGTTTCGACCATAGTAGGCAAGGCTGCACAAGGTAGTGTTGAAGGTGTAGTGCTTTCAGTGCCACACGCTATTGCTAACGTAACGAACAACCGCACAGGGCAAGCTAATGTGGTGGAGATTAATCGTGAAGGCATAAAGGTGAACGACCAACCTTTTACCCACATGAACCAGGCCCCCGATGGAAAGGTTGAAGCAGACACTATGTTGCGAGAGTGGTCGCAATGGGTCGGTATGCGTGTAGGCGAAGTGTTTATGCCATTTTCAAAATATGTTGATGGTAAGGTAGCAAACGTGGCCAAAGGTGCATGGAACAAAAGTGTTGGCCGATTTATTGACGGATCCTCATTTGCACGCATAACCGAAACTTTTAGCAAAGCTGCCAATGTTGGTAAGGCTGCAACCGAAGTGGGTAAATATGTGAGTGGCAACCTAAAACGTGCTGGTATGGGTGGCACTCTCACCTTTTATGCACAAACCAACCTTAGCGAAATGCTGAATGCTATGACGGTTGGAGATGTAAGTTGGGACGATATTAAGTCTGACCAACTTGACAAACTATGGGGCGCATTCGTTAGCAATGCTTATTTGGTGGCTCAAAACAACCTTGTTGGAACTGTTGGCTACTACAATCAAAAGAGCAATTTAAATAAAAGCCTTGCACAATATGACGCGCAAGGGAGTGCTGCATGGGGTGAAACGGACTGGAATGGCATAAAAGCCGATGTTGACCGATTGATTGACAACGACAAAAACTTGCAAGCCTATCAAAATGGTGTATTGGCTAACGAGAACCTTTCAAAGCCACAGCGTGAAACCATATCGCAATACATTGCCACACGAAAGACTTTGCAAGCATTTGACTTGTTTGCCAAGGTTGGTAACGAAAAGAGCAAACCGAATGAGTTTGACATTCGCTATAACGATGCTTACATAGCAGGCACGCAAGTGAAAAGTCCTGACCAAATGGCACAAATGCGTGAAAGCCTTGATGCAAGCCGAAATACTTTGGCTAACTTACTCGGTATTAACCCCGAACAGGTTGATGCTTTGTTTGCTGACACAAACAAATCGTTGGGACAAATTTATGAAGAACTTACACAACAATTTGTTGATAATGAAAAAGCCATTTTGCCCAATGGACAAAGCGTAAATACCACTAACATAGAACCGATTAAGCGTGCAATGGACCACTATTGTACAGCCCTATCTATGCAACGAGGTGTGTCGGAGTCGTTAATTACTTCGCAACTTGAAGCCGTTCAAAAACTTGATGCAAAAGTAGATGCTGCCACCAACAAAGATAGTGGTATGATTGAGCGAGCCACTGATGATATGGGACGCGAATGTTATGTGATTAGTGGCAATGCTGATAGCTCGAACAATACAGACATGGTTGTGGTTCGTTATACCGAAGATGGCCGTGTTGCTTCACTTTCGCCCAAACAAGTTAGAATTATAAAGCAGACTGATGCCCACGAGTTGAAACAAAAAAATGCTGATTTAGTTGACTTAAATTATGAAGGCATACGCAATAGCATAGTTAATGGTAAAACGTTACCCGAACCAAACGACCAAGTGGTGCTTTACGATGGTAAGAGCCGAGGAGTGGCTACCATTGAGGGCATTAAATATGAAGAAAGTACTAAGGACGACACACATGGTGTTGCAGCGCAGCCTAAATCGGTTGTAGTTAAAACTGAAGACGGACGGATTATTGAATTGCCTATTGACACTTACAGACAATGGGTACGTGATGGCTTTAAGCACGATACTGAAGTTTATGTGCATGGAACTGAAAGCGACAATAGTGAAAATACAAATGAACCTACTGAAGGAACAGAGAATGCAACCGAAGCACCTACCCTTGCAGAGGGCCTACGTGTTTCGATAAATGGCAATGAATACACCATTGGTAAGGTGGACGATAGCCGTGTTGAACTGATTGACGAAAATGGAAAGGATTTTCATTGGACCCGTTCTGCACTTGACAAAAAGTTGAAGAGTGGCGATGCAGAGATTTTAGCTTCGAATGAAGAGAACGCGCAACAAAAGCCAGAGTTGCATTATGGTGATGAGGTTGAACTGAATGATCCTGATAATGGTGAGAATATACGAGGTAAGGTAAATAGTCGTGATGCAAGTGACGAGGTTGAAATCGTTACTGACGATGGCCGTGTTTTAAGATACTCTAAACGAGAGTTAGACAATGTGATTCAAAATGTCTATAACAATGGGGAGCATATTTGGAGCAAAGATGAAAACAAGACGGAAGAAGCAAGTAACGAAACGGACACTGAACAATCAGCAACCTCGCAAGCCGAAGCACCACAAAATGAACCTATGCCCATGCGCACTATGGCAAATGGCGAAAAAACAGAGGATTGGTTATCTACTACCCCCAAGAGAGGTTATGACTACTTGTTTAATGAGAATGGATTGTCGCGTGATGAAGCCAAAGGTGTGCTTGACGCTTACCTTTCAGAAGCGCAAAAACGACTTGACAAAGAAAAGGGAAAGGTAGTAAAGCCCCTTGCTAACGTCCAAGCCTATAAGCGAATGAAGGCAGAACATGACACACGTGTTGCTGAAGCACAGAAAGAAGTGGACTATTGGAAAGGTGTGAAGGCAGAACACGAAAAGGTACTACTTGACGAAAGGCATGCGGCTAATGAGAGAGATAATGCTTGGCATGAAAAGGCAGTTGAAGAAGAAAAACAACGCAAAGAAGAAGAATTACGTAAAGCTGCAGAACAAGCAGAACGTGGAAGTCATGCAGTTGGTGAATCAATTCGAAATAAATGGAATACCGCAAAAAAAGAAAATGGTGAGTCTGATGAGATAACCTTGCCTAATGGAGAAACGATTAAAGGACATTATGTACTGACAGAAAGTGGTGCTGCAAGTGCTTCTCATCAAGCCACAAATGCATTCCAAGAAACAGAAGGATTTCCCGTTGACGAGAATGGACAGAGTGTTAATGATCGTGACTATAAACGTGACCAAGAAGCGCAACAAGTAACACGCAGCATGAGTGCAATTTATGACCAACGTGCTTTGCAACATCCTATTGTGGTGAGCCAAGATGGTGTAGTGCTTTCTGGTAATGGTCGCACGATGGCAGGAGAATTAGCAGCACAAGATGGCACTGACGCGAAATATATTGATTACTTATACAACCATGCTAATAAGTTTGGCTTTACAGAAGAACAATTGAAAGGATTTAAGCATCCACGTGTATTGTTTGTTACTGATGAAGCCATGCCTTACAATGCAGATACATTTGCCAAGTTTAACCAACGAGAGCAAAAAAGCCAGAGCAAAACCGAATTATCAGTAAAGATGGGCAAACTTGTTGATGATAATCTCTTTGGCCGCGTAATGGACACAATTGGCAAATACGACACATTAGGAGATTTTTACGCAGACGAAAATGCAACGTATGCGGTAGTTAAGCAGATGGCAGAAGCAGGTATCATTCCACAGACGGAAATGGCAAGTTTGTTTGATGGAGGGAAACTAAGCGAAACTGGAAAGAGCCTTATTGAAGGAGTTTTAATAGGCAAGGTGTTCCAAGCCAATCCAGATGCGGTTAGACAGATTACTGAGGTTAAGAGTATGCGCCAAGCTATTATGACAGCGTTGCAAAACATTGTTGAGAACAATCGTTTAGGTGATGGCTATGATTTGTCTAAAGAGTTGGCCGCTGCAATAGACTTGGTGTATAAAGCACGTAAAGCTGATTATAAGTTAGGACAAAGCGTAAGTCAATTTGCGCGTCAAGGCAACCTATTCCAATTAGATGATGGAGCAACCGTAGCAGACTTTAACAATGCAGCAGTCATGATGTTGGCTGATGTACTTAATGATGGCCGTGTTACCCAACTCAAAAATGTAATAGATTTTTACAACAAGCAAGCAAATGATTCCGCGCAAGGCATAGGTGATATGTTTTTGGGAGGTATCAAGACTAAAGAGCAAATTATTAACGAAGTAAACCAAGCATTAAAAGATGGAAAAGGAAACAATCGAAGAACCACGTCCTCTACAGACGGACAAAGCAGAGGAAGCCAAGGCAGCGAACAAGGCAATGCTGTTGGCACAAGCCATACGAAAGGCAAATCAAGCAGCGAAAGCTCAGCAGTAACAGCCGAAGCAAATGTGGAAAGTGGTGCAACCGAGAGTGAGAAATCTTCGGCAAAGGGTGATGTTGTGCCTTCGGGTAATGGTGATACCCCGTTGAGTGAGAAGATCGCCACCGCCTCAGCCGAAGTGAACACCGAACCCACCGAGGCGCAGAAGGAGGCAGGCAACTACAAGAAGGGACATGTGCAAGTCGGTACGTTCGACATCACCATTGAGCAACCACAGGGAAGTGTGCGTAAGGGCACTGATGCTGACGGTAAGCAGTGGGAAAGCAAGATGAACAACACTTATGGCTACATTCGTGGTGCAGTGGGTGTTGATGGTGACCATATAGACGTGTTCCTCTCTAATGACATTGATGGTTGGAACGGACGCAAGGTTTTTGTAGTGGACCAGTACAACCCAGATGGCAGTTTTGACGAGCATAAGGTGATGCTTGGTTTCAACGATGCTGACGAAGCAAAGAGCGACTATCTTGCTAACTATGAGAATGGTTGGGAGAATGGTCGTAGAATTGACGTGACTGCTGTGAACCTCGAAGACTTTGAGAAGTGGATTGCATCAAGCAAGCGCAAGACAAAGCCTTTTGGTGAGTATGCAGGGGTGAAGAAAGAAACGGTTGCCGCAGATGAAATTGTAACGCAGAAGTATAGCGCTTTGCCAGAAGATTTGCGTCAACAGAAGGCTGGCGGAAAGTCTGTACAACCCCCTACGCGTGAGGAGACTATACTTCGTGATGCAGTGATAGACCACATGAAGGAAAGTGGCCTTGATGTGCTTGGCACGGAAGAAGGTCAGCAGGTGCTTGATATGGCGAATGATGAAGACGTAGTACGTACCCATGCCATGATTTCGTCACTTACAAAAGCAGCAAATACTATTAGAGGGTGGATAACTGGCAATAAGCGTGGAAAATCATTTACCATAGAATTACCAGAAGCTACACGAAAAATGATTCGTAGGGTGATGGGGCGTGATTTTGATAGCCATAATATTACAGCTAATAACATAGCTCATGCTTATGCAAACCATGGTGTTCATGGTTTAAAAATTACGGAGAACTCAATACCATTAGCTAAAGAGAATATGGAATTGATGCCCTATATTATGACAGCGCCAGATTATATACGTAGAGGTAGTGAAGATATAACAGGGCGTGAATCTGTGAAATTCTATAAGACATTAAGCAATGGTTATGTCATCGTTGTTGAGAAGGAACAAAAAAACAGCCCAAATGATATGGAAACCATTACCATGTGGGCTGAAATGTCTTCATCTAATGTTGCAGATGCCCGAACAAGTTCGTCCCCTGCAATCGACGCCCGAAACGTTATCATTAGCACCGAAGACGCTGCAAAGATACGCAAAGATGCTGAAGATACAATAGCGAAAGACAAAAATATTCGTGAGCATCGCGTTTACCACGGCAGCGGTGCAGACTTTGACCACTTTGACCATAGCCACATGGGCGAGGGCGAAGGTGCGCAAGCTTATGGCTGGGGTACTTATGTGACCGAGGTGGAAGGTATTGGCAGAACGTATGCGGTACAAAATGCTAAGCTATATGGTGCATACATTGACGCTGAACATGAATATGAGAAAGCAAAGATAATATATAATAGTATTGTTAGAAATATTGCAGGACTAAAGTCAAACTTGTCAGTATATGAACGGAGTTTGGGAAAAACTAAGAAACTTATAGCAGAACATGGAGATGACCAGCAATTTGTAGATAAACAGACCGATAGAATTAAGAGGACGGAGGCTTCTATTGCAGCAACGAAAGCTGAGATAAAAGCAGCAATGGGACGTTTGCCAGAATCTGAAAAACGTATGAAAAGTGCCAAGGAACGTTTGGACGCATTACCTGCCCCTGAACGTCACCTTTATACAATAGAAATTCCCGATGATGATGGCAGAAATTACTTGGATTGGAATGGGCATCCTACTGAATCTTTACTGAAAGACGTAGGCTCTTTTTTGGAGAGTAATGGTTTTGAGAGGGTGCAGGATAGCCCTGCCAGATATGAGAAAGGAGAAAGCACCGTTGTTTTGAACCCAAATGCAACAGGAGCTGATTTGTATGCGGAATTGCAGGAAGCTCTTGGCAGTGACAAGAAAGCATCACAAACATTGGCCGAGTTAGGCTATATTGGCATCAAATACCCTGCAAACAATATGCGTGGTGGCCGTAAGGATGGCGCCAAGAATTACGTTATATTCAACGAGAATGACGCGAAGATTACAGACCATGTACGTTTCTTCCGCACTGCAAATGGCGAGGCTTACGGTTTTACTTTTGGTGGTAAAATTTATATTGATCCGAAGATTGCCAACTCGGAGACTCCAGTACATGAATATGCGCACCTATGGGCTACAGCCTTGAAGGCAAATAACGCAAAGGAATGGCAGAATGTGGTAGGCTTAATGAAAGGCACATCAGTGTGGGAAGAGGTGAAGAAACTCTATCCAGAACTAAAGTCAGATGATGAGATAGCCGATGAAGTGTTAGCCACTTATTCAGGTCGCAGAGGTGCAGAGCGTTTGCGTAAGGAGATGGATGATATAGCTAAAAGCAATGGCAATGTGTTTGACAAAGCCACTGCCATGAATGCTATGCATCGTGTAAAACAAGCCATTGAAAAGTTTTGGAAGGCAGTGGCCGATTTCCTTCACATTCACTACACCAGTGCAGAACAAGTTGCCGACCAAGTGATGAAGGATTTGCTTGACGGGGTGGATCCTCGTAGTATGATGGACGGTGGCAAGAGCCTTCGTCCTGAAACGCGTATCAATATAGTGGCAGCTAAGGCCGAGCATGGCTTTAAGAATTATGCCGAAGCTAAGACTTGGGCGAAGGAGCATATAGCACGCACTTATAGCGGTAAAGAGACAGGTGGAAAGGGGGATATTCGTATTAGCAATGCGGCCGTTGACAAGTATTTGTCGCAAAGTGCTGTTGATAAGAGTGATAGCAAGGACGTTCATTTGTCGGTGCTGAAGGTATTGCCTAAGGTTATCCGTGAAAGTGTGGATGCAGAACAACACGCAGACTTTAAGAAAGGCGAAGATGGTGTGCGCTCGGCAGAGAATGGCATCAATCCTGATGTAACAATACATAGATTGTATGGCGCAGTACGTATGGACGGAAAGGTGTATAGGGTTAAGGTTACGCTGAAGGAGGATTCAGCAAGAAGCCGAGACCCCAAGAAAGCGTATAGCTATGAAGCAACAAAAATAGAGTTGTTAGCTGGACAACATGGGAAAGACCCTGAAACAGGACGTTTCCCCCGCAATTCTAACAACTCTATAATTGCTGCAAATTTACTGAAAGGTGTTGAGAAATCCTACGGTGGCGGTAAGTTTTTTGAGGATTACAACAAAATTCGTGAGCAATTTATAGGTGAACAAGGCGCAGAACGTGCCGACCATGCCGAGGAGGTAAGTACGCGACTTGACAACTTGAGTGTGGCACGTGAGATGG
>ERZ507012.125-NODE-125-length-24904-cov-14.4867_pt1 | contig 24904 bp, 35 predicted proteins | sample MGYA00512878_ERZ507012 | MGnify/ENA metagenome assembly ERZ507012
TAACATAATAAGTGGTGTAAAGCATACTTACTTGTTAACCTGTCAACTTGTTAACCCGTTAACCTGAAATTCCGCCAACGGGTATTAGCTACATAAAATTGATATATTGCTATCTGGCAAAACTCAAAAGGACATAAAAATCCTCCCCGAAGCCCATATAATAGGACTTCGGGGAGGATTTTTTCAAAGGTGAACCACCCCTCAACGAAAATACTTGGTTTAGGAGGAGGGAGTATTGCGTTAGGGAGGGGAGGGAGTATTGCGTCACATGATTTATTGAACCCACTTTTTACTACGTCACGTTTAGTCTTTAGCTCATTCATGTTAAATTAAGGACTGAAGTTATATCACACCTCAAACATAACACTTTGACTTACGCAAGTAATTGGTTACCACCCCCCAAAGAAGCGTTATCTAATAGTCAGCAAAATAGCAAATAGAACTAAAACATGGGCTTGTACACACGTGAGCAAAAAAACAAGAGTGGAGAGTAAAAAATGCTATCCATGCTTTGCAAGTTTCGCAACAACTTTGTACCTTTGCCTTGAATTTACAGAAACCGAGTTACAAATGGAGACGTTTTTCAAATCACACGCCTATCTGATGGAACACTACAATGCTCCCGTACGCCGTTCATTGATGGACACCATAGACTGGAGCTACCGCATGATAGGCATTAAAGGGCCTCGTGGTGTGGGACGCACCTCCTTCCTGTTGCAGTACGCCAAAGAGAACTTTGACGTGCGGCTTCGTCAGTGCCTATACATCAACCTCAATAGCTTTTACTTTCAAGCACACGGCATTGTTGACTTTGCGGGCCGCTTTATGGCCGAAGGTGGACAAGTGTTGCTCATTGACCAAGCTTTTAAATTACCTGACTGGCGCGAGCAATTGTGCGAGTGCTATCATAAATATCCTTATCTGCGTATTGTTTACACCACTACTTCGGTGAATGCCGATGAGGGCGAAGACAATACCGAATTGTCGTCAATTAGTCGCGTATACGTTCTCCACGGCTTCTCTTTCCGTGAGTTCATTAATTTGCAAACTAAAGAGAACTTTAATGCCTACACTTTTGATCAATTACTTTCAGATCATGACCAAATTCTGAAAACGATTCTTCCCAAAGTGCAGCCTTGGCATTACTTTCAAGATTATTTGCAACACGGCTACTACCCATTCTTCCTTGAGAATCACAACTTCACTGAAGCTTTGCTCAAGGCTATGAACAACATGATTGAGGTAGACTTGCTGCTAAACAAGCAAATTGAACTGAAGTACTTGTCGCGCATCAAAAAGTTGCTCTACCTATTGGCTATTGGTGACCCTGCTGCACCCAACGTGAGCAAATTGGCACAAGAAATTGGAACTTCGCGAGCTACGGTAATGAATTACCTTAAGTATCTTGAAGAAACTCGCCTTATCAACATGGTACACCATGAGGGCGAAACCTTCCCCAAGAAACCTGCTGCTATCTACCTGCACGATGCCAACTTAATGTATGCGCTCTACGAAAACTGTATGACGGAACAAACTATCATGGAGACGTACTTTGTAAACTGTTTGTGGCGTCACCACACGGTGAACAAGGGTAAGCGCATGGGCATGTTCCGCATTAATAACACTACTAACATATGCGTTTGCGACAAAGCACGACGCATACGCACTGCTCCCGACACCATATACGTAAAGTATAACACAGATGTGGGACGCGACAACGAAATTCCACTTTGGCTCTTTGGATTCCTTTATTAGTGTGGCTGCAAGCGCTATCGTACACTAATAGCAACAAGGGAAGAAAGTGTGAGTAAAGAATTGTGATGGTGAAAAGGTGTAGCTTTAATTACACCCACACAAAATACTTTATATCTATTCATAGTGGAGACCCTTATTTAATATAAAGGGTGCAATAACACAATACTTACTACAACGCTTCATAACAATAATTCTATTTAATATATGAGAATGCTGAATTGCATTGATGTGTAACCTATGCTGCTTGACGCGGTGATTGCTTTAAGATTGACATCAGAGCACACATTAAATTGTCAAGAGCATCAGCACATTAGGGTAATGCGGCATTCGCAAAATTACAATCATGGCAAACAAGAAGTTTATTACTTGTGACGGTAACCAAGCTGCTGCGCACATTGCGTACATGTTTTCAGAGGTTGCTGCCATTTACCCCATCACTCCGTCCTCTCCTATGGCTGAGCACGTTGACGAATGGTCTGCTCAAGGACGTATCAACCTTTTTGGCGATACTGTAAAGGTACAAGAAATGCAGAGTGAAGGTGGTGCTGCAGGTGCTGTTCACGGCTCATTGCAGAGCGGTGCACTCACCACTACCTTTACCGCTTCTCAGGGCTTGCTCCTGATGATTCCTAATATGTACAAAATTGCTGGTGAATTACTCCCTTGCGTATTCCACGTATCGGCTCGTACACTGGCTACCCACTCTCTTTGTATCTTTGGCGACCACTCTGACGTAATGGCTTGCCGCCAAACTGGTTTCGCAATGTTGTGCGAAGGCTCTGTGCAAGAGGTAATGGACTTGTCAGCTGTTGCTCACTTGGCTGCTCTTGACACACGTGTACCTTTCATCAACTTCTTTGATGGTTTCCGCACTTCACATGAGTATCAAAAGATTGAGGTGATGGATCAAGAAGACATCCGTCCGCTCGTTCCTATGGATAAGGTGGCTGAGTTCCGCAGCCGCGCTCTTACTCCTGAACACCCTGTAGCTCGTGGTATGGCTGAAAACCCTGAAACATTCTTTGCTCACCGCGAAGTTTGCAACCCCTACTATGACTCAGTACCTGCTGCTGTTGAAAAGTACATGGCCGAGATTAGCAAAATCACTGGCCGTGAATATAAACTCTTCAGCTACTATGGTGCCGATGATGCTGAGCGCGTAATCATTTGCATGGGTTCAGTAACCGAGGCTGCACGCGAAGCTATTGACTACCTTAACGCTAAGGGTGAAAAGGTAGGTATGGTAAGTGTTCACCTCTATCGTCCATTCTCTGTTAAGCACTTGCTCGCTGCTGTGCCTAAGACTTGCAAGAAGATTGCCGTTCTTGACCGCACTAAGGAACCTGGTGCTAATGGTGAACCTCTCTACCTCGATGTTAAGGATGCCTTCTACGATGTAGCTGATCGTCCTCTCATCGTTGGTGGCCGCTATGGTTTGGGTTCATGCGACACTACTCCTACTATGATTATCTCGGTTTACGACAACTTGGCTTTGCCTGAACCTAAGGATCACTTCACACTGGGTATTGTTGATGACGTTACCTTCCACTCTCTCCCCTTGGAGAAGGAAATGGCTCTTGGTGGCGAAGGCATCTTCGAAGCTAAGTTCTATGGACTCGGTGCTGATGGTACGGTAGGTGCTAACAAGAACTCTATTAAGATTATTGGTGACAACACCGACAAGTACTGCCAGGCATACTTCTCATACGACTCTAAAAAGTCAGGTGGTTTCACTTGCTCTCACTTGCGCTTTGGCGATCACCCCATTCGCTCTACTTACCAAATTAAAACTCCTAACTTCGTAGCTTGCCACGTACAGGCTTACTTGCACATGTACGATGTGCTACGTGGTTTGCGCGACAATGGTACGTTCTTGCTCAACACCATTTGGGAAGGCGATGAGTTGGCTCACAACTTGCCTAACAACGTAAAGCGCTATTTTGCTGAGCACAACATCACCGTTTACTACATTAACGCTACTAAGATTGCACAAGAGATTGGCTTAGGTAATCGTACCAACACCATTCTCCAGTCGGCCTTCTTCCGCATCACAGGTGTTATCCCTGTTGATTTGGCCGTAGAGCAGATGAAGAAGTTCATCGTTAAGTCATACAGCAAGAAGGGTCAAGATATCGTTGATAAGAACTACCAGGCCGTTGACCGTGGTGGTGAATACAAGCAACTCGCTGTTGATCCTGCATGGGCTACACTCCCCGAGGACGAGAAGATTGTACGTGATGAACCCGCATTCATCTCTGACATGGTACGTCCTATCAACGCACAGAATGGTGACCTCCTTCCCGTTAGCGCCTTCAAGGTATCAGAAGATGGTACTTGGCAACAAGGTACTGCCGCTTATGAAAAGCGTGGCGTAGCTGCCTTCGTTCCTGTATGGCACAAGGAGAATTGTATTCAGTGTAACAAGTGTGACTTTGTTTGTCCTCACGCTGCCATCCGTCCGTTCGTTCTTACCGACGACGAATTGACTGGCTTCAAGGGTGAAACTATTGAAATGAAGGCACCTGCTGCTATGAAGGGTATGCACTTTGTTCAGCAAGTTGACGTAATGGACTGCCTTGGCTGCGGTAACTGTGTTGACGTATGTCCTGGACTTAAGGGTAACAAGGCTCTTGAAATGGTACCTCTCGAAGGTCAAGAGGCTGAAGCTGAAAACTGGACTTACTGCACTACTAAGGTTACCAGCAAACAGCACTTGGTAGATGTTAAGCTCAACCCCAAGAACTCTCAGTTCGCTACTCCACTCTTTGAGTTCTCAGGCGCTTGCTCTGGTTGTGGTGAAACTCCTTATGTCAAGCTCGTTAGCCAACTCTTTGGTGACCGCCAAATGGTAGCTAATGCCACTGGTTGCTCATCAATTTACTCTGGTTCTATTCCTTCAACTCCTTACACAACTAACGAAAAGGGTCAAGGTCCTGCTTGGGCAAACTCATTGTTTGAGGACTTCTGTGAGTTTGGTATGGGTATGATTCTTGCTAACAAGAAGATGCGTGCTCGCATTCAAAAGTTGTTGCAAGAGGTGATTGCTACTGAAGAGGCTCCTGCTGAATACAAGGCTGCTGCTCAGGAATGGATTGATGGTCAGAACGATGCTGCTGCAAGCCGTGCTGCTGCTGAAAAGCTCGAGCCTATGATTAAGGCTGGTGCTGAGAAGGGCTGCGAAACTTGCAAGCAATTGGCAGAACTGAGCCACTTCCTCACCAAGCGTAGTCAATGGATTATTGGTGGTGATGGTGCTTCATACGACATCGGTTACGGTGGCCTTGACCACGTTTTGGCAAGCGGTGAAGATGTTAATATCCTTGTACTTGATACTGAGGTTTACTCTAACACAGGTGGTCAGGCTTCAAAGGCTACTCCTGTTGGTGCTATTGCACAATTCGCTGCTGCTGGTAAGCGCGTAACTAAGAAGGACTTAGGCCTAATGCAAACTACTTATGGTTACATCTATGTAGCTCAGGTGGCTATGGGTGCTGACCAAGCTCAGTGCTTGAAGGCTATGAAGGAGGCTGAAGCTTATCATGGTCCTTCACTCATCATTGCTTATGCTCCTTGTATCAACCACGGTTTGAAGATCAAGGGTGGTATGGGCCGTAGCCAAGCTGAAGAGGCTCGCGCTGTTGCATGCGGTTACTGGCACTTGTGGCGCTTTAACCCTGAACTCGCTGACCAGGGCAAGAATCCGTTCACACTTGACTCTAAGGAACCTGATTGGGATAAGTTCCAAGATTACCTTGACCATGAGGTTCGCTTCCTCTCATTGAAGAAGGCTTTGCCTGAACAAGCTCAAGAACTTTATGATGAAACGAAGCGTGCTGCTCAACGTCGCTATGCTTCATACATTCGTAAGACGAAGGAAGATTGGTCTCTCCCACAGGAATAATTCTGACGCTAAGTAAGGGCTATTGAATGAGGCCTATATGTGCCTAATATTGCTTTTACACACGTTATATATAGCGCATTCCGCTTGTCCCTCTCATAGGGACTTCGGAATGCGCTTTTTTTGTTCCAACAAGTATCACACGCGCAGTCTTTCATGCTTGAATACACAAAATATTCTGAAGTGGTGGAGTTAAAAGCTACCCCATAGATCTAATTGCAGGACATTATAGCCTCTCATCGGTAATAAATATGTCCCCAAAATCCTGCAGTTTGACCTTTACACGTGATTTTTTGCTATATTATCTAGAGGCATATACCTTGTGTGAAGTTCCTCTTCGTTAGGCGAAAGTATGCAGTCAGCTTCTTTGAGATTTCACCTCACAATGAACACCCTTGCTTCTGGCTATGCAATTACCGCTTTTAGGGCTTACTATGGACTTACACTCCGTTAGATAATCCTCATGTCGAGCATACTACTAAAAAGCCCTCAGCAGGCATTTTAAGCGCTGCTGAGGGCTTTCTTTATTCCTTATAATAATATCTGTATCTTGGTTCTTATTATTTGCTCTGAACCATCTTAACACCTACATTGTAGTTGGTAAACTTAGGTGCATAACCTTGCTTAAAGGGAATAGTGAAGTTATGACGTTCACGCTGTACAAAAGTACCATTGGCCTTTACACTACGAAGCTTTTTAGCTACAGCAGAAGCACTTGCTGATGGTGTAGTAAAGGATTTAACAACCACAGTACCCCATTCACCCTTGGCATTCTTGGCTACAGCCAATGCTACAGCATCAGTTTCAGGATCAATTTGGAAGTCGGTAGTAATAGGTTCATAGAAGAACCAATTAGACATTGGCATTGGAGGATCTTGTCTCAAATCATTGGCATAACCCTCAGGATCCTTGTTGTAATTTTCAGCTGTGCACACAGTAAAGCGATAGCAGCTTGACTGATCGTTGGGAGTGAAAGTGATAAATTGGCTATAAAGTTGCTCGCCATTCCAATCTTGTAATTTATAATCACCCAAAGCAATGTCGACTGTAGCCAAACCAGCTCCACCTAACTCTTTAGTGGTGAATGAAATGGTGTCGCAAGGCATATAGTTGTCGTTAGCGTCCCATCCTTGTACAAAGATTTCATAGTCTGTACCTGGTGACATATCTTTCCAAGAGTCGGTAGCTGCTTCCCAACCATTTTCACCTGGTTCATGCTGAAAGCCCCAACCCTTTACCATATCACAGAAGTTGGTAAAGCCCATCATTGGACCCCAACTCTTGTATTGAGACTGAATTATGCCCTTTTCACCCGACAAGGTGGCATAACCTTTCACATCAGCATTAGCTGTAGTTGTGAGTGAGAAACTACGCGCATCAATAGCAAGTTTACCTTGCTCAATCTTAGGATTACCTACTAACACTGCAGGTAATGTGGTAAAATTGGCACGCGATACACCGCAAAGGGTTCCAAATTCGTCAATACCTACAGTAACGGCAGTATATTCAGTTTGTGCCTTTGCACCAAAACTGCTCAATTCTACTTTACCAGCAGTAAAATCTTGCGTATAAACAGACTTGTTATTGGCATCAACGTAGTTAACCAATTGTTCATCGGTCATAGCGTTGGCACGCAAAGAGGGTAAAATGTCAAGTTTGAACGATGTGGCATGTTCATTACGTGTTACCACAAAAGTTACATTGTCAGCATCAATGCTCGATACACTGACTTCAGCCTTTGCTTCACCCGATGCTACAGGGAAAGCAATTTGCTGAATACGATCAACTGCATATGATGTGGTTTGACCCGACGTTGAGGTTACTACCATACGTTCATTTGAAAGGCTTTGAGCAAAAGCGCTACTTGCAAAAACTGCAGAGCAAAGGAGTGTAGTGTATAATTTCTTCATAAGTATGTTGTACTTGATTTAGGCGTGGAGATGCAGACTAATAATAAAAAAATGATGTAGTGCACCTCGAACGTGTGATGTTGTGTTATCTTTTTATAGTGTTGTAATTACGTTTACTTGCTAAATTTTGCAGACTGATTGCCTACCTTTACAAGGTATACGCCAGGCTGGATGCTTGCAATGTTAACAGAAGTTCCAGCAAATTGGCTTACTTGCTTAACCACCTGACCTGTTGTGGCAAAGATAGTGAGCGTAGTAGGATCTGTAACGCCCTTTACATGAAGGGTGTTGCCTGATACACTCACCTGCAGTTTTTCGGTTGAAGATGCTTGTACAGATCCAATAGCATTTGTAATGTCGGTAAACGTAATACTCTCAATGTCTTTTAGAGCAAAAGATTGAATGACATTAGGAGTCGTTTCTTCTGAGTCACCTTCAGCAGCTGGAGCAGTGAAGTTAATTTTAGCGTCAAGAAAAGTTGCCTTTTCTATACTACTTAATGAGAACGAAACAGTCTTTTCAGAACCTTGCAGCTTAACAACCATTTGCTTTTGTGCTTGTGCTGAGCCACCAAGGACTAAGGCACACAAGGCTGCTAAACCCATTTTTTTTGTTTTGGTCATACTTAGATATGTTACTTAGGTTGGGATGTTGTAAAAAGGTAAATAACTTGTAACATGATGTATAATGCATTAACACTTACACCATTACATTTTTTATTCCTTTCGATGGCAAAAGTATATATTTATTTTAAAACAACAAACATTTTGAACGTTTTTTTTATACGTTCCTTACTTTTTTCCAAAACAAATACATCAAATTCATATTTTAGATGATTAAGTAAGTGATTAAGAATAAGAGAGATTTTATTATTTGTTATGTTAGTGTTCTATATTGTTGGAAGTGAATTTTTGATAGTAAATGTGTCTCTTACCCGATAAATAGGAAGTAGAAAAGGATTGAACATTGCAAGCTATGTGACTGAAACTACTATCAAAAAAGAGACGCTTTCAAGAACATAACAATCGCACATCTAAATAACATTACCAAGTATCCTTATAATACTTTACCAAGCACCTTTTTAAAAAGTGAACTTTATAACATTCGCCTTGCACTATCTTTGAATAAGATAGGCTGCGGCTTGGCAATAAGTTCAAGCAAACTTGACTTATTGCTCTCGCCTTGCACTATCTTTGAATAAACATAGATACAAAAAAAAGCAACCCCAACAGATGTGAGATTGCTTTTGATATTAAATAGAAGAGCCAAGGGTGCTTGGACACACCCTTTAGCCAAGTTACGCGCAATATTACTCAGCCTTTGCTTCTTCAGCAGGGGCTTCAGTTGCTTCAGCAGTTGCAGGAGCTTCAGCAGTAGCTGCGGCCTTTTTGCTACGACGAGTGCGAGTTGCCTTCTTCTTGGTCTTGGCCATGTTCTCATCGAAGTCTACGAGTTCGATGAAGCACATTTCAGACGCATCGCTGGCACGGAAGCCAGTCTTGATGATGCGAGTGTAGCCACCGGGACGATCAAGAACCTTGCTACGTACCTCACGGAAGAGTTCGGTAACGGCAACCTTGTCCTGAAGATAGCTGAACACTACACGACGTGAGTTCATTGTATCGTCCTTGCTCTTAGTGATCAAGGGCTCAACATACTTCTTCAGCGCCTTAGCCTTGGCCAGAGTCGTAGTGATTCTTTTGTGCTTGATCAAAGAGCAAGCCATGTTTGAGAGCATGGCGCTTCTGTGAGAAGCAGTACGGCTCAGATGGTTGAATTTTTTATTGTGTCTCATTTCAGATATTAATCTTTATCTAATTTATACTTAGAAATGTCAGTTCCAAACGACAGATTCAGACTCTCGAGCAAATCATCAAGCTCCGTGAGCGATTTCTTACCAAAGTTACGGAACTTTAAGAGGTCATTCTTGTTATACTGTACAAGCTCACCGAGTGTTTCAACATCAGCTGCCTTCAAACAATTGAGTGCACGAACTGAAAGGTTCATGTCAGTCAATTTGGTCTTGAGCAATTGACGCATGTGAAGCACTTCTTCATCGAACTCTTCGTTGTCAGCATCGGGCTTGTCCTCCATGGTGATCTTCTCATCAGAGAAGAGCATGAAATGGTATATCAAGATTTTAGCAGCCTCCTTCAGTGCATCCTTTGGGTGAATGGAACCGTCCGTAGAAATTTCAAGTACCAGTTTGTCATAGTCAGTCTTCTGCTCAACGCGGAAAGGCTCAACAGTATACTTGACGTTACGGATAGGAGTGTAAATAGAGTCGATAGCAATCTCGTTGATATCTTGGCAGAACTCACGATTCTCATCAGAGCGAACATAACCTCTGCCCTTGTTGATAGAGATTGTTATCTGCATCGTGGCTTTAGAATCTAAGTGACAAATCACTAATTCAGGATTTAACACTTCAAATCCATTGAGGAAGCTATTCATATCGCCAGCCTTGAACTCAGTAGAGCCCGAGATGGTGATAGTAGCCTTCTCTGTTTCGTACTCATCTACAATCTGCTTGAAACGAACTTGTTTCAAGTTGAGTATAATGTTGGTTACGTCTTCAATTACTCCCTGCACTGTGTCAAACTCATGCTGAACACCTTCAATTTTGATGGTATTGATAGCAAAGCCTTCAAGTGAAGAGAGTAAGATGCGACGCAATGCATTTCCGACAGTAGTGCCGAAACCAGGCTCCAAAGGACGGAATTCAAATTTACCATACTTGGAGTCGTTTTCCAACATTATTACTTTGTCAGGTTTTTGAAATGCTAATATCGCCATGAATGTAAGGGAATTATTGATTAGTTTTTAGAGTACAACTCGACGATCAACTGCTCCTTGATGTTCTCAGGGATGTCAGCACGTTCGGGCTTGTGAAGAAGCTTACCGCTCTTAGTAGTCTCATCCCATTCAATCCAAGGATACTTGCTGTGGTTGAAGCCTGCCAATGAATCAGCAATAACTTCAAGAGACTTAGACTTTTCGCGAACAGCTACGATTTGACCAGGCTTAACACTGTAAGAAGCAATGTTAACCACACGGCCGTCAACCGTGATGTGCTTGTGATTTACGAGCTGACGAGCAGCAGCACGAGTAGGAGCAATACCAAGACGGTATACTACATTGTCGAGACGGCACTCAAGGCTCTGGAGAAGGATTTCACCAGTAATGCCTGATGCAGAAGCTGCCTTTTCAAAGAGATTGCGGAATTGCTTTTCAAGTACGCCATAAGTGTACTTAGCCTTCTGCTTCTCAGCGAGCATGACACCATATTCAGAAGTCTTACGACGACGATTGTTACCATGCTGTCCAGGAGGGAAGTTGCGCTTTGCTAACACCTTGTCAGCACCGAAGATAGCCTCACCAAACTTACGGGCGATACGAGACTTAGGTCCAATATATCTTGCCATTGTTTTTTTATTTCTTTTACTATAAAACTACGTGTGTTATACTCTTCTGCGCTTCGGAGGACGGCAGCCGTTGTGGGGAAGCGGAGTAACATCGATAATCTCAGTTACTGCGATACCAGCACCGTGTACGGCACGGATAGCTGATTCACGACCATTACCCGGACCCTTAACATAAGCCTTCACCTTGCGGAGACCAAGGTCATAAGCTACTTTGGCGCAATCCTGAGCGGCCATTTGGGCAGCGTAGGGAGTGTTCTTCTTAGAACCACGGAAGCCCATCTTACCGGCAGAAGACCAAGAAATAATCTGGCCCTCGCTATTTGCAAGAGACACAATGATATTGTTGAAAGAGCTGTGAACGTGGAGCTGACCCATAGCGTCAACCTTCACGTTTCTCTTCTTTGCTGCAACTGTTTTCTTTGCCATATTTATTTATTATTTAGTAGCTTTCTTCTTGTTAGCAACGGTCTTCTTACGACCCTTGCGAGTACGAGCATTGTTCTTTGTGCTCTGACCGCGAACGGGAAGTCCGTTACGGTGACGAACACCACGGTAGCAACCAATGTCCATAAGACGCTTGATGTTCAGTTGGATTTCAGAGCGAAGATCACCTTCAACCTTGTAACCAGCGCCAATGATTTCACGAATCTTAGCAGCTTGGTCGTCAGTCCAATCCTTCACTTTGATATCTCTGTCAATGCCGGCTTCGTCCAAGATTTTAGCCGAGCTACTACGACCTATACCGTAGATGTAGGTCAGGGCGATCTCACCACGTTTGTTTTGAGGGAGGTCTACACCAACAATTCTTATTGCCATATTTTTTTTTGTTTATTGCGGAACTTGGTTAACCCTGACGCATTTTGAACTTAGGGTTCTTTTTGTTAATCACAAACAGACGGCCTTTGCGACGTACAATCTTGCAATCTGCAGACCGTTTCTTTAATGATGCTCTTGTTTTCATATGTTTTGTTTATTTGTATCTGAACACAATTCTTCCTTTCGAAAGATCGTACGGACTCATTTCGACCTTTACTTTGTCACCTGGCAATATTTTAATGTAATGCATACGCATTTTGCCAGAGATGTGGGCCGTAATTTCATGTCCGTTCTCTAATTCTACACGGAACATAGCATTGCTCAATGCTTCAACGATTGTCCCGTCTTGTTCGATAGCAGCTTCTTTTGCCATATTAATGTTTCTGTCTTTCTACTTTTTCAATTTCCTCAAACGTCGACATGATGTCAGCCTTGCCATGATGAATAGCAATGGTATGTTCGAAGTGCGCAGCTGGCAATCCATCGCGAGTAACAACTCCCCATCGATCGTCCAACATTGCCAATTCATGACTACCCATCGTTATCATGGGCTCTATGGCAATACACAAACCATTTTTCAACTGTTTGCCTGTGCCCTGTCGTCCGTAGTTGGGAACTTGCGGGTCTTCATGCATCTCATGTCCGATGCCATGTCCAACAAACTCTCTCACTACACCATAACCATTCGATTCACAATGGTTCTGCACTGCATAGCCTATATCACCCAAACGGTGTCCTACAATGGCTTGTTCAATGCCCTTGTAAAGAGACTCCTTCGTAACTCGTAGGAGCTCCTTAACTTCAGGTTTCACCTCCCCTACACAAAAAGTGTAGCAAGAGTCACCACAAAAGCCATCAATAAACGTACCGCAATCAACTGAAACAATATCACCATCACGAAGCGGTTCGTCGTTTGGAATTCCGTGCACCACCACATTGTTTACCGATGTGCAGATGCTTGCGGGGAAAGGTCCGCCAAATGGATTAGGAAAGCCTTTAAATGTAGGCTCAGCACCATTGTCGCGGATAAATTGTTCAGCCAGAGTGTCCAACTGACGGGTTGTGACACCCGGCTCAACAACCTTTGCTATTTCAGTAAGCGTTGCGCTAACCAAAAGGTTTGCTTTGCGCAACAACTCTATCTCATCGTCGGTCTTCAGATAAATCATTCAGACTAAAAGTAAATTAATAGGCAGCTACCTTCGTTGAACGTGTGCGGACATGTCCTGAATTAAGCAGTCCGTCGTAGTGGCGCACCAAAAGGTGGCTTTCAATCTGTTGCAACGTGTCCAGTACAACACCCACAAGGATAAGCAAAGACGTACCTCCAAAGAATTGGGCAAACTCTTGCTTTACACCAAAAATACCAGCAAAAGCAGGCATAATAGCAATTAAAGCAATAAAGAGAGAACCAGGGAAAGTGATGCGTGACATCACGTCGTCTAAGTAGTCAGCTGTGGGTTTGCCAGGCTTAACACCTGGAATAAAACCGTTATTACGCTTCATGTCTTCAGCCATTTGAACAGGGTTCAAAGTAATGGCTGTGTAGAAGTAAGTAAACGCTACAATCAGGATAACGAACACTACGTTATAAAGAACGCTTGTGTGATCCAGGAACTGATTCAAGACCCAACTACCACCATTTTTAGAAACGGTTTGGGCCAGAGTCAGAGGAATGAACATGATAGCTTGAGCGAAGATGATAGGCATCACGTTAGCAGCAAAAAGCTTTAAGGGGATGTACTGACGTGCACCACCAACAGCGCGATTACCTTCAATGCGTTGTGCATACTGTACAGGCACCTTTCGTGTAGCCTTAACAAGCATGATGGCCAAAGCCATAACAAAGAGCAGTGCAATAATTTCGAAGAGGAACTTAATTAAGCCACCACCTTCAGCACCACTAAACGCAGTAACAAATTCAGCAACAAAGGCACTCGGCATACGTGCAATAATACCAATCATAATGATGAGTGATACACCATTGCCGACACCCTTGTCAGTGATTCTTTCGCCAAGCCACAGGATAAACATACTACCTGCCGCAAGGATAATCGTAGACGACAACATGAACCAGAATCCGTCTCCAACAAGGAAAGCACCAGAACCAGCGGTCTGAGCCTTAAGGTTAATAAGATAAGTTGGAGCCTGGAAGAGCAAAATTGCTATAGTCAACCAACGAGTAATCTGATTGATTTTTCTACGACCACTCTCGCCTTCACGTTGCATCTTTTGGAAATAAGGCACAGCAATAGCGAGGAGCTGGATGACAATCGATGCAGAAATGTAGGGCATGATACCCAAGGCAAATACCGAAGCATTTGAGAAGGCACCACCCGAGAACATATTCAACAAAGACATCAGACCTTCGCTCGTTTGATTTTGCAAAGCTTGCAAACGTGCGGGGTCAATACCCGGAAGCACAATGAACGAGCCGAAGCGGTATATAGCAACAAAGAGAATTGTGATGAGGAGACGCGTACGCAAATCCTCAATTCTCCAAATGTTCTTGATGGTCTCGATTATTTTTTTCATCGAAGTAGGATTGATTAGATTTTTGTAGCTGTACCGCCAGCTGCAGTGATAGCAGCTTCAGCGGCCTTTGAGAATGCGTGAGCCTCTACGGCCAACTTGGCCTTGAGTTCGCCATTACCCAAGATCTTCACCAATTGCTTTGAAGAGATGAAACCAGCAGCATGAAGTTCAGCGATACCAATCTTCTCAAGGTTCTTAGCCTCGGCAAGAGCCTGAAGAGTAGAAAGATTGATAGCCTTGTACTCAATACGGTTGATGTTCTTGAAACCAAATTTGGGAAGACGACGCTGCAAAGGCATCTGACCACCTTCGAAACCAATCTTCTTGCTGTAACCTGAACGAGACTTGGCACCCTTGTGTCCACGGGTTGAAGTACCACCCATGCCCGAACCGGGACCACGGCCGATACGCTTGCGTGAACTGGTAGCACCATTAGCAGGCTTTAAAGTATGTAATTTCATAAAGCTTCGTTTGTTTATTAAATTATTCTACGACCGTTACTAAGTGGTGTACCTTGCGAATCATACCGCGAACATTAGGAGTATCCTCCTTTTCAACGATGTGGTTCAGCTTAGTGAGACCCAGTGCATCGAGTGTGCGCTTTTGGTCTTTGGGAGCACCGATACGGCTCTTCGTCTGTTGTATCTTAATCGTTGCCATAATAGTTTATCCTCTGAATACTTTTTCCAAAGAAACACCACGGTGCTGAGCAACCGTGCGTGCATCACGCATTTCACTCAAAGCCAAGATAGTAGCCTTAACGAGGTTGTGAGGATTAGAAGAACCCTTTGACTTAGCCAAAACATTCTTAATACCAACACTCTCGAAAACGGCACGCATGGCACCGCCTGCTACAACTCCAGTACCTTCAGCGGCAGGGAGGATAAGCACCTCAGCACCACCAAAGCGAGCGCTCTGCTCGTGAGGAACAGTACCCTTAAGTACGGGAACCTTAATCAAATTCTTTTTAGCTGCCTCTACGCCTTTGGCAATAGCTGCTGTAACTTCACCAGCCTTACCCAAGCCGTAACCAATGACACCCTTACCATCACCTACTACTACGATAGCAGCGAAAGTGAAAGTACGGCCACCCTTGGTAACCTTGACAACACGATTGATAGCAACCAGTCTATCCTTTAATTCTTCTGCGTTTACGTTTACTCTGTTTGCCATAATCTTAATTAGAATTTAAGTCCACCTTTACGGGCACCTTCAGCAACTTCTTTAACACGACCATGGTAGAGGTAACCATTACGATCGAAAACGACCTCAGTAATGCCAGCAGCAATAGCCTTAGCAGCTACAGCTTCACCTACCTTGGCAGCCTGCTCCTTCTTAGGCATGGTCTCCATACCGAGAGAAGAGGCTGAAACGAGAGTCGAAGAGGTCTCGTCATTGATAATTTGTACGTAGATCTGCTTGTTGCTGCGGAAAACAGTCAAGCGAGGACGGGCAGCAGTTCCAGAGATCTTATTACGAACCCGATATTTAATTTTTACGCGTCTTTGTTCTTTTTTCGTAGTCATAATCTTAAAGATTTAAATTACTTAGCACCAGCGGACTTACCAGACTTACGACGAATCTGCTCGCCCACATACAAGATACCCTTACCCTTATAAGGTTCAGGCTTGCGGAAAGAACGGATTTTAGCGCATACGAGACCGAGCAACTGCTTGTCGCAAGACTCGAGTTTGATATACGGGTTTTTGTTTCGTTCAGACTTCGTCTCAACCTTGATTTCGGCGGGAACCTGAAGGAAAATGGCGTGAGTGTAACCCAAGTTGAACTCAATGAGGTTACCTTGGTTAGAAACACGATAACCAACACCTACGAGTTCCATTTCCTTAGTGTAACCTTCAGAAACACCAACTACCATGTTGTTAACGAGTGCGCGGTAGAGACCATGGAAGGCCTGCTTTTGCTTCTGTTCAACAGTGTCGTTAGCCTCGTCGATAGCGAAAGTGATTTCGTTGTTTTCGATTGTGACGATGATGGAAGGATCAACAGCCTGGCTGAGCTCACCCTTCGGTCCTTTTACAGACACTACATTATCCTTCAGGGTAACTGTTACACCTGCAGGGATGTTAATCGGCAATTTACCTATTCTAGACATTTTGTTCCTCCTAAATTAATATACGTAGCAAAGAACCTCACCACCAATCTTAAGATCAGCAGCAGCCTTGTTTGTCATTACACCCTTTGAAGTAGAGATGATAGCAATACCAAGGCCATTGATAACACGAGGCATTTCACGATAGCCAGTGTACTTACGCATACCAGGCTTAGAAACGCGAGTGAGGCTCTTGATAGCGTTCACCTTAGTTTGAGGGTTATACTTAAGGGCAATTTTGATAGTGCCTTGTGCACCATCCTCCTCAAACTTGTAGTTGAGGATGTAACCCTGATCGAAGAGGATCTTAGTGATATCCTTCTTCAAGTTTGACGCAGGCACTTCAACCACACGGTGCTTTGCCTGGATAGCATTACGCAAACGCGTAAGATAATCTGCTATAGGATCAGTCATTTGTTTAGATTGTTTAATTAATCGGGACTACCCCGACAATATTAAATAATAAGTGGATTGTTGTTCTTTACCAGCTGGCCTTCTTTACGCCAGGAATCAAACCATTAGAAGCCATTTCGCGGAACTGGATACGTGACAGACCGAAGAGGCGGATATAACCCTTTGGACGACCCGTAATCTTGCAGCGATTGTGCAGACGGATGGGATTGGCGTTGCGAGGGATCTTCTGGAGCTTACGAGCAGCCTCGTAAGCCTCCACGGGATCATTCGACTTATTGACAATTTCCTTGAGCGCTGCACGCTTGGCGGCGTACTTTGCGACGAGCTTGGCACGCTTTACCTCGCGTGCTTTCATTGACTCTTTTGCCATAGTTTCGAATTAGTTTTTAGCGTTTTTGAAAGGAAGACCGAATTCCTTGAGTAAGGCATAGCCTTCTTCATCAGTAGGAGCAGTAGTCACGAAAGTGATGTTCATACCGAGGATGCGGTCGATAGTGTCGATGTTAATTTCAGGGAAGATGATTTGTTCCTGAATACCGAGCGTATAGTTACCACGGCCATCGAACTTGCTTTCGATACCCTTGAAGTCGCGGATACGAGGAAGAGCTACGCGAACGAGCTTTTCAAGGAACTCGTACATACGTTCACGACGGAGAGTTACCATAACACCGATAGGCATCTTCTTACGAAGTTTAAAGTTGGCAACGTCCTTCTTTGAAACTGTAGCTACGGCCTTTTGACCAGTGATGGCAGTAAGTTCATTGATAGCAACGTCAATGATCTTTTTGTCAGCGACAGCCATACCAAGACCTTGGTTGATAACGATCTTCTTCAGAGCGGGGATCTGCATTGATGAAGAATAGTTGAACTGCTTCATCAGAGCTGGGGCAATGCGCTCTGCATATTCCTTCTTAAGTTGTGCTGTATTCATTACTTAATCTCCTCTCCTGATTTTTTAGCGAAACGTACCAACTTGCCTTCATCGTTCTTGCGGCGACCGATGCGAGTGGGCTTGCCAGTCTTGGGGTCAACTACGTTCAGATTAGAAATGTGAATGGGAGCCTCCATCTTGACGATGCCACCCTGAGGGTTCTTTGCGCTCGGCTTCTGGCTCTTAGACACCATGTTGATGCCTTCAACGATGGCGCGTTGCTTTTCAACGAGGACCTTAGTGACCTTACCAGTCTTGCCCTTGTCTTCACCAGCGTTTACATAAACGGTGTCGCCTTTTTTGATATGTAATTTACTCATTACTTTCTTTGAAATCTTGATTAAAGTACTTCAGGTGCCAAAGACACGACCTTCATGTTGACAGCGCGGAGTTCACGAGCAACGGGGCCGAAGATACGGCTACCTCTCAGTTCACCGGCATTGTTGAGCAATACGCAAGCATTGTCATCAAAACGGATGTAAGAACCGTCTGCACGACGGATTTCCTTTTTGGTACGTACGATCAAAGCCTTTGATACGGCACCTTTCTTAATATCGCTTGACGGGATTACGTTCTTTACAGAAACGACAATCACATCACCGACTGAAGCGTAACGACGCTTAGTACCACCGAGAACGCGGATGCAGAGAGCCTCGCGTGCGCCGCTGTTGTCGGCAACTGTCAATCTTGATTCTGCTTGTATCATAATTATTTAGCTCTTTCTACAATTTCAACAACTCTCCAACGCTTAGTTTTGCTCAAGGGGCGAGTTTCCATGATAAGCACGGTATCGCCGACATTGCAGTCGTTCTTCTCGTCGTGAGCGTGATACTTCTTCGTCTTTGAGACAAATTTACCGTAAATGGGGTGTTTCTCTTTGAACTTAGCAGCTACAACAATGGTTTTGTCCATCTTGTTGCTGATAACGACACCCTGTCTTGTTTTTCTTAAGTTTCTAGCTTCCATCTGGACCATTATTACTTGTTAAGTTCGATTTCTCTCAACACTGTCTTCATCTGAGCGATGGTGCGACGAGCAGCCTTGATCTGTGAAGGATTTTCCAGAGGAGAGATGCTGTGGTTGAGCACCAACTGATTGTACTTTGCAACCTCGTCAGCAATGCGCTGTGAAAGCTCTTCTGCGGGGATTTGACGAATTTCTGAAATCTTCATGATTAGGCGTTTTTGTCGTAGTCGTGTCTAACAACGAATTTAGTAGTAACGGGAAGCTTCTGGGCAGCGAGACGGAGAGCCTCTTTAGCTACCTCGAAGGGAACACCTTCGATTTCGAAGATGATACGACCCGGAGTGATGGGGAATACATAGCCCACGGGATCACCCTTACCTTTACCCATACGTACGTCGGCAGGCTTTTTGGTGATAGGTTTGTCGGGGAAAATACGAATCCAGCTCTGACCTTCACGTTGCATGTAACGAGTCATGGCAACACGAGCTGCTTCGATTTGACGACCGGTGAGCCAGTGCGTATCAAGGCTCTTGATGCCGAAGCTACCAAAAGCGAGTTGGTTGCCACGCTGAGCGTTACCCTTGCAACGGCCTTTTTGCGGTCTTCTGTATTTTGTTCTTTTCGGTTGTAACATAATACTCTAACTGAAAAATCTGATTAGCGGTTGTTGTTTCTCTTGTTGCGGAATTTGCGGCCACCATTAAAGTTGCCGTTACCACGAGTTTCCTTCTCCTGAGTGAAGTTAGGAGTGAGGTCGCGTTTGCCATAAACTTCGCCACGGCAAATCCATACCTTGATACCGAGCAAACCTACCTTAGTAAGTGCTTCGCACTGGCAGTAGTCGATATCAGCACGGAGAGTGTGGAGGGGAGTACGGCCTTCCTTGAACATTTCCTTACGTGCCATTTCAGCACCATTCAAACGTCCGCAGATCTGAACCTTGATACCTTCAGCACCCATGCGCATAGCATTGGCGATAGCCATTTTGATAGCACGGCGGTAAGCGATCTTGCCTTCAACTTGGCGAGCGATGCTCTTACCCACGATATTGGCATCGAGGTCGGGCTTCTTCACCTCGAAGATGTTGATTTGAACATCCTTATCGGTGATTTTCTTCAGTTCTTCCTTGAGCTTGTCAACTTCAGCACCACCCTTACCAATGATGATACCTGGGCGTGAGGTGCAAACAGTGATGGTGATGAGCTTCGGAGTGCGTTCGATTACGATACGAGATACGCTGGCCTTAGCCAAACGAGCGTCGAGATACTTACGGATCTTGCTGTCTTCGAGAATGTTGTCACCGAAGTTACGGCCGCCGAACCAGTTAGAATCCCAACCGCGAATAATACCAAGTCGGTTACTTATCGGATTTACTTTCTGTCCCATATCGATTAATCATTTGTTTTAGTACCCACGAACAAAGTTACGTGGTTTGAACGTTTACGAATTCTATAACCTCTACCCTGTGGAGCTGGACGCATGCGCTTAAGCGTAACGCCTTCGTCAACAAAAATTTTGGTTATAAACAATTCGCCATCTTCAGCCTTGCGATCGTTCTTCTGTTCCCAGTTAGCGATTGCAGAACGCAAAAGCTTTTCGAGTACTTCAGAAGCAGCCTTCTTAGAGAACTTGAGGGTGCCGAGGGCGCGATTCACCTCCATTCCACGCACCATGTCTACAACGTAGCGCATTTTGCGGGGTGAAGAGGGAACATTTTGCAGCTTTGCAAAATATTGGGTCTTCAGGGCTTCTTTTCTTTTTTCAGCCGCTAATCTTTTTCTTGCTCCCATTATTTAAATTATTCTTTTTTGTTTCTGGATTGAAAGGTCCTGCTTACTTTTTCTTGTTACCAGCATGACCGCCGAACTTGCGGGTGGGTGCGAACTCACCGAGCTTGTGGCCAACCATGTTTTCAGTAACATAAACAGGGATGAATTTGTTTCCGTTGTGAACAGCAATGGTATGACCAACGAAGTCGGGCGATATCATTGAAGCTCTGGCCCATGTCTTCACCACGTTTTTCTTACCGCTTTCGTTCATGGCAAGAACCTTCTTTTCGAGGCTTACTGCGATGTACGGGCCTTTTTTAAGAGAACGACTCATAAATTCTTCTTTGTTTTAGTGCTTGTTACTTTTTACGTCTTTCGATAATGTACTTGTTTGACTGCTTCTTAGGAGCTCTTGTCTTCAAGCCCTTAGCATACAAACCTGTACGTGAACGTGGGTGACCACCACTCTGACGGCCTTCACCACCACCCATTGGGTGATCAACAGGGTTCATTACAACACCACGGTTGTGAGGACGACGTCCCAACCAGCGTGAGCGACCTGCCTTACCTGAAGATTCGAGAGCATGATCTGAGTTACCTACGCTACCGATAGTAGCTTTGCAAGCACTGAGGATTTGGCGAGTTTCACCTGAAGGCAACTTAATAACGCAATACTTACCTTCACGTGAAGTAAGCTGAGCGAAGTTACCAGCAGAACGAACGAGCAATGCACCTTGACCAGGACGAAGCTCGATGTTGTGAATTACGGTACCTACAGGGATATTCTGCAAGGGAAGTGCGTTACCAACTTCGGGAGCAGCTTCAGCACCTGACATAATTTGGTCGCCAACCTTCAATCCATTAGGAGCGATGATATAACGCTTTTCACCATCAGCATAGAAGAGCAATGCGATGCGAGCCGAGCGGTTAGGATCGTACTCGATAGTCTTCACAACTGCGGGTACACCGTCTTTCTCACGCTTAAAGTCGATGAAGCGGAATTTTCTCTTGTGGCCACCACCGAGATAACGCATTGTCATCTTACCAGTGTTGTTGCGACCGCCTGAGATACGCTTACCGTAAACGAGAGATTTTTCTGGTACGGATGCAGTAATTTCTTCGAACGTACCAATAATCTTGTGTCTCTGCCCCGGTGTAGTGGGCTTAAATTTACGTACTGCCATTATTTATTTAGATATTGCTATAGAAATCGATGGTTTCGCCCTCTTTGAGGGTTACGATTGCCTTCTTGAAAGCATTGCTGCGACCACGAACGAGACCAGCCTTAGTGTAGCGAGCCTTAGTTTTGCCTGCATACTTAATGGTGTTTACGCTTGTAACGTTAACGCCATACAATGCTTCAACTTCTGCCTTAATCTGAAGTTTGTTAGCTTCAGGACGCACGATAAAGCTGAACTGATTCAACTTTTCAGTAATCCCGTTGGCCTTTTCAGACACGAGGGGTTTGATGATGTATGCCATTTTCTGTTGCTATTATTACTTTGTTAAGACAGACTCGATTGCAGAGATTGCGCTTTCAGTTACAACCATTTGAGCTGCGTTAAGCACGCCATAAGTGTTGATGTCTGAAGCGATAGCCACCTTTGCATTCTGAATATTGCGAGCTGACAAATATACGTTTTTATTTGCTTCGGGAAGAACTACGAGCACTTTTTTGTCGGCAACCTTAAGATTGTTTAAGGTTTCAACAAAAGACTTAGTCTTCGGAGCCTCGAAAGTGAAGTCTTCTACAACTACGATAGCATTCTCTTGTGCCTTGTAGCTAAGAGCGCTACGACGAGCGAGAGCCTTCAACTTTTTGTTGAGTTTGAAGCTATAGTTACGAGGTTTAGGACCAAATACGCGAGCACCGCCTACGAGTACAGGTGAGTTGATATCACCACGACGAGCACCGCCACCACCTTTTTGACGACCGAGCTTGCGGGTTGAACCGCTCATCTCACTTCTTTCCTTCGACTTTGCTGTACCCTGACGCTGAGCAGCGAGATACTGCTTAACATCGAGGTAGATAGCGTGGTCGTTCGGCTCAATGCCAAATACACTGTCGTTCAGTGTTACCTTGCGGCCGGTATCTTCACCTTTGATATTGAATACACTAACTTCCATTGCTTACTTCTCGATAATTACGATTGAACCTTTGCAACCGGGAACAGAACCCTTAATAAGGAGCAGGTTGTGTTCGGGGATGACCTTTAATACTTTGAGGTTTTGAGTAGTTACGCGGTCGCCACCCATTTGGCCACCCATGCGCATACCTTTGAAAACCTTGGCGGGATAAGAACAAGCACCGATTGAACCGGGCTTACGCAAGCGGTCGTCCTGACCGTGAGTGCTCTGACCTACACCACCGAAACCGTGACGCTTCACAACGCCTTGAAAGCCCTTACCTTTTGAGGTACCGATAACATCAACAAATTGAGCATCGTTAAACAACTCTACTGTAAGAGTGTCACCCAGGTTCAACTCTTGATCGAAGCCCTTGAACTCTGCCAAGTGGCGTTTGGGGGTAACACCAGCCTTCTTAAAGTGGCCCATGAGAGGAGCTGAAGTATTCTTCTCCTTTGCATCCTGGAAACCAACCTGTACGGCTGCATAGCCATCTTTCTCGACGGTCTTAATTTGCGTTACCACGCAAGGACCTACTTCGATAACAGTGCATGGTACATTCTGACCCTCGGCACTGAATACGGATGTCATTCCGATTTTTTTTCCTAATAATCCTGGCATTTCAGTCTTATGAAAATAATATGAAAATTGTTTTATGTTCCGTTGCCCAAACTAATATTGCAAGCATGGGTCGGAGGGTTATTACTAACCTGGGAGTCGTAACTCCCTCAAAACAAAGCAGTTTTCTAAATGTTTCCTACTTTCGGAGTGCAAAAGTACAACTTTTATTTTACACCACAAACTTATCGCATCTTATTTTTAACCAAAAAGTAAATACAAGTATGCATTTACGATTATTTAATTCTATAAGCCTTGTTTTGTAATTTATAGATACCAATTACAAGATACTATATTTCCCCTTAAGAACTCATCTCGTCCTATACTGATATAAGCAGACACATTTTAAACCCGTTGGCGGAATTTTAGGTTAACGGGTTAACAAGTAAGTATGCTTTACACCACTTATTATGTTAAAGCCAGAATGACAAAAAACTTAAAAAGCTTGGCAAACTTACCTGTTAACCCGTTAACTTGTCAACTTGTTTACTAATTCCGCCAACGCGTTTACTCTACGAATTTCCAATTGTAAAAGAAATAAGAACCATGAGGCTGTTCTGAAGCATTGTAGGTATAAGCATAACGTTTACCATTGGTTGCTTTAAAATACATAGTAACTTGCTGCACTACCCCATCATGAGGGAAAGCTGTACTTATGACCTTTGCAAAATCGCCATCAGAGCAATTGATTAAGTAAGATGACACGAAATTTTCAACATCCTCATTAGCTATTGTACGCGGTATGCTTACGTAAAGTGTTTCATAAACTAACTTACCATTTTCTTCATCACGCACTACTGACACCGAGGCTTTATCCTTTGCATCATGCGTCACAACAAATGATGTATTGATTACATATGTATAATTAGGATTATTACCTGCTACCATAAATTGTAATGAATAGTTATCGCTACCTGGTGCATGAGCCACTGAATAAGGCAAATTACGATAGATACCTTCGCTCCGCACTTGAAACCGTGCGTCAGGGCCTTCAATTACTCCGCCTATACTACCATCTGCACTTTCTACTTGAAAAGCGGGTGGCATTACACATTCGGTTTGAGCAGCAACAGTCAGTAGGCGACATTGCGACTTTTGGAGCCACAGCGACTGTAATTTCTTTGCTGTAAAATATTCCACATTCAGCCATTTTCCCATATTTTTTACCACGGGTAGTAGCGTTCCTTTATATATTTTTGCGTTTTTGACACGTGTTGCTTTTGTCGATGGTGTAAGCTTTACTAACGCATTATTAGCTACGACCTCAACAAACGTGTTGGGCTGTAACATGTAAAATGAAAATTGCTTAGGCTGTGCATAACCCAATATTGTTGATGCCACGCACATACAGCATAAAATAATTCGTTTCATAACTCGTCTATGTTTAGGTAAAGTTTCATTCGTTTGTGTTAAGTTGGCGAATAATCCTATCTGAAGCCACATTCATTGACGTACTAAGGCTATTTTAAGTGCCACCAATGAAATACTTACTGCAAACATACACAATCTTTTTTTATTATGCATATTTTACACATCAATAATTAACTACCCAACCCGACACAATAAAGGAGGGGCTACGCGTTGGCGGAATTAGTAAACAAGTTGACAAGTTAACGGGTTAACAGGTAAG